>OJMH01000801.1_pt1 | contig 37649 bp, 54 predicted proteins | sample 1597111 | NCBI WGS metagenome assembly OJMH01 (sample SAMEA2452115, study PRJEB22498) | human gut metagenome | reverse complement strand
TTCAAGCTCTTTACTGCAATTGAGATTGCCATTGAGATTGCTTGCGGATTTTAGGATATTCTTTATTATTACAAGTATGATACTTAAAGACTAGGAGGTTAACACCTCTTACATTGTGTTTTATTGTTGTTGATAGCTCTGGTTCTTTATGAACTAGGGCTTTCAATTAACATGTACAATATAACAGTAACCACATTAATAACAACCAACCTTTATTTATCAACAAGGTATATAGAAAGTGAACAATTAGCCCTACCTTTGCACATAAGGATATAGCTCACACCTATGGTTCTAATATGATTTTAAAGCTATTAAATTATGGCTGTCAGATGATGATTTATTACTGAAAAGTTATAACTTTGCAGTTGTATTAATTCAATGAATGCTAATGAAATAGAAGTTAAACTAAGACATATTAGAAAAGAAGTGTTTGCTTCTTACTTGTGATAGTCCTAAAATTACCACCTTGAAGACTAACAATCACAGCAGTAAGGAAGTGGATACTCATACCATATGGTGTGGGCTTCCCTTATATTGTGTGATTGTAGGTGTGTGGTAATACCTTGGACTCCCAATAAGGTTAGGCTCACACCTTCTTTTTGTAGTATGGCTACAAAAGGAAATGATTATGAAAAAGATTCTAATAGCAGCAACGTTAGCTATATGGCTAAGTCATAATACAATATATATCCAAACAGATTATCCTCTTATTATCTAAGAATAAACTGAACAATCTACATACAGTCTTACCTAATAACAATTATTAGGCTGTCGTTAAGGATATAGTAATCTTTTACAACTGATGAGAGTCTAATAATATAAACAAAGAATAAATGAAAAATTATAAATACTACTTTATGTTAATATGGAGCACTCTAACATTGTGCTCATGTAGGCAAGTCCCCAAGAATTTATATCCTATATATGAAAATGGGAAATATGGATATATTGATAGTTTAGGAAATGAAGTTATAAAGCCACAGTACTTATATGCATCCTTCTTTAGTGAAGGAATAGCATTAGTCATTGTTGATACAGTTTGTATATACTCTGATACTTTTAGAGATGAGAAAGGTTCATCATTTTATATCCCCCCAAAGCCAAATAAGATTAAATATAAATATGGATATATCTCATTGGATAATAAGTTGGTTGTTGATACTATTCTAACTTATGAATTTGAAAACATAGACAATGATTGGGATAATATAAAAAAGATTATATCAGAAGGGAAACAACTGAATCTACAGTGGTTAAACTGTTCTAATGATAGGATTCTATATCAAGACAGCATAACACAATTGTTTGGTTATATGGATTCTAAAGGAGAAACTATCATCACTCCCCAATACAAGGATGGATATCAATTTACTGAAGGATTAGCAGCTGTTCAGATTTTAAATAAAGATCTAAGAGATTCACCTAAATGGGGATATATTGACATTAATGGTAATCTAGTTATTGAAAGTAAATACTCTTCTGCATCCACTTTTAGAGAAAGTAAGGCTATTGTTGAATTCAGAGAGATGAAAAGGAAAGATGATGGCAAATTTAGTTTTACTAAGTCTTCCATTATCATCAATAAATCAGGTAAAATTATAGGTACTCCCTTCAACATGACTACAACAATATATCCCTATAATGATGGAATTGCTTGTACTTATAATCATCTTGGGAAACTAGATTTAGGTTATAATTTCATTGACGAGAATGGCAACTATCTAATAGATGGCACATTAATAGATGTTACAAAATTTGGTAATGGTTATGCAGGAGTAAAAATAGATAGTACTAATTGGGTATTTGTTGATAAAAGAATGAATATTATATCAGAAGAATATGAAGAAGTAAAGCCATTTAACGAGAACTATGCGGCTATTAAAAAAGATAATCTTTGGGGGTATATAGATACTACCTTTCAGGTAAAGATTCCATGTAAATATGACAATTGCTCTTCCTTCAAAAATGGATTGGCTTCCTTCGAAATTAAAAGAGAAGCGTTAATGATTGAAGGATATATCAATAAGAGAGGAGAAGTCGTTTGGCAGAAAGAATATTCCAACTGGGACTAACATTATGTACTCTCTAATAAATGGTTTAAATAAAGTCCAACTTCCTATTATCCATGTAAAAATAGAAAATAAATACCTCTGTTTTATTTTGGATACAGGAAGTACTTGTAGCCTAATAGACAGTAATGTAGTAGAATATTTCAAGGATATAGTAGAACCTGTTGGTGACTACTATATAAGTGGAATAGAAGGAACTAAGCACAAGGTAGACATTATTACTCTACCTTTCACTTTTGAAGGTCAGACATATAAGCCTAAGTTCTGTGTTAAACCATTACTTGATGCTTTCAAAGGTATTGAGGATGATAGCGGAATACAAGTGCAAGGTTTACTAGGTACTGACTTCTTACTGGAGAACAAATGGAGTCTCAACTTTGATAAACTAGAAATAACATATTAACAAAAGTATTATGAGTAAAGTTTTTTTATTTGCAGTTATAATCCTACTAAGTATAGGATGTAGTAAAAATGATGAGAATGAACCATTAACAGATTATCCTCAAATGTCTGATCCAGATGATGTTTGTTCAGCAATGGATGATATAGAGTTTATGAGGTACTGTTATGAGAACTTTGATGTTAATAAAGATGGTAAGGTATCACCTATTGAAGCTCAAGCTGTGACAACTATCAGCTTTGGAAATAACAACACTGATGGTATAGTAACCAAAGTCAAATCTCTAAAAGGAATACAATACTTTATATAATCGGCAAAACAAATAGTGCTAACTTAAAAAACAAATCGTATAAATTTCACTTTTGGCAGCTTTAAGGGGCTGCCTTTCTCATATTGTTATCTTCAAAAACATTATCTACATTTGTCACATTAGGAATGTAATGTGCTGATGATATGAACGGACAGGCGAAAATAGAACTCATGCTTTCTCTTAGAAATAAGATTCGCGTGGGATTGAATCAGGCAAAGCAAGACACTTTTAAGAGTGTCAATGCAATGCAAGCAAAGATGAATACTTTGAAATTCAACTTTGCAAAGAACTCAAAAGAAATAATGAACGAAGTCCCGTTAATTGGAAATGCTTTCAGATTAGTATCAAATCCTATAGCATTGACAGTAGCGGGCGTTGCTGCATTAGGTAAAGGAATAGACTATACAACACAAAAGGCAGCAGACTTCAATACACAATTTCGTACCCTTGCAAACCTTAACTTAGATAAGAGTAAAAGAGAAATAGACTCTTTGAGACGCATGGTATTGGATACTGCATACGACAAAGGATTCGACACTGATAAGACTGTAATGGGTTATTTTGATGTTCAAAGTACTACAGGAAAATTCGGTGGCGAAGTAAAGCGTATTGTAGAAAAGCAAGGAGAATTTGCTAATCTCATGCAAGCTGACTTCAATGAATACATCGCTGGGACCGCTAAGGGGATGGCAAACTTTGGCTTTGGAGCTGAAAAATTAGATGAATTTAATCGTTCCGCATACGCTACGGTAAAAGTAGGTGTAACCACCTTTGACCAGTTGGCAAAAGTGCAATCCGTATATGCAGGTGCGGCGGCTGCAAACAATCAGACATTTGATACAGCCAACAAGTTGTTAGCCCTCTTCACTGTTAAAACCAAATCAGTCGATGAGGCCGCTACACTAACAAAATCTATGTTTAATGACCTCACCAAAGATGCCACTATAAAAGCATTCAAGAAAATAGGTATTAGCATCTACGACACGAATGGTAATATAAAACAGGCCGACAGTCTTATGATGGAACTAAACAAAAAGTTCTTGGCTTTGGATGGAGATAAAAAAGTAATAGCCCTTAAAAATCAATTCACAGGTTCTGACGGGCTTATATCATTAGTGCAGGCAGCAACTGACAAGAGCGGACAGTTACAAAACACATTCAATAGCTTTGACTCCACAAAATTAGGGCTTAATAAGGCTTTAGAGCTAGCCAGAAATGATGTAAATTACATAAATGAAACTCTTCAAAACAAAATAAAAGCACTGGAGATCGAGATCGGGACAAACCTGTTACCCCTCAAGGAATGGTGGGCGCAGCTAAAACTTGATATGATTAATGGTGTAATGTGGGTTATAAGAGGTGAGCAAGGCAATAGAAACAAACAATACAATGAAGGATGGACAAAACAAAGCGAAGAATATGGAAGTGTACTACAAAGTGCCGCTAACCTCACCAAAGAGCAATACACTAAAAAGCTGTCAGAACTAAATATTGCCATGAAAGCAGTAGAATCTGCACACTGGAAAATCGCTAAGGAGGTAAACAACGCACCTTTACCTTGGGGAGGATTTCTTTGGACAGATGAACGCAAAAATGAATGGCGTACTGAACAGTCCGGATATGTGTTGGATTACTCCAAAGGTAAAATAGACTTCTTGAAAAACTTAATACGTGATTTTCAGAACGAATGGCAGACAAGAACGAACTTTGGCCGTAATGTACTTTCTCCTCCTGACCCGACCCCAAAAGGTGATGCAAACAGCAATGGCAACAACAACTTTACTCCTCTAGGGAGTAGTGTTGATTCCGTAACGGGTTCTGCGCGTCAGATTCGTAACCTTACCGTAAATATAGAGGCTTTTAATAAAGGAGGAATTAATACACAAAACACAAATCTTCAGCACATGGAACCTACACAGATAGAGGAGTGGTTTACCGACATGTGCATGCGTGTTGTACGTAGCGTTGAATCAACTTATTAAATAACATTTAAATCATGTTTAAACATTATGGAACCTGATTATAAAGAACTATCACGTATATGCGCAAACGTAGAACATGCTATCAGCATAATCCCTCAACAAGCTGCCATAATAGCTGTAAATTTCTCTAAAGAGCGTTTTATTAAAAAGAATTGGATAGATACTACCGAAACCCATTGGAAAAAGACAAAAAAGCTCAAAGGCTCTACTCTTGTTAAGTTCGGTCGTCTTAAACGAAGCATCCGTAAAGTACACGTAGGAGCAGATTATGTCATTATTGGCACTGATGTACCTTACGCACGTATACATAACGATGGCGGCACTATTGAAGGTACAGAACAGGTAAGATCACACCAACGTCGTGCTCACAAACGAAAAGCCTACACTCGTTCCAACAAGCGGATTAAGGCAGGAGTAGTCCGTGCTCATAGTGTCAAAAGCTACAAACGCAAATTTAAACGTACCTTCATTCAACGTAAATTCATAGGGCAATCCAAACATCTTGAAAATCAGCTGACTGCCATGATGCAATTTGAAATAAACAAAGCTATCAATACTTGAATCAGCGGTGTCATATTTACAACAATATGTAATATTTATCAAAGAGTTCCCTTAGTTTTAGAGATTCGGTTTTGGTTAATGCGACACTTCCACAACAAGCGAATTTTACAGAGATACCCGGATTAGATGTATATTCAGTACCGTCGTTCATAAACAAAATACCTGGTTCATTAATTACCTCTGCCGTTTTAGGATCATATGTTCCTTCATAGGAGCCTTTTGAGTTATCATAATACCACTTTTTATCACCAGACAATGCCAAAACTGTAGCCCCGTCTTCAACTTTATTATCTGGGGTTGCAGACAATTGATTTGAAGATATAAGCCTTAAAATGTTTCCACTTTCCAAATTAGGCTGTATAGCTATTTCCCACATCGAAGTTTTGTATCCACATATCCATCTACCTATTCCATAATCCTTGCCACATTGTGCGATAAATGAATCAGAAATAGGTAAAATCGTATTCATTGTCAGAAGATAGTTTCTTGTCGAATCTGCACTCTTTATCCCATCAGCATTAATCGTAAAGTTTGCGCTATTGGAAGACGGGATTACAAGTGCCTGTGTTGTATCTATAATATTAAATTTAACTTGTTGATATGAATTCCCAGCCAGATAATATAGCTCGCTCATTTTATCCAAGAGACCGTTATCCTTCAGCTCATTAAGCATATTCAATAATTGTGAAGTACTAGTCCGACCGGAAGCTGATAGGTAAGTGTTATATACTTCTACCGCACTTCCTGATATTGATTCAGCAGTTATTGTTATTGATATAGAATTTGAAACAGAAGTTTCAGATACAGAAGTAGCTGTGATAATGACGCTACCTTCTACTTTTAAAGTAACTAAGCCCGAATCGTCAACAGTTGCTAATGTCTCATTATTACTATTCCATGCAACATTTTTATTTGTTGCATTAACAGGTAGCACCGATGCGGTTAATTGCATAGTCTCACCAACATTTCCTCTATTGTTTCCGCTCAATGAGATAGACGTCACAGGTATGTGAGTTTGTGTTACAGAACAGTTAGCAGTAAAGCTGTCTGATAACTGACTATTATACGTAGATATAGCAGTAATAGTTACTGTTCCGCCCTTCTTTACAGTTACATAGCCGGATACACTAACTGTTGCTATTGTTTCATCACTACTTCTCCATGTCACTCCTTTTTGAGTCGTATTCGCAGGCGCATATGAAACTGATAGTTGTACACTGTCCTGTATTGTAGATGACTTACCCACAATGTTAATGCCTGTTATTTCAATAACAGAAGGAATTTCACTGTTAATTGTCACTTTACCAATATTAGTCGCAAATGTAAGGTCTGTTATTATAATAGCTTTTCCCATAATTTATGATTTTATTTCTTTATAATACTGATCGTAAATAAATTCCATATGTGCAGCGATATAGCGTGCAATCATACCTCCTCCAAGATCATTAAGATGAACATCATCAGAGAAATACTGTGTGATAACACCGGATGCGAACGCATGACGCACGTCAATCACTGGAAGACCATACCAGCGAGCGATACGTATAATCATATCGGAATAATCGTCTAACGTCTTATTATTGTGATTAAGAGTGATACCTTCACCATTATCACTGATATACTGTGAAGGCGTCATGTGTGCATATTCTTCGTTTTTATTATGTGGAATGGTACATATCACGATCGGGATATCAGGATATTTTTCAATTAGACCTGAAAACAAATAATGCAAAGCACCACAAAATGTATTCTTTTGTCTGTCAGAAAAAGTGCCAAACCCTTCTGACCATGCCTGATTCCAGTCGTTTGTACCCCCCATTACTAACACAGCATCACAAACAGCCATATCAGGATAACGAGCACAAAAACTGTCGGTGTCAGATGCAGCAGAAGAAGAAGAAGCAATACGTGTACCAGCCACCCCATAGTTATTAAGCGTGCATTGTAATAATTTAGCTAATGGACTGGTATATTTTCCAAAGGCAGTATTACTATCTCCGAGCACATTTATTGTTTTTCCATTCCATTTCGTTTTTTCGTAACTCAACGGAATGAGCGACTTGAAATGAGCAGAAAGTTTAGCTACATCAAATCCGTCTGAATCATATTTTAAAGCAACGTTATTGTTTGAATCTACAACAAAAAAGCCTTGTTGTTCAGTTGTGAGCAATTCATCAGGCATCGTTCCCGGTTCTGCCTGTTCGAGAGTTTGCACTGCTGCAACTATCTTATTTAATTCATCAGCAGTAAGTTTATCTCCAGTTTTCTTTATAACTATATTTAATGCCATACCTATCCTAGTGTTAATGGTAATTCATATGTAAAATTCTCTTTTGTGATTTCGCTACCTCCAGCTACCGGAAAAGAATATCTTCCTAAAAAAACATGCGTTATCAATCCATTTTCTATGACTACATATAATGTTTTAGAATCAGGGCTTATGATTGAGTTATATTCACTGATAGAAGTGAGCATTTCGCATCCCATAGTTCGTTCTACTATGTCAACCAATAATCCACCAACCTTTTTAGATGTATTAGCACGAACCCGCACCTCATCCCTTATCTCTTCCGCTTTCTTTTTCAATATAGAACTCATAATCTTATTATTTTAGATTGGACATGCCGTTAAATTTTCCCTGTAAGCCTCTGAAAGATCAATTGGAATTCCAATTTCAATACTTTCCACATACGTTTTAAAAGCTGCTAACCTTGCCCGATAGTCTTCCGTTTTTGCTTCTGCCAATTCTTGATTTGTCATTGTTGAATATGTTCCAAAAGCGTCCCCTAGTCTATAGATACGAGGGTATCCACTTATGCTACTTCCACCTACGGTTTTGTTAATAGTCAGTTCGGTAGCACGCTGCATTCCTGTATAGATTACACCCATTATATTACATTTTTTGATATTGAAAACCTTTATTAATTACATTGGAAGCCATTGTGTCCTGTATATGTAATAATTATCATTATAAACACTTTGCTGAATTTCTATTATTCTCCAATCATCCGAGCCGCTCCATGGCATTGATAATTCTTTTGTTTCCCCTTTTGATATATTGAAAATGGCATCACATACTACTTCTATTCCACCAGAACCATTATCTCGATATATCACATAAACAACGCGGATATTACTAGTTGGAGGATAATCCAGTTTCACATGTATACGACCGCTATAAATACTTGCTGATATATAATTTACCACTCTGGGTCTTATTTCACATACATATTCGCTCCATGCCACAAACAAGGTCTGCACTTCACATACATATCCGCCCCATTCACAACTCAAAGCAACCTCTGCATTTGCGTAAGAGTAAGACTTTCCCGCCAACTTATAGCGATCTAATAAAGCGAACAACTGCCGTTCCTTATCCACATCCGAGAAAGCGGTAGTTATGATGAAATCATACGGCTTTCCATTCCCCTCTTCAATTTCAATGTTAATCCCCAATTCGTCATATATCACCTTCTTCAGCATACACACCTGCGGACTGCCTGACATTTGTATCTTCATTTTTCTCCGCCATTCTATAAACTCATCATAAATCTTCCTTATGAATGCCGTATATACCATGCACAACGTAAACAAGATCACCGTCCTCAATCTGTTCGGTATCCGTTCCACAATCCATCTTCCCCAGTTCATTAGTCTATTGAATAAATGATATCTCCATCCTGTTTCACATACGCAAAAGCTCCGCTTTCCGCATCAATCCGTCTCCGGTATTCCTTTTCTCCATTCCACGTAGTTTCGTCCAGAGTGACATCTTTCACTCCTTCCGTTGTCTGAATCATATCCACCAGCTTCGAAGAATAAAATACCCCACCATATTCCAGCGCATTCAAATACGCCTCTATCGTCTCTTCTACAGGCTTTCCACTTCCCTCAATACGTTCTCCCGCGCTATTCAACACAAGCGGGTCATAATATACATGCAGATGCACTCTCAAATCATCCGGCATTTCGCTTACAAACAGAAAATGTGTACCAGCCGCACCGATTTCCCGCATATATGATTCGAATGCCGTGCGAATATCCCCCCTGATCGGCTGCTTAGCTACATCACTGAAATATATTTTCAGTTTCGTCACTCCTTCATCAATCACCTGCCGAATAGCCACATTCCTCACAACTCTCTTTGCCTCATCTACTTGTGCATAGTCAAATCTGCACGTGCGCTCGTTATAAGCCAGTTTATCCCCTTTCTGAAACTCCAGTGCCTTTTGATAATACCAGCGTTCTCCGGTCACATACGAATCATTCAGCACCGTTTCCACTTCTGTCCTGAAAGTATCCCAAATGCTTTCAAGCCCCCACGACGCCCACGCAAATACATCAATGAGTCTTGCCTCTATACTCGCTTTTGAGAACTGTTCATCAAACATTTTTCCATCCTCCAAGCTGTACACTTGTTGTAATGTGCTGTCTTCTACAAACTTCGTTTTCAGATATTCCGTTATTTCCTGTACACTCCGAGCCATACCTTAAAAAGTTAAATCAAACATATCTTCCCACACCGATTCTTCTGGATTGAATGGAACACTCGTAGCAGGATGAATCTTTTTCGTAGTGAAATACTGTGCTATGCTTTTTGCAATCACATTCCCCGTCGAATACTCCAGCACCTGTCCCGGCTTCAGTACATCTGTTACCTCCAGCCCGTTTTCATTTGCGAGTATGAAAACGCCTTCCGCACTTCCGTACACCTGAATCGAAATATCCACCAGCGACTGTCCATCCAATACCACTACTTTCATTTCTCACCTTTCTTTACCTTATACCTGAACCAAATCCCGCAACCCGCCAATGTCAGTACCCACGCAATCCATCCACTTGTATAAAAGAATCCATCTCCCAGGTGTTTCTTCTCTTTCACTGTCTCCGCATATACTTTCTTCTCAATAAATACCGTGTCTGACTTCTCCACCCGAAGTGTATCCCGTTTCTCCACCTCAATAAACACAAACTGCACCCGTCCCGGAATGCTATCCTTATTTTCGATAGAATGATATAGTCTCCCGTTTCTGATAGCCGCATCACTCAAAGCATACGATGTTTCAAGATGAGAAATGCTGTCAGCCACATTACTGCTCTTCTCCATCAATCCCTTTACCATCATCAGACTATCCTTATACACTTCCGACCGTCTTTCATATCTGGCCGCCAGTTCCCTCCATTCGCTTACCAGTCTGGAATAATCCACCTGCTCTGTACTAACTTTTTTGGTAGAGCAGGAAAACAGCGAAAACGACATTAACAAAATCAGCAACTTTCCCTTCATGGCTTCACAATTATAGTAGGCAACCAGCTTTTAAATTCACTTTTCACATCGAAACACGGACATTCCTTCAGCCACTCACACTTCTCAACGATACCATTCTCATTCCTGTCGGGCGAAGTATCCCGGTGTCCCAGCACATCAAGAATCTGATACCGTTTGCAAATATCCTGCACCAGCGCAATCATAGCCACTTTTTGCGCCTCCGTCCGTGTATCCTTAGCCTTTCCGTTTTTGTCCAGTCCCCCCTCATAGCAGATACCAATCGAACAACGGTTATAGCTGATCTTTTCCCCCGGAACCATGCAATTATCATGTGCTCCTATCTCGTTCTCCGCTCGCATCAGCACCACCCGCCCGTCTTTTCGGATATAATAATGATAACCCCATTTCCCGAATCCGCGAGCCACATGCGCCTCATTCACTTGTTTCTCCGTAAAATCCTTGTCCTCGCGTGTTGCCGAGCAATGAATCACAATATAATTTGGTTTATTCATTCTTTTCTTCCTCCTTGTCTTTAAGTTTCTTTTCTATATCGTTTAAACCCCGTTTAAATGCCGTGCTGCGCACATAATCAATACCAAACACCGAGCCTGCAAATGCAGAAATTTCACCGTAGGCCACTAATACCGAATTATGAATCTCCCCAATCGGAGCCACCCAAAATCCGCAAAACAACAATACCATCCCGCAAAAGCAAAGGAATACTGCAACCCACAACTGCACATTCTTTTTCATCATCACCTGTTTTTTTTAACTTCATTCCACATCAATCACCAGCTTTCCGGTGTCGCTCACCCGTACATCTGCCTTATATCCGTCCAGTTCCAATTGCGTCAATATATCAGCCCTCATTTCTGCCGCCCGTCCTACGCTTTTCAGATACCTTTCACCGACTCCCAGCACCGGGAAATCCTTAAAATCTCCCTGACTGCTTTCTACGATCAACTTCACATGTTCATAATCACTTTCACCTACCACCAATCCCTGCGTTATCAGTCCGGAAGAATCCCGCATCACTTTCACCTGTAAATCTCCGTTATCTCCCAGCAAAATTCCCCGTCTCATACCTTAATGCTTTACTTTTTCATCTTCATAATCTCCTTTTTTCAACTTTGTCACTTTACTGGTAATAGCTACCGCTGTACCTGATTGAGCACTTGCCGACCCTGTTGTATTTACTATATGCGTATGATTATTCAGCGCATCTACAAGTGTATTCACCTTCTCCGTCAGTTTTGCAATATCAATCATCCCTCCGAGTTTTCCGCCATTCATCACCACTCCGCCAGCTGACACTTCAACAGAGATTTCTCCGGTTTTCATCATCACCTTTTCAATCTTCGATGTTGCCACAATCATTCCTTCCGTAGCTTCCCAGAGTAGCACCATCACAAAACTTCCTTTTGCGGGAATTACCGTGAATTTGTCCGTTATCCCTTCATCAACCACCGCATTCAACCTCACCTCATTCAGTTCCGGAGCATCATCCCGCTCAACGATGCACGTTCCTTCCTTTTCATCCACTTCTTTCACCGTACCGATGCACACCCGGCAACCTGCCCCGGCATTCCCCATGCGCTTCATCAACGCGGCCACCATTTCTCCAAAAGCCTGTTCTGCTGTCATATCCTGTAACTTAGTCGATTAATTCTCTCATAAAAAGCATTTCCATATCGTACCGTAACACTTTCGATCAGGTATTGTCCTTCCCGTTCCGGTTCGCGCTTGGAGACGATTTTCAGTGTATCTCCGGCATTTGTCAGCGGTATTCCGAATCCCGTCACACTTCCCTCAAATCCATCAAAACAAACGCGTTTATATTCGGCCAGTGCCAATTCTCTCAATTCCTTTGCCGTTTTATTTGCAAAACTCAATGTTTTCACTGAAGCAAACTGTTCTTTGTTTCCCACCGTTTCGGTCACTTTCTTTCCGTCCCGGTTGTAGCTCACTGCCTTAACACGTATCTTCCTGTCCTCCTTTCGTTTATATTTCAATGAACTTTTCTTCACGTTCTTAGAGAAATCATACACATGAACTTGTTTGGCTTCTGCTATCTCGTACTTAAACTTACATACCAGTTTTTTGCCCCGGATGGCTGTATAAAATCCGTATCGCTCTTTCAATGTTCTAAGAACGGTTATCGTACTTTGACTGTCAATCTGAAATTTGCCTAACGATGCGTCGTGGCAATCTATTTCATATCCCGGAGCAATATACTCTAACACTTCTTTGAGTTTCACCGTTTTCCACGACTTCACAAATGAATTCGACCTCATAAAGAAGGTCTCATCATCCAGATGCAATTTCATCGGGAATCCGCTTTCTATTTCCCGTATATAGCCCTCAAACTCAATCTTCAACTCCCCGTTATATCCCAATTCCAGCCGTGCCTTGTCGCCTACTGAAATATGAGATGTCAGTTCATCCGTTCCATCTCCATATCGTTTCGGCACTACCACCGTAGCTTTATCTCCAAGCACTTCTACCGTCTTACTGATTTCAGCCGATGAGATACGGTCTAAAACTACTTTTTTGCCTTTTTGCGGTTCAATCGTCAGCCGTGAACACAGATTCAAATACAACATCTCACCTCCTAGATTAAAGAGAACAACGCAGGCTTAATGCTTTTTGCTGTCAATGAATACTTTACTGTATCCGGAAACCCCTCAACAGGTTCAAACCCTTGTTCCTTAAAATAAATCGACTTTATTCCCATGTCCAGCAATAGCGGACACGCCACCTCAATCACATCGTTAATTTCAAAGAACTTCGCCAATTCCTGTACTTTCGTCCCCGGATACCCATGTTCATCCATATCGACCAATAGGCCATTCAAATCAATATCCCAACTGTTTACCCCGAAGTTTTCCACAATTTCCGCTTCATCTCCGCCATCCACCACCGTCACAGTGATATTTTTTGTTCTCCTGAAACGCATGAGTGGCGGAGGAGCAAACACGCCCTCCGTTTCCGATGTCAGTCCACCAATGGAGAATTGCAGTTTGGTATTTTCATGTGTCAGGGTCATTTCCGCCCAGTGCCAGTCTGCCGGAGCATATAAGTTAACATCAAATTTAGTTTCCTTTCTTCCCGCCTTCTCCGCTTCCCATCGTGCCTCGTTATAAGCTATACCAGCCTTAAAAATTGCCTTATTAGCCATTCCTTCAAGTTCACCCACCAATGTTCCTCCTACAAATCCGAAAGCGCTTTGATAACGGGAAATTAAATCAACTGTATATCTCATAACTTTATTCTTCCACTTTTACTCCGAGCAATCCCTTTCGGGCAAGCCACTCAATCTGTCTCACTTTCTCTGCCCATGTTTCATCTGATAAATTCTCCGGATAGGGGATATGGAAGTAAAAGCTCATCAGCGCATTATACTTTCTCACATAGTCCGTGTTTGCCGTATCCAGTAGCGGAGGGCATCCCTCTATAATATCTCTGTTTCGGGCTTCTGAAAAGGGAGCAAATCGGTAATTGCAAAATACGCTTGATAAAACAGGTTATCATCTGCCACTACTGTATCAACGTCCGTCAACACGCAACTTTTCACGTAAATTTCCTTTGCTTTTCCCGGATTCGTCGTTTCCCATTTTTCCGCTTCACTGATTACCTGTCTGTTCGGGCTGCGTACCAGAATCTCCAATGCCACTGATTTCTCATCATCTGCTTTCAGCGCAACCTTTGCTATTTTACAACCCGGATTCTCTACCTTTTTGCTTGCTATCAATTCTTTTGTAATTTCCATCTTTTCAATTATTTAAACTGTTAATTCTTGATATTTTACACTCTGTTATAAGTCACTTCCAACACAAATAGCTCATACTGTTTACTCAATCCCATTTCCGTGTTCACCGTTCGTCCCTGTGACTGGAATTTCGCCAGAATCGTATCGTTCACAATCTGATTATATCCATCCACGAACGTCACATTGATAGGAAATGGTTTGATATTTAATAAATCCCCATTACAGGCATTCTCCAGCGACACGGCCTGATTCATCATCATCGTAATGCTCCCCGTATCCTCAATTTTTCCCTGACTCCAGCTCGTAGCCCTGCGGCTTCCCAGCGTAAAATTCTTCTGATGTTCCTGCGTCGTGTTATAGTCTATTTCAACCACTTCCTCCCACATTTGTCCGAGTGCAAACACGGTCGCATCCCCACCATCATACGCCTTTCCATCTCTACGTATCTTCATTTTCAAATAGAAGTTTTAATATTCACCGTTCCGTCGATACCTCCAATGCACCCCATCGGAACCCACCGATAAAACACCTTCAATACCCGTTCTCCAACCAGCAGATTACTATCTCCATCCACTTCTGTTTCTCCTCCGGATAGTTCCTGACTTGCCGCCATATTACTAAACACGTCATTCCCCATATCCTCAAAGTACTTCACCGTACCTGTTCCCATCTTTCCCGTTTCTTTATCAACCGGAACAGTGCTTTTCACCTTTGGCAAATAAGCGGCATACAGCTCCCTCATCACCTTGCAGTTTGTCCGGCTAAGAGCAATAGTGCTTTCACTCATGTTTCCGTCCTTATCCTCTACAATACGTGCGCATACATGGTCGTCATTCAGACACACCACTCCGGAGTAATATTCACCGAAAATGTACCCTTTCGTATTCAGACCATCCAGCTCATCCTCTTTCTCTTTCACCTTTTCATGTGATGAAAGTCCGGCATTCACCCAGCTTCCCCGGTTTGCATCTGTCAGTATCATGGTAGCCACCTCTCCAACGTTGTACGATACAAGCTGTGCAGCCATGCATCCCAGCAACGCACCTACATCTGCAAACTTCTTTTCCGTTCCGGTCAGTGTCTCCGCAAAATCCCAATCTTGTCCGATCATCAACGATACTTGCGGGCAATCATTCGCCACCCCGTCGGTTTTCAGATCACGCAAATTCAGCATTGTAGCCGCTGTCACACTACCCAGTCCGGCGCATTCCAGTGCAATATGCACGGGTCTGTTCGTTTTTTGCGTCCAGTCTGCCAGATTTTGTGCCGCTTTGATAGCTGGTAACATTTCGCTTGGTACACCATCCACAACAGAAGCACTCGCAGGAATATACGCAAATCCCAAATTGAAGATGTTTCCATCCGCTCCGGCAATCATCTTTTCCACGCTCTTGTCGGTAATCAGTTCCACAAATCCCGTATTTGCTCCCTTTTTCACATTCAGCACATACAGCCGTACACCTTTTCCACCTATGCGGAAATATTCTGAAATATGATGGTATAGAAGCGGATTTGCTGTTTCACTGATACCAAAGGCCGCCATGTCTGTCGTTGCTGTTAATAAGGCGTATTCCCCTTCAGGCAGTGTCGTTTCTCCACTGCCTACAGTCCCAAAATATCCCACCAGTGCCGAAATCTTCTCATAACTTCCCAGTACGCTTTTCCCGACCTTGCCCTTTTTGATATTTACCCTGTCACTCATTCCCGTTCGTATTTTCCGGTTTGTTCACTTCGTCTACCGTATCTTTTTTTCCGGCAGTCTCTTTTTCCTTATCCGTTTTCTCGTTTTTGGGAGTTTTGGTTGTTTCCGCCTCTTCCGCCTCTATTCCGTCTTCATAGGTTTCAACTTTCTTTTTATCTCCACCCTCACTTGCAAGGGCATAAGTATATTCCGTAAAGTATTCCCCTTTGGTGTTGATAAACAACCTGCTACAGCCCAACTCTTTGCAGAGTCTGGCCGCTTCCTCGTTTGCTTTTTTTGCTTTCACTTTGCTTGCCATATTTTTTCTTTTTAGAAAGGAGAAGAGCCTGAATGCGCTCCACTCCTCAAATTAAACATTACGCAGTCTTTTTCACCGAAACAATTGCACCCACTGCCTTTTCCTTTTTCTGTGGAAGAGCCACAAATCTGGCTGTGAAACTAATCAGGTTTCTTTTGTTCACAGGGTCAGTTTCAGCCTTGCTGAAATACATTCTGTTGCTTCCCTTACATTTGAACATGCGCGGAACATAGAAGAATACAGAGGCCTCAAAATCGTTTCCCGTAGCCACCGCACCGAAACTCTTTTTCTTCTTTGTCGTACAGTCAAACAGCGGACAATTCACCGCTTCATAAATTTCAAAGCCATACATCTTCGCGATCACCCCTGTGGAATAATCATGATATTGTCCCTGAAACTTTTGGTCACATTCCAGCAAGTCCGAAATATGGTCACTACACAGTACCAGTCTACGGCCATTTTTGGGAACTTTCAATTTATCCAGTTTCCGTCTCAAGCTGATAATATCAACTCTTTGCAGTTTTCGTCTTCCTGTTTCGTCTGCCTCTCCGGTTGTCATTAATACCGGGGTATCTGCTGTGTCTTCGGTAGGTGCAAAAGCATGTATAGCCTTATCCAGCATCCCCTCGCTCAACTTATTTCCGTGCCGCGTTTTCACCAGCGCCATCTTGTCATACGTCAGCGCATACAGCTCATCATCGGTCACTTTCGTTGCATTTGTCTCGAACTTGCTCAATTTGATGGAGATGTCCCCGTCTTCCAGTTCTTCAATTTCAAGCGGATACGTCGTATTATCAACCAATACCGTCGGGTCACCGGATACATCACTAAGGTGGATTACATCATTTTCGGAATACTGCGAAAAGTCCGGTATACCATCCAAAAACGTTCCTTCCATCGCATGCGTATAATGCTCTACGACCTGACGTGTCCACACTTCCACATACACACCCGCACGCAATCCGTTAGGCAGACGAACGAAACTCATTCCCACGCCAACTGCCACCATCCCGGCAGCACCCATCCACAATGGAAACCCGACTGTTGAGGCTATCACGCAACCAATCACCACACACACCACCAGCGCAAGCAACGCTGTAATCAATCTACTTTTCAATTTTTTCATCTTCACTCTTTCAACTAAAATTTCACTTAAAAAAATCTATTTAAAACCTGTTTAAAGCCTATTTAAAGGCTCCCTCATAAATCGCTTTAAACTTTTCCGGTTCCTCCTTACTCATCTTCTCCAGCCCGCGTGGGTCTTCTTTCTGCCACTGTTCCCACGTCCACTCCGTACGTGCTCCCGTCGCAGTTCCTCCAACATTACCACCCCGTGTCGCGCTCACCAACGAAAGAGCAGGCTTCATTCCTTTCAACACTGTGTTCAAGGCCTCAAAACCGTTTTTCTTACCAATTGCCACGTACACTGCTTTCTCCTCTGCTGTAATCTTGCTACCGTTGAAAGCTGCTTCTACAGCATCTGTTATCTGTTTCTCTTCTGCCGCCTTTTCTCTGTTCTCGGCATTGTCTGCCCGCTGTTTCTCCGCATCCAGTTTTGCCTGAATGGCGTCCTCAATTTCCTGATCGCTGCTTTGTGCCGTAACACCTGTAAGCCCGAACTTTTTAATCAAACCTTCTTTGTCCATTTCACTCTGTTTTTTATGATTATTACTAAAAGCCTTATCCTCTTCCTGCGTTCCCTCTTTCAGACAGGCAGAAAAACGGTTATACAGCGCAGTAGGTGTTTGCATTTTCAATTCCTCCGCGGAAATAGGCGTCACGTCTGTGGCAATCGGTTCCACAATCCCGTCTATCAATTTTGCATCTATTGCCTCCTGTGCTGTAAACCAGTTATCCCCGTCCAGCAATTCCTCTACCTCTTTTTCACTTTTACCTGTTTTTGCAGCATATATTTTTTTGAAGTTCTTCTCCATTCCGCGCAACCCTTTTGCCACTTTTTCCATAGCCGAAGCCGTACCGTAACAGCCTCCCTGCGGTGCATGTACCATCAGATAAGAGTTTTCGCACATATACACCTGTTTGGCTGCCATCATCACCACCGTTCCCATCGAACAGCACACCCCGTCTATGTAGACATTTACAGGAATATCACAAGATTTGATGTGGTTATAAATCAACGTGCCCTCTATCACGTCTCCTCCGTCCGTATGCAGATGCACGTTTATCTCATCTGCACCTTTTCGGGCATCCTCAAAACGTTCGATGAAGCTGGCGGCCGAGTTATACCCGAATGAATAAATATCTCCGTATATTTTGACCTCACCTGTTTTCTTTCCTTTTGCCATTGCGTCTTTAAATTTTCAACAAACATAATCCGCTTTTCTGCACAAACCAATTATCTGTACACCCCTTGAACACGTGGTTTTAAGGCTTGAACATATTCTTTCTTTTCAGGTATTTCGACTACATCTTTGTCTAAAAATAAGGTGTTATATGGCAGAAATAAGCAACGATAAAAAGCGTGAGATAGCCGAAGATATGTACATACGTCTCGGCCTTACAGGGCGTGAAATAGCCGAAAATCTAGGGGTAACAGAACAGACCGTCAGCCGATGGAAGAAAGGGCGTGAGGGCGAAAAGTCATGGGATGATCGTAAAACAGAATCCTGTCTCACACCGCTCAAAATCAAAGAACTGCTCCTCAAAGAAGCGGAAAAGCTGGCGAAAGGTGAAGAGTCAAACGTGAAGGCCGATCAACTTAGTAAAATCATGTCTGCCATCGACCAGCTGGACAAAAAAATAAACGTGCGCACTGTTATGGACGTATTTCGTGAATTTGATAACTGGATGGCAGAGCAGGAGCCGGCAATGGCTATACAGTTCACCAAATTTCACAAACTGTTCTTGCAATACCGCATCAGTCTCGAATCTTAAAGGCCGATTTTTATGTCAACCAGATACGATAAGATATTAAATGACTACGACAAACACTGTCAGCGCATAGCGCAGTCCACCAGCATCCGCATTAACGAAAGTCCTGCGGATAAGGCGCGTCGTATGAAATCGCTTGAATCAGACTATATCAAGTGGTTTGAGTACTATTTTCCGAATTATGCAAAAAAGAAATGTGCGTGGTTTCACCGGAAACTGGCAAAAGAGATCATAAAGAACCGCCATATTCGTGCTTTGGCCGAATGGTATCGTTCGGCCGCAAAGTCTGTACATATAGACATGGGAATCCCCTTGTTCCTGTATCTCGCCATGAACGACATGAAATATATGTTGTTGATTGGTGAGACGGAACCGAAAGCAAAGAAGCTCCTTTCATCCCTGCAAGCGCAATTGCAGTACAACCAGCGTATCATCAACGACTACGGCCACCGTTTCAAATTTGGTGACTGGGCGGACGGTGATTTCACTACCACCGATGGCGTGAAGTTTACCTCACTGGGGTTCGGTCAGTCTCCCCGTGGTGCACGTGAAGGTGAAAACCGACCGGATTATATTGTGATTGACGACGTAGACAACAAACGCCACGTCAACAATGACAAACTCATGCGTGAAGCCGTCGAATTCATCACTGAAGACGTCTGGGGTTGTTTTGATTCTGATGAAGATTGTACCGACCGCTTTGTTTATGCCAACAACAATTTCCACAAGAACAGCATAACCAACCGTCTCCGTCTGCTCTTCCTGCAAGGCATACAGCAGGCCGCGCAGGATGGTGACACGTCTCACTACTACATACTCAAAGTCTGTGCAGTCAAGAACCTGAATACTTTTGAACCCGAATGGCCGGAAAAGAACAATGCCGAATACTGGCGCAAAAAATTCAACTCTACGCCTTACCGTTCTTTCATGCGCGAATACATGCACGTGCATATACAGGATGGTGCAGTATTCAAACACGAAGACATCATCTGGGGTCAAATGCTCCCTCTTAGCCAGTACGACGCCCTGTGCTTCTACGGTGACCTTTCCTACAAGGCAGCAGGCGACTACAAAGCCATGCTATTAGTCGGCAAAACAGGTCGCCAATATCATATCATTTATGTTTATCTCCGTCGTGGTTCCCGCGCCAAGTGCGCCAAATGGCTCTACGATCTCTACGAAGATAAGAAGCTCGATCGTTACAACATTTCCTATTTCATTGAGGGTCTGTTTGCGATGGATGAATTCGTAAATGACTTCGATACCGAAGGTGACGAACGTGGTTATCATATCCCTGTTGTCGCTGACAAGCGTGGCAAAACTGATAAGTTCGACCGTATTGAATCAACGTCCGGTTTCTTCGAACGTCACAACGTCATATTCAATGTCCACCACCAGAACGACCCCGATTTTATCACCCTCGTCGATCAGTTTCTAGCTTTCGAACGCGGCTCTCAAGCCAACGACGACGGGCCGGACGCTTGGCACGGAGCCGAATCTAAACTCAATAAAATAACCTTTGTCGAAAAGTTCCCCGCCCGCACAACGAGCCGGAAGGAACGTCGTTCAAAATCCAAAAACTGTTATTAACATGGCAAACTTTATACAAGAATCAGATTACGAAGTTCAGGCGCGCGATGAAATGATGCGTCTGCTCGACAAAACCGAGAACCGTGCCGCCATTTTGCAGGCCGAACGGTTCGCCATCTCGCAGATACGTAAGTACATTGGTGGTCGGTATGACTGTACCACGATTTTCTCCGCTACCGGAGACGACCGCGACGACTACATCATTATGATTACTATCGACATTACCATCTACCACTTATGGGCGAAGAAAGCTCCCAAATCCATCCCGGAGCACCGCAAAGAACGATATAGCGATGCACTCGACTGGCTTACCAACGTCGGAAGTGGAGAAATCCCCACCGACCTTCCCCAGCTTCCCACCGATGAGTATATAGGCGACATTCGTCTGCACTCGCGATACAAGCCCAACGATAACAAGTATTAGAATCCCCGTATTCGTGTTTAAACTGATTTAATTTAAATTTAAAACATCAATATTGTATGTGTGCTAATCAAACTAAGAAAGTCCCAAAAACAGCCGCAAAACGTTCCGATACGATTGTGGCAAAAATCATAAAGGAATTCAAGGACACCACCCGTGCCGAGATTCGTAAATGGCGTCAGGCATTAGAACTTGCAGGCGATGTGAATACACCGCGTCTCTACCTCCTGCAAGACCTTTACGACAATCTCAAAGACGATGGCCATTTTATTTCCCAGATCGAACTTCGCAAGGCGGCCACGCTATGTGCCCCTTTCTCCATCATCGACCGTAAGACAGGCGAAGTCAATGAGGAAAAAACAAAACTCTTCAAAAAGGAATGGTTTTATAACTTCATGGAGGACGTTCTGGAAGCCCCATATTACGGCTACACCCTCCTCGAACTTACCGACCCTGTGCAAATGAACTTTACTCTTGTACCGCGTCGGAATGTCGTGCCCGTCATGTCTATGGTTTTACCCGAAGTCAACGCCACCACCGGAATTTCCTATGCCACCGGATACGAAAACACCCTTATCCACGTCGGCAAACCCTCCGATCTGGGTATCATGTCCAACATCTGCGGCCAGCTCATCTGGAAACGTAACGCCCAACAGTCATGGGCTGAATTTTCCGAGCGTTTCGGTTTTCCGCTCATCACGGCCACCACCAACAAAACTTCACAGGGCGACATTGATAAAATAGATGCAATGCTCACCGCACTGGGAGAAGCGGCACAGGCCGTACTCCCCGAAGGTACAACCATCGACATAAAACCTTTTTCCGGTTCTGACGCCTATCAGGTCTACGACAAACAGATAGAACGCATCAACACCGAAATCGGCAAACCTCTTACAGGTGGTACAATGATTTCCGACAATGGCAGTAGCCGTTCACAATCCGAAGTACACGAACGCAATTTAGACGATAAGATAGCAGCTGCCGATCATCGTATTGTAACCTTCACGGTCAATGACCAACTTTTGCGAATCCTGCAGGTCTACGGATGGGACATTAACCCCGAAACCGACGAATTCATGTTTGACACAAGTGTCCGGCTTGACCTGAAAGAACACTTTGAAATCGTCCGCATCCTTTTGGAAAAAGGTTATCCCATTCCCACAAAATGGATTAGCAAGACATTTAATATTCCCATCAACGGTGACCCCGTTCCTCCTAGTCCCATGCCCTCACTTATCGCCAAAGCAAAGCCCGGAGGATTTCTTGCAAATTTTCAGTAGGGGCATCCTCCGGGGAGGTGTGCCCCGCCACCGTATCTTATCTATATCCTCCGGTAAAGTCCCGCATTGTCGCACAGTCGCATGAATTGCCCGACTTTGCCGAAGAGATAGCACGTTTGTGCGTTACCGTCTATGAGCAAAAAAAGGGTGTCCGGCACGACACGGAACTTCTTTCTTCAACAGCCAAAACATTATTAAACGGAGTTTATATAGGCTACGGGAAAGATCTTGTATCCGTAGACTGGGATACTCCGGACTATGAGACACTAACGCGTCTGACACAGAATGTATTTAGCTTTTCCGCTGCAAAGAATTATCAGCAACTCCGCACCATCACCGACGCCTTGCGTGATGAAGATGGCGGTTTACGTACCTTTCAGGATTTCAAAGAGCAGGTAGCCACCATCAACAACAAATTCAACGTTACTTGGCTACAGACCGAATACGATACCTGTATAGCCACTGCCACACAGTCCGCCCGCTGGCAGGAGTTCAAGGCACAACAAAGCCTCTTCCCGTACCTCCGCTATCAAACAGCCGGAGACGATAGTGTGCGCAGCGAACACCGCCTTCTGAACGGCATCACCAAAAGGGTAGACGACCCGTTCTGGCGTACTTATTATCCGCCCAACGGCTGGAACTGTCGTTGTGAAGCCATTCAGGTTCCCGACGATGATGTGGAAGAAACGCCTGGCACTTCTTACAACACTCTGCCTATCGACCCCATGTTCCGTACTAATTGCGGAGAAACCGGGCTTATATTCCCCAAGGGACACCCATATTATACAGGTGTACCAAGCGCAGAAATACGAAAAGCCATCGCATACCTTCCCCCTGAAAATGCCTATATTGATACCTACATACAGGCCGGAGGCCGCGATGTTCCGATACACCAGCATGTAATGCACGGTGTGGATGAGCTACGTGGTAATCTTGAAGTCCTGTCCGATCTGCTCCGGATAAAAGACGATATAACCGAAGCCTCATTGCTGCCTGAAATTCACGCCAAAGATTCTGCTCTTAAACCCAAGTTTTACCCGGATGGCTGGCAATTTCATAATACTGCCAAAAATGCGGATGCAGTTCTTCAATTTGGTAAGGATACTCAATGGGTCACCGATTTTAAACGCCTCGAAGGAAACGGAAAACGTATCAGTGCGCATCTTGACAATGCAGCACAACAGGCAGACTATGCAGTAGTAAAGCTGTCAGCGCAGACAGATACGGGCACTATTGGAAAGATAAAAGCAAAGGCAAACTACAAATTGCAGGAAACCCAGTTGAAAGGAATTCTAATCTTAGACAGTGAGGGCAATTTGATTTACGAAAGCTGTAAAATACAACCACCCGCCAAGAAATAAATTCCTTAACGGGTGGAGGTCGCGCTCGACTCGCAAGCCTAGCACTGCAAATATAGTGACAATATTTTAATAAACAACCATTTAACGCAATAAATTTATGAAAGAGCTATATACTACCATCCAAAATCTATTCTCAACAGAAGCGACCAAAGCCGTATTTAATGAAGCCCACTTGTACCCACCCGAATTCATCGACCTCTACAATGGTCAACCCGAATCCCCTGAAGAGTTCGAATTCACCACTCCGGCCTTATTCCTTGATTATTCGGTTAACTGGGAACGTTCCGGAGCTATGAGACGCGGAGAATTAACCCTCGAAGTTCATGTACTCACCGACCCAACTCCCGAAACGGACAGTCTTCCTTCTGTAATTGAGGGGATGGAAAAGATCATTTATTACGAAACCATCAGTGATCTTCTCGAAGACCTAGCCACCTCCGAAACAAGCGGGCTGATATTAAAACAGGAACGGCCTATCACAACGGACTATTTCAATTACCACTTACTCACTTTCTCCTGCACGATTTCCAGACGTCGCACAAATGTTTCATTGATGGGAAAGATAGAAAATATCATTGCCGATCGAAAGAAATATATTATTGATTAATTAAAAGCAAAATGTTATAAGTGTATTTCAATGAGTATGCCAAAATAGCATCATATTGTGCCCAAAAAGGATAGAATGTCATTCTTTTTGGCAGCTTTGTGCATTGGCTACAATTTTGTATACTAAATATTGATATTTTATTTGTTTAACTTTTAAATTTAATAGACATGAAAGAAGGAACTATTATCCAAGTAATTGGAGTTAATGATTGGGAGAGTCAAACTGGTGGAGATTTCACTAATATCCCGTATGAGGATAGTGTTATAAAGATTTCAATAGCTCCTCCCAAACATTTTACAATCCAAATTTATGAAAATGCAGAACTCATTCATGAATTTGTTTCACAGCCTATATCTTTTAAAACCAATGGTATGGTGTGGATGGTTATTAAATGGGATGAAGTATCAGGGATTACATTTAGATTGGAAGACAAACAAATAGCAGACAGTAGCAATCAAAATACAGTTATAGTTACACCTGTAAATCTTAATGCTAAACAGGCCTGGGTTTATAAAGAGCCTAATATTAAGGATAAATGTTCTAAATGGATTGAATGGAGAAAAGAAAATTTCCCTAATCCACAAAGTGAAACAGAAAAAAATGAAATCTTGAAGGATAAAGAGGAGCAAATAGAAGAGCTTCAGGATAAAATAATGGCGTTAATAGACCTCTATTATTTAGTATTTATTGCCAATAAAAAATATCTACTATCATGCATATATTCCTTATTAAGAGCATTGTTGTTTTGGCCTAAAACTTCTAATAAAAGAAAGATATATAAGCCATTACTTATAAGAATAGCAGGTTTTGAAAACTTACCTCTTCCTGTTTATGCAATACCAAGTAAACTTGGAACAGATATACCTGACGAGCTCATTCCTCATGTCATGTTTGAGAATCAAATAGCAAGTATTGATTTCAAAGATGATAGATTTGATATTATGGATATACAGGAATGGCTCGAACAACCTATAATTGTAGATACTGGAAAAGATATATATAAAGTAAAAGACTTATTGTTTGATTCTGCTAATAGTTGGGGAGCACATAGCGATGAAAGTGTTCCTTTCTTCTTAAACAGGGTAAAACGAATGGAAGTTTTATCAGATGAGTTTTTATTCAATATTATAAAAAATGTCACAGAGGTTACAATTGAATCAGGGAAATTTCTTCTTAACAACATAAAAAACAAATGAAACGACTAAACAGTAACAACTGTAAGAGCAGTTTTACGTTGTTTGTATTTGGTATATTATAAAAAAATAATATATTTGTATCTGTACACTAAAAAATATACTGTTATGAAAAAAGACCCAGAACAACTTGCTGCCAGAATTGTAATAATTCATAATACAAATGAGAATGAAATTGCTTATTTATATTCAAGAGAGTCCTTTGATCTATTGAGAATTCCCAAAAATCGGGATGGAATGCAATTTCTCGAAATAGGTAATACATTTGTTTATGGAAGTAAAAAATATGTGATTAAAAATATAAACTTTCTTATGCGACGTGATTTTTGGGAAGCAACTGATGAATCATATGGAATAAATCTTTATTCTCCAGATTCTAATCCAAGCGGATTTGACCTAAATTGTCAAATCGGAGTCTTCGTAGAAGAAGTATAAAATTATATCTTTTATCATTAAAACAGTACGATATGGAATTATCGTACTGTTTAGTTCATATCTAAATAATTTTATTTTGAATTTACTTATACCAACGTCCACCGCAATATTTGCATACAAAATAATTCCCCATGCTCATTACTTGAACTTTTTCTTCGACGCATATACGACACATGCAAACATTATAATCGTCATCTGGCACGGGTTCCTGAATTTTATCATATTCCCAAAGAGATAGTTTTCCTTTAGCCGGTATTGGTTCAGGAAATAAGATGGGATTAGTCAATACCCAATTATATATACCTTTATCCGCCCAAATGGATGGATGGTTTTGTACACAGTCTACAATCTCCACACTACCGATGATTGCGCCAAAAGGAAGATCGTTGAAACATATACGACTCATAGGAGTATTAAGCACCTTTAATCTTTGATTTGGCTGTAAGCATCCAAATTTAGCAATATCACCCTTTGCGCTTGAATGTATCAGCACACGTCCACGGAAATTTGTTTGCCAACTCCGGTTCTCAATATTCTTGATACCGTGGACTATCAAAGAAGCCCACGGTTGCTTTATTGTTATTGCTTTCATTTTTACTTTGATTTTAGTTGTTTCAATTCTTCAATCATCCTTTCAAGACGGTTGTATTCTTTTCTCCCAGCATCGTAATCAAGTACGATACAGTCACGGCAAAACTCTAATCGCTTAATTTGTTGTTCTATTGTTTCATTCATATCTATATTATTATACGTTATTTTTCTCTTTGTCAAATTCAGCTAAAAACATCTGTAAGCCTATTCCCATTGAACATACACCATCAAATAGCTTATACATTAATTCTGGCTCTTCTTCCCAAATTTGATAGACTATTACCTTTTTGCCAGCACCTTTCATCCATCCTGCCTCCGAATGCGCAGAACGTCCACAAGGCAATACAAGAACACAAACATCCGCCCATTGCATTGCATCAAAATCCGATTTGAAGCCAGCCTGTGCAATGGGATGTTCAAGCGCAGCCCTATATTGGTCTGTACTCCAATTCTCCCAATCTTCATCAATCTGCGACCACTGGAATCCAGTTTTTCCAGCAGGATGCCTAAAGTCGTAAACCTCATGTCCCTGTTCGCGAAGGAAACTAACTACTTGTGGTTGATGTTTATTTCTCCAACTACTTGCTACATAAATTTTTGCCATAACTATAATTTTATCATTAATAATTATTATTTTTGCTTTGTCCTTATTTGGCTACGGACATTAAAAATTAGCCAACAATTTAATTTATATGAAAATGAAATATTTTTCTAAGAATTAGATTGGGCGTAAAAATGCTCAATCTAAATGGCTCTAGGTTGGGCTGTTTATGTTGGACACATTGTGTTTCATTCTTGCAGTTATAAGTATTATAAGCATTATTTATTGCTTGGTCGTGACAGGATGCTTTATAATAACCGCAAGTCAATTCTTTTAGATCATAGCTGATGTTTATACCATCAGGTAGTATCTAAAGACATAAACCGCCGATATCTCTAATGAGGCAAGCCTTACAAACTTGCCTCATTTCTAATTAGATTTTAGTCAATCCTTTCAATCCAATCTGCAACGCATTTTTCCGCTTCTGTATAGCTGGCGAACGTTCTTTCTTCAATAGTAACACAGTACCGCGTTAATTCACCGCGAATTATTCCCGCATCATCCTTCCAAACGTTTATAGCTCCATTATCTCCAGCAGAAGTACACGCGCATCCCAGTTCGAGGGTTGGTTCTATATCGCTTGTATCATTAATCCAATACGCATCAACTTTACATTTTTTTACTCCCGGAAGCCCCTCTAATTGACAGATAGGCTTTTCTTTCTTTATGACTATGTTCTTATTCATGTCTCTTTGTTTTTTTGTTCTTTTACATATACTGAAACCAAACCACGCCCGGAACGTATTATCAGTAAAGCCCTTTCTCCTTCATCCTCACGAACTTCCACTCTAACAGGAACACGTACTTTTTGTCCTCTTATCGTTTCCGTAATTTCATCCCGCATCTGATTCAAAACTTCAACTTCATTCGTTACTGGAACGTTTAAGCGCGGATTAATATTTGTGATTACTACAAACTTCAGCCAGCCCGGCATGTGTTCAAAATGTACATTACTTTTATAAATGATCTCTTTCACTGGAGTAGGCTCTTTGTATTTCCAACCATTCAGGCGAAAACACTCTTTTCTCGCCTGTTCACGGTCGGATGATTCATATACTTTTGTTCCAGATTGAGTATTTCCATAATATTCCCATTCGTAAACAACCCACTTATGACCTTTAGGCTCGTATGAATATTTAGGCTGATTGTTCATTTTCCTTTTTCGGCTCTACGTAGAACGTTTCATCCTGCACAATCATTACCCCACATTTTGGGAACAGTTCTGCCACCTCTTCTTTATCCCTGTCAGCTAATAGCTTATCTTTCGCAAGTTCTTCGCTAACACGTATATAATCCGGCAAAAACTCCTTCACCATATTGGTCACTGAAGCCCATGTAAATCCTTTCATGTTTTTCAGTTTCGGAGTACCTGTGCGGAAGCCAAAAACTCCATGCGCACTCTCATAGCTCTTTCTCTTGCAGAAAAGCTCATCCCTTTTTTCTGTAGCAAATGTTTGTATGATCTCAAAGTTGCTATCTTTGATTTCTTGCTGCTTAGCCAGATCATCCGCATACTTTTCGCGAATACGTGTCATTTCCATATCCATTTTGCTCTGTATGTTCTGCATTTTTGCATCCGCTTTCGCAAACTCCGCAAATGCCATTTCTGCCTGTTCCGATGTAATACCGGAAACAACTACCTTTTTCACTCTCGTTTTTGCCATAATCTTACTTTTTTAAATGATTTATAATTATTGATTAAACAGTCATTATTCCTCAAACATTTTTAGTTGCTTGGCATGTGCCTCCTTTTCCATCCTCATTCTTTCTTCCAGTTCTTTCAGTTCTTTCACCGCTGGGATGGCCAGATAATTATAGAATGTTGTGCGTCCTATTTTATAGGTCGGATACACATGTGTCTGATAGATGTATTTATCTGTACACCCATGCGCATGATAATTCGTATAAATATCCTGTATGTCTTTCACTCTTAGCAGGAAATTACGTCTGTTATATCCTTTAGCCATAATTTTAGTTCTAGTTAAAAGAGCCATTTCCGGCACTGCCCCGGATAGCTGCTCCGCTTATCGCAGTCATTCATGGCATTTATTTAGGTAGGGTGAGGCTTAAACAACCTTTCTGTATCACCTTTCCTGTCTCTTTCATTGCATCCTCACAGGCTTTTTCCGCTCTTTCTGCCGTTTTCTGTTTCCGGATGAACTCACTATATACTCTTTTCATTTGCGCCTCTGTCATGTCGTTTAAATCGTCTACGTCAGCAGCCCGGCATGCGGTTGCTATTATTTTCTTTAATCGTTCTCTTCTCGTTATCCCGGTATAGAAACCTGCTTTCTCAAAATATCCTGCAATAGCCGCAATCACTCTTTTTCTTAGTTTGTCCATTTTCAGAGCATCTGTTTCGCAGGTAGTGATCTTCTTCATATCATCAATCATTTTCCTGTAGAGACGCGGTGCACGTTCATACAGTTCATTCAAGGATGTTCCTCCCGAATACTGCTCCACAATCTCTTCCTTCGTAGCTCCCGGCATTTTAGCCAGGAGCGCAAAAAACACATCAAATTTCCCATTCATATCCGTATCGTCTTTACAGGTTTCATTTCCTTATGCAATATCGCCTCCTTTATAGTCTCCACGATAGAGGCTGCCAGCCGTGTATCTCTCAATTCCACCACCGCCCATTCATCCGTCTTTGCCGGATAGATAATAATCTTCCCCGGTCTTTCGTATGAAGTCCATAGCGCAAATACCGTGCTCAAGCACCATGCAGGCATCCCAATCTGAAACAACTCATCCGTCTCATATACCACTCCAGCCATACCTCTTATTTATTTCCAGCCTCCGCCTTTTTCTTGAGCAACATCTTCTGTATCGCAATTTCATTTCTAATTGCACGTACTCCGTTAGTGGTAAGGCTTTTTTGTACGATACCCTCTCTTTTATCCGTCAATTCCTCTGGGAGATTGGCATCCACTATTGCTTCTATTTCTTTCCGCAATTCCTGTTCAAACACACCCTTACGGTTATCATAGTTTAACCGGGTGATGCGGTCATTAAATCGGCTCCAAAATTCCGCATAACTGCGTTTGCTCGTTCTTCTTCCTTCTTCCAGTCTCTTTTGTAGATTATCAGCTCCGATGAAGTAGCATCCCAATGCCATTTGATTGCCTAAATTCGCTTTATTATACAACCCCTTCATCAATGATATCACCGCCTCCGCACAGTCTCCAAACTCGTCCAGTATTAACAGCGGTTTATACAAGAGCAGTAGTTCATTCGTCACATCACGCCATAAGTGATCTATTCCTCCAGTTTTGGCCAGTCCGAATATCCCTGCCAAATGCCTTACAAAATCACTTTTAGTCGAATACTCCGAACAGTCAATATAAATCACATTTCTATTCTCACGCTCATATTCCCTTGCCGCGTAACTTTTTCCAATTCCCGCACGGTCGCAAAGCACTTGCCATATTCCGTACTCCTGACATTTTTTCAAATGAGCCTGTACAGACAAATAGGCTTTAGTATCTACAGTCTCCCATGACTGATCTTCCATGCACCGATAATAACGTGCTAGAGTCAGCCATGACGAGTCTTTAATAACCGAGTAATTCCGTTCATTTTCAAACTTGATTTGGGATAATACTGATTTATCAAATTTTATCCCATGACGCAACGCAACCCTTCTCGCGAACTCTGCCTGTGATACTCCGAGCCTTCTTAATTCGAGAAATAGATTGAACGCCACTTTGTCTTTAATTTCTTTTGTTAATTCCATTTTTGTATTTATTTAAAATTCAACTTCTTAATTCTTAATTTAAACCCTATTTAAACGCTAGCTATTCAGCAATGCCTCCATTTCAATCTCCTCCCGGCTTTTCTCTGCAATGCCGTTCCGTTCATCCTCAATCCGGTTGTTTCTTGCATTCTCTACCGATTTAGGTGTGTCCCACCAACCAAATCCGTACCCATCCGTTCCTGTAGCCTTAAACCCTGTTTGTTCAGCAATTTCCCGCTGACGTTCCAGTTCTGTTTTTGCGCTCTCATAGCAGTTTTTCTGTTGTTCAATAAAGTAATGAACTTTACTCATTTCGCCCGGTTTACCTTTCATGTCAGCCACACAAGCCGCAAACTTTTCTTTCTCGTATGCGTCTGCCACTTTCTTCCCATTCCGGTCGCGTAGTTCAATCCATTCCGGTCTGTCTACACGTAGGTTCACAAACACTTTAAAAGAATGCCCCAAATGTTCTCTGCTAAACTCAAAGTCCATGGCCGAACTTTCATTATCCGGTACAATAAATTTCATCTTTTCTCCTCGTATGGAGACTTCAATCCCTTTCTGTCTGTATTCATATTCCCCGAATGGGTGTTGCTGATTTTTCAATTCTACCATGAAAAGGCTCAACTTTTCAAAGTAGTTCAACTGTACCCGTCCTTCATGCGCTTCTGCATATCGTTCAATCTTGGATTTACCGATGAATGTACCATAAGCGTCCCGACCTTCACCGCGACTATTCCAAGCGTCTACTCCCGCTTTAAATTCAGCGAGCACCTGCATTTCCGTTGGTAAACTATCTGTAAATTCCGGATTTTTGGACAACTCTTTCAATAATTCCGGATTTGCTGTACTATTATTGCTTTTCACGGTGATATTACCGCCTTTGAAATTCTTAAATTTGCGTAGTTCTCTCTGCTGGAAATGTCCTATCACAAGCTCCACACTTTTCGATCTCCCCGAATAAGGAGTACATGGGAAATTCACATGCGACATGTTATTAATTAAAGCCTTCACAGTCGCAGAAATATTAGCGGAACTATTATCATAATTCATCTGATAAGGTTTATATCCCCATGTGTCTACAGTATTTTTCAGGGCTTCCACCACCATGCCGGAGCTTTCGCTGAAAGCCACGCTATAGCCTATTATAGAACCTGTACAGGCATCCGTTACAAAGTAGGCGTATAGATCACTCATGACCACCCATTTATCACGTCCTTTATTGTCTTTCACCAGCTTTTTATAATAAAGCTGCATTGTTGTTCCATCCAAAGACCAAAGCATATCCGGGCGGCTCACCGGAGCACGGTCAATCATCGGCTGCATATCCGCATCTCCGACCAGCTTCCCATGTCTCATATAGTACCACACCTTTTTGTGTTTAGGTGTGTTTAGGTGTTGTTTAATTGCAGACACCGTCATTTTCGGAAGTCCCAACGTGTCGGCCTGTTCATTGTAAAACATGCCAATATCCTCAAAGCTATATTTCACTTGTTCCGAAGCCAGTTGCATCAATATTGCATGTGTCTGCCCGTTCATTTTCTCGCGGTTCACATTACCGAAATATCCTCCGATCAGACAATCCACCCCGTCTTTATCGTATTCGCGTGCCTTTCTGTCCAAAACCCTTTCATTATTGATAGCTTTAGGAAACTTCACAAAACCCTGTATCTGTTCATTTAAACACTGTTTAAACAGTTCTGCCTGCACTTCTTTCACTGACGTAAATCCATATTGCCTTGCTGTTTTAACGTCCATTCTTCGCCATAATCTTAACCACCCGGCCGCACGTGCAATTCTCTGCACATCGGCAGGAATAAACAACTGCATTTCAGTAAGTCGTGTCAATTCATCCACACTAATTTCAACCATCGTCCGCAAACTTCTTTTTAAGGTAGCCAACTTTCTATCCAGTTCTTCTACAACTTTGTTTTCAGCCCATAAATGTGCATCCATATTTCCACAGATAACCTTATTTATTAGAGCCTTATATTTTTCAGCCATCCCGTCAAAGTGTATGAACACTTCACGGCCTTCCTTATGGTGTGGCCAGCAATAAACCAATCCTATCCGATGTTGATTAAATGCTTTTCTTAAATATCCTTCTGATATTCCACATTCCACCAATTCAGGAACCGTCACACAAAGCACCTGTTCCCCCGGTATTCCTATTTCCGAGTAACAATTTGCATTTAATGGTATGTTCCTGTACTTTGGCATAAACGATCTATTTAATATTGTTTCATTCCCGATCTGACTTCGGACTGAATCGTCTGTACGATTAAATGAAGACTATTCTTATTTTCACAAACCAGAATAGTTTGCTACATTTGTAGCTGTCTAACTAAAAAATATAAATATGGACTTTGAAAAAATATTTGTCAGCCTTGATGAAAACCACCGTAAGGCTGCTATTTCCATCATCCTGTGTTCCTTGATTCTCCATTCAGTTTTTTACGCCTCTTCCACTTTATACAGAGATATTGAATGGTATAGTCAGCTTTTATTCTCTCTAGGAGTTTCTATTTGTTATGTGGCTACTTTTACTTTTATGTATATTTGGTTGATTAGAACTGACTATGTATTTTATTTTTCAATCCCACTATTAGCACTTCCTGCGACCTTTGGCTTTTTTTTCGCATCTCAAACAGGGGGCTTTGATTTTACATCTTTTACACGTGCCTTTGGATGCTGTTTCATTATTACCCTTTTCTTTTTTATCTTCAAAAGAACCGAAGAAATGTGCCATAATAAAAGGAAGAGAAAAGAAAAAAAGTGTAATGACGAGGTTTAAAATCTCCTCTTTACTCATATGGGAAAATGAAAATATATTTAGCACCATTTTTATACATTCCGTTCTTTAAATTCGTTTCTATAGGCTGTAACAAGCAGATCAGAAACAACTACAATTATAAGTACCACTCCTCCTAATAACTCTTTTGCAGTCGGTTCTCCATCTACCAGCACTATTCCTGTAAACATTCCGATAACAGCAGCAATGACTTGCACTAATTTTGTTGTTTTCATACTATTCTCATTTAATTGGTTTCATTGCACATCTTTTTTAGTTCCTCAAGAACTTTTGCTGCTTTTCCGCTCTTCCGTTTTGGAACTCTTTCGCCACGGGCAATCTGCCCTACATAAAGCGGGCATACACCCACTTTTTCTGCTATCTCCTTATAAGGAGTAGTCCGCTTTTCTTTTACTTTTTCTGCTAATCTCATCTTATTTTGATTTTAATTATTACTTTTGTTGCAATAACATGATGCAAAGATAGATTAAAATCTCATCATTGCAAATAATAATCTCATTATTTGAGATAAATATCTATTTTTATGGGTGCAAAGCAAAATTTGAAGCAGTTTTTAAGCGAAAAAGGAATAAGCCCTGCTCAATTCTACAGGGATAGCGGGTTGTCGAATGGTTTTTTAAATCAAGGTGATAACATATCCTCTAATAATTTAGAGATAATAATCTCTTTATATCCAGATTTGAATCTTTTTTGGCTTATTTCCAATAAAGGCGAAATGTTAAATGCTTTGAATGAGTTTGATAAAAATGGTAACCCAAATGGTAACCTAAATGGTAACCCATCACATAAAGATGACAATTCTTTGGGTGATAAGGAATATCCAACGGAATATTCAGATGCTCCCTTATCTCTTGTGGGAGAGAACGAGCAGTCGCCATACGGAATAAAACAAGAAGTGAAAGTTCAAATTAGCAAGGAACAGCTCCACATGCCGGATTTCTTGCAACAGCGTTCCAAAACATCTGTACCTTTTTACAATCTTCCTGTCAGTGCTGGCATGTTAGGTGTACTTGAATCCGAAGTATTTTCCCAAAATACACCTGATGGTTTTTTAGAGCTTAGCGTCTTTAATGGATGCGAAGCCGTATTCCCTATTATTGGAGTCAGCATGGAGCCTATTATATCAAGTGGTGACTGGATTGGTATAAAGTCTATAGATAACATTTCTCGAAGTTGGGATTTCATTCAAACAAATGTTATATATCTTATTATAACGCGCGAGGATAGAATGATTAAGTTCATAGATAAAGCTACAGATGAAGATTTTATTGTCTGCCGTAGTGCCAACGCCAGTCCTTTCAAGGTTTACAAAGGTGATATACTAAAACTCTATAGGGTAAAGGCCTGTGTCAAAGATTTATAAACCAATAAACTATATAAAATATGTACGATTTTAAATTACTTAAACCCATCTCTGGTACTTTGTATGTATTAGGAATGGTTGTCGCTGTACTATCAGTTTTAGGAGGAATAGGAGTTGTGTCTTCTAGTCCATACGGCCTCTTCTCTGGAATATGTATAGCTTTGGGAGGCTTTGTTTTGGGAGTTCTCATTCTCGCAGCAAGTTGCCTCATCAACCTGCTACTACAAATTGAAAAAAATACCCGTAAAAATATCTAATTCTCTATCTAGAAAAAAGCCGTTATAATACTATAGTGGCTTTCTTTTTCTCATTTAATTGAAGTTTAACTCTAGTTTAAACAATCTTGTGAAGTATCGCTTAAAAGTTTAATATCAACTAACCAAAGTTTAATGTACTTGCACGATTTGTTCTCCATCTTTATCAATAATCCAAAGAGCCAAAACCCGCACTACATCGAAGCTCCAGCTCTTTTCTTTTTCTCCACTATAATTTATACGATTTGAAGTGCCCCTTATATTTACTAATCTGACCACATTAGAATGCAATATGTGTATTCTAAAATCACTAGATACCTCAAAGAATACGAAGCTAACTTCACTAAAATGTATGAATTGTGCTTTAACAGAATTGGATCTTTCTCAAAATAAAGCCTTAATTCATTTAGAGTGTGGTAACGATTACATAATAAATGAAGAAACATTGCTAGAGAGCCTAAATACAATTCAGGAGTTAAATTTATCAAACAACAGTAACTTACAACAGTTAAATTGTAAACTCTTAATATACCTCACTAATCTCAATATATCCAATAATAAGGACTTAAAGATATTGAATTGTAGTAGTACATCTCTTTCTGAATTAGATATATCTAATAATTCAATATTGGAAGAATTAGATTTCAGTTCTAGCATAAAACTTTTAAAAATTACCAACAATATTGAACTAAAAAGAATATACTGTCATGATTCAGAACTTACCAACTTAGATATATCTAATGCTCCCAAATTGGAAGAGGTATATTGTTTTAATACCAAGCTTACTCAATTAAGTATATCTAATGTTCCTAAATTGAAAAAGTTAAATTGTTCTTTTTCAGAACTTACCAACTTAGATATATCTAATGCTCCTAATTTGGAAGAATTAAGTTGTTTTCATACCAAGCTCACCAGCTTAGATATATCCAAATGTGCTAACTTGAGGAGTGTGAATTGTTATTCCTGCCCCTTATCAAGCATAATAGTCAGGAGAGGACAAGATCTCTATACAATATTCGGCAGCACACTGGGGGGAGTAAATATTCAATATGTTGAATGAAAGACACTCGTAGCTATCAATAGATTAAGTACTCTAGGGTAATTACACTCATACCCTATTAGTTCTAACATATATCAGTATGGCATAGAGCAATATACCTACCTCCATTAAAATAAGAAAGGTATTTGATGAACCAAATAGATTTGCTACATTTGCATTAACCACTTTAAATGATTAAAGCATGGAAAGAACCTATATTAATGAATTCCACAAGCAATGGATAGAGAGTACTCTCAAGTCAATAGCCTCTTGGCAGAAGCAGCCAATCTCATTAGAAGAGAAAAAGAAGCAGCAGGAAATGTTGAACCAACAGAAGGCTATAAGAGAAGGCAAGTTGAAGAGCTAAAGCTATTTGCTACTCAACATGACTTATGGATTAACATTAACTCTCTCCCTTTATCTTACCTTAGTAAAGGTGGAGAAAATGAAGTATTCACAGGTCATGAAGATGTTGTATTCAAGTTAAACAACTTTGAGTATGCAGGTGAAGACATTGAGAACTTCTTTATCAGAATAGAAGCACATAATCTATTCTTTAGCAATGTCACCTATCAGATGATTGGCTTTGCTTATAACAGTCAGCATGAGTTTTGTGCCGTGTTAGTTCAACCTTATGTCAGAGCTAAAAGAGAAGCTACAGAGGAAGAAATAGCAGAACATATGCAAGCATTAGGTTTCGAGATGGTTTATGAAGATGAATTCCACAATGCAGAGTATGAGGTCTTTGATGCAGTGCCTAACAATGTACTGTATGGTATTGATGATAAGCTCTATTTCATTGATACTCAAATCAGACTAAGACCTATTGAGATAACATTTTAAATAAATTTAGTTATGAAACAGAAGCAGGAAACTTAGCACCTCTAAGTGCTATTGGTAGTATGGTACTAGCATACTAGTAATGCTACCATTGTTGGTCTATAGTTGTTCTATAGGCTGTTAAGAGAAAGTATAAACAAACTAACAACTATTAAAGATAAGGGTGTTACTATGCCTGATTCCGGTTCTGAAGGTCGTGCGTTTGAATCGCACCGGGGTCACAGAAAAATCCCTTGATAATCAGTTGATTATTGAGGGATTTCTGTTTTCTTAT
>OJMH01000792.1_pt1 | contig 37873 bp, 45 predicted proteins | sample 1597111 | NCBI WGS metagenome assembly OJMH01 (sample SAMEA2452115, study PRJEB22498) | human gut metagenome | reverse complement strand
GGTGGATATTGAAAAACTTGGCAAACTAAAATCTCAATATGATACCAAAGTGAAAAGTATCAAATATATAGGTAAAGAGGAGATTGTCGTGATGGAAACAGATACTCGTACTTTCATTGCTAACGGCTATGCCATGCACAACTGCAACCGCTTCAAAGCCGATCATTTGGAGGGCTATCGGGTGAATCTGATTGCTAAAATCGGGCAACAGAAATTTGATTTACTAAAGGTGAAAGCTGCTAATACTTCCAAAATATCAGATTTTGATTATGAGCAGCTAATCAAGTATTACAAAGCACTTAATAAGAAGTTACGAAAGGAGAAAGGGGTATGAGTTATGTATTGCGTGATTACCAACAGAAAGCCTCCGACGCTGCCGTTTCTTTCTTCAACAATAAGGCTAAGAAAACGAACGCCATCATGGTTTTGCCTACGGGTAGTGGAAAGTCGCTTATCATAGCGGATATAGCTGCAAGGCTTGACGGACACACTTTGGTATTCCAGCCGAGCAAGGAAATACTTGAGCAAAATTTCAAAAAGCTATGCTCATACGGTATTCTCGACTGTAGTATATATTCGGCTTCTTTCAATTCAAAAGAGATAAACCGGATAACATTTGCTACCATCGGATCGGTAAAGAATCATCCTGAACTCTTTACTCACTTCAAGAACATCATCGTTGACGAATGCCACCTTGTAAATCCTAAAGAAGGGATGTATAAGGATTTCTTTGAAGCAGTAAAATGTAAGGTTCTTGGTTTGACAGCAACTCCTTATAGATTGTCTTCCAGCCGAAACTTTGGCTCTATGCTAAAATTCATCACCCGGACAAAACCTCATGTCTTTTCAGAAGTCATTTACCATGTACAGGTATCAACCTTGCTTGATATGGGCTATTTGGCGAAATTGAACTACTACCCGATGAATCCATCGGGATGGAACGAACTCAATTTGAAGGTAAATACCACTGGTGCCGATTACACAGACAAATCAGTCCAAAGGGAATATGAACGGATAGACTTTTACGGTTATCTAGTCCATATCGTTCAAAGACTGATGAACCCGAAGGCAGGAGGAAAACGAAAAGGCATCTTGGTTTTTACCCGGTTCTTGAAAGAAGCCGAGCGGTTAACCATGTCAATACCCGGTTGCGCCATCGTTTCGGGTGACACGCCCAAATCCACCCGTGAAATGATTCTCCAACACTTCAAGTCAGGGGAGATTCCCGTTGTCGCCAATGTCGGAGTATTGACCACCGGCTTTGACTACCCCGAACTTGATACTGTGGTTATGGCACGCCCTACGATGTCGCTTGCCATGTGGTATCAGATAGTCGGTCGGGCTATCCGCCCCCACCCTTCCAAAGAATGTGGCTGGGTCGTAGACCTCTGTGGTAATGTCAAACGCTTCGGTGAAGTGTCTGATTTGAAACTCGTTGACGGAGGCAACGGCAAATGGGCTGTGTTCTCCAATGGCAGACTATTAACTAATGTGAGATTTTGATTTATGGAATATTACATACCTATTAGCAGACGGCTATTTGAGCACCCCTTTTGGTGCGAAGAGCGCGTATTTTCGAGGTTTGAAGCATGGCTTGACATTGTTCAGAGCGCACGATTTGAAGACACGAAGCAACTTATTGGCAATAGGTTTATCGAAGTTAAACGCGGACAGATGCTTGTTTCATTGCGGTTTTTAGCCGGTCGTTGGCAGTGGTCTACAAAGAAAGTAAATTCTTTCCTTGACTTACTGATACAAGACAAAATGATAATCAAGGAAACACCAAAGGAAACAGGTCAAACCGTTATAACTATCTGTAATTATGACAAATACAATTTTATATCACAAGAGTTGGAAACAGAAAAGAAACAGCAAGGAAACACTAAGGAAACACCATGGAAACAGCAAGGAAACAAAATTAATAAAGATAATAAAGAAAATAAATTGAAAGAAGATAATATTCCCCCCACACCCCCCAAGGGGGAGGGAATTAATTCTAAGGCTCGCCTTCTTTTTGAGAATTACTTTAGAGAAACCTTCTCTGATAGTTACTATTGGACTGCCAAAGATGCAGGGGCTATGTCCCAGCTCTTGAATAAGCTCAAATTCCAAAGAGAGCAAAAGAAAATGGACGTTTCCGATGATTCTATTCTGTATGCCCTTCAGTATCTGCTTTCTTCTGTCAAGGAAGGATGGATATTTGAAAACTTTAGTGTGACTAATATCAATTCAAAATTCAATGAGATAGTGGCACAGGCTAAGAAAGCTACTTCTACCAAGCCAACTACTGATATTGGCGTGATTCTCAAAGACAATTCCCCTGATAAATACGATTCACCACAAGAAAGAAAATGGGAGGAAAGATGGAACAAATAGACTTCAAAAAAACAATCAACAGTCTCAAAGAAACCGGGTTTAATCCCGTCCCTAACCTTGTGAACATAGCGATACCGAATGCAAAGAATATTCTTTGGTACGGGCTGAACTATTTCACGGAAAATGCTGAATGGTTACCAGAATACGAAGAAATAGCCGTATGGCTTTCCGGAAACAACGGACGTGGGCTTTTATGTCATGGCAATTGTGGACGGGGAAAATCCCTTATCTGTTGGAAGATCATCCCCCTGCTTCTGAATCACTATTGCCGAAAGATAGTAGCCTGTTATGATGCTCAACAAATGAACGCTGATATAGATGAGGTAAAAGCAAAACATATCATCTATATAGATGATATCGGAACAGAGAACCTAAGCGTGAAATTTGGTGAGAAAAGACTTGCCTTCTGCGAAATTGTTGATGAAGCGGAAAAACGAGGGAAGCTCCTGATATTAACCACCAATCTGTCACTTGACGAAATATCTCAAAAATACGGAGAGCGCACCATGGATAGATTGGTTTCCATTACTACACGGGTAAAATTTAAAGGAAAAAGTTTGAGAAAATGAATGTTACAATATGTTGGAATACCAAAGATCGGAACACTATAGACAAGATACGAAAGAAGTTCGGTATTCCATCCTATATGAGTGTCAACCGAGAAACACCTTGCAATATCAAGGAGGAAGATATGGAACTCCTTAGAGAAACTGAAAAACGAGGATTTATTCAAATTAGAAACAAATAAAATCATGTTAGTAGGAACAACAAACCTTAACACGACGCTAAATTTAGCATACGTGTTAACAGATGTCGTAGAAACTCTTCTCTACGATTTAAGAAGTGAAATGAGAAAGCAAGGCTATGAATTACGTTACGACGCTAAACATAACTTCAACACAGCAATAGCCGCGATTCGGAAATTGAAACAAGATGTAGACAAAACCCAATTCTCCACACAAGAGAACTTTGGAAATGATTCCGATTGTCTCCTAGCCTTCATCCGGTTATTAGTAGACAGATGCGGTGATGATGACAAGAAAATGTTTGCGTTCTATAACTACATCAAAAGTCATCCTTCACAGCTAGGGCTTGAACTGTCCGATGAAAAAAGTGTATTCGCCCATATTTTTAATAACTAAAATTCTAGTTTCTAAAATATGAGAATACTCCTAAACATCCTCCTTCTCCTAGGAGTGAACATCTTATTTTACCTGGTAGTCTACCGGTTGGCGGACTACCTGATGAATACAATTAATTAACCCTTGCAAGTTCTTGAAGAATTATCAAGGATTAGCATAAAACAGAATAAAAATGAATAATATAAATCTACTATACGTCGATCTATTCTGTGGTGCCGGAGGAACATCCACCGGAGTAGAATCAGCGAGAGTTAATGGTGAACAATGCGCTAAGATCATCGCTTGTGTAAATCACGATGCTAATGCGATCGCCAGCCATGCAGCCAATCACCCAGAGGCAATGCATTTCACTGAAGATATATGCACAATGGAACTATCAGCACTAGTAGCACATGTACAACGAATGAGGCAACTATATCCAGATGCTCGCTTAGTTCTTTGGGCTTCTTTAGAGTGTACTAATTTTAGCAAAGCTAAAGGCGGACAGCCACGTGATGCTGACAGTCGAACACTGGCAGAACATCTCTTTCGTTACATTGAAGCTATTAATCCGGACTACATCCATATCGAGAATGTTGAGGAATTTATGTCATGGGGGGATGTGGACGAAAATGGAAAGCCTATCAGTATGGATAAAGGCAGGCTATATCAAAGATGGGTACGCAATGTAAAAAAATATGGCTACAACTTTGATTTCCGTATTCTCAATGCTGCCGACTATGGTGCGTATACTACTAGAAAACGCTTCTTTGGTATATTTGCCAAAAATGGATTACCGATAGTATTTCCTCAACCCACTCACTGCAAAGGTGGTAAACAAGATATGTTTGGTCGTTTAGAAAAGTGGCGTCCAGTTAAAGAGATACTGGACTTTTCCGATGAAGGAACAAGTATTTTCCGTGAGAAACCACTTGCTGAAAAGACAATGGAACGTATCTATGCCGGACTTGTTAAGTTTGTGGCCGGAGGAAAAGAAGCGTTCATGATTAAATGGAATAGCATGAGCCGAAATGGGAAGTATCAAGCACCGGGAATTGATGAACCATGCCCAGTAGTATCAACTCAAAATCGTTTGGGCGTAGCACAAGTTTGTTTTCTTTCAAAACAATTCAGCGGACATCCAGCCAGCAAAAATGTTTCCGTAGAGGAACCCGCCGGGGCAATTACTTGTAAAGATCATCATGCGTTTGTGTCAGCTCACTACGGTAACGGATTTAACCGCTCAATAAATGAACCGTCGGCAACAGTGACAACAAAGGACAGGTTTTCTCTTGTTTCTCCGTACTTCATTGACCAACAATATGGAAACAGTAAACCTTCATCTACAGAAAAGCCGCTTGGTTGTATTACAGCCAATCCTAAATACAACCTTGTAAAATGCTGCCCGTGGATCATGAATACAAATTTCTCCAATGTTGGTAGTAGTATAGAACAACCTGCACAGACCATAACCGCCAATCGAAAATGGCACTATTTAATGAACCCACAATTTAATAGTGCAGGCGGCTCCGTTGATAACCCTTGTTTCACGTTGATTGCCCGCATGGATAAAATGCCGCCTTATTTGGTCGCAACTGAAACCGGACGTGTGGCAATTGAAATTTACGATACTGACAGCCCAATGACCCGTAAAATAAAAGAATTCATGGCCTTATACGGGATAGTTGATATTAAAATGCGGATGCTACGCATACCAGAGCTAAAGCGTATTATGGGGTTTCCAGAAAACTATGTGTTAATCGGAACACAAGCCGACCAAAAGAAATTCATAGGAAATGCCGTAGAGGTTACAATGGCGCGAGTTCTTTGTGAAGCTGTCAGCAAGAAACTACGCGAATTAAGAAAAGTGGCAGCATAAATTAATTCAAAAAAAATGTAGATGTAGGAGCTGAAAAATATTTATTGTTTATATATTTGCAATATGGTTAGTCTTAAATTTTACAGAAATGGAAAAAACGATTAGAATACTTTGTTTATTAGTCTTTATTTTTTGTTTCTCATCATGCGCTGATGATGGAGGAGTTTCACCTACTATCTATTTTGGATTATTAGATAAGGTGAAAGATTTTCTTGCTTTTTGTAGTCTTATATTTGACTCTCCACGGTATTTTCATGGACAGTTTATCAGTCGTATTTACTATGCTTATTATACATTGGCAAGAATCATGGTAATGAATAATACATCCGATGATTTCTCTGGAAGTCATGAACGGGTTTGGAAGCAGATATCCAATAAAACAATAGAGAATAAATATGGCAATGAGCTTAAGAAGATGAGAGTGAAATACGATTATAATGTAGTGCCATCTAATGGTTCATCAAAACAGTTGGAAGAATTGTTATTTATAAAGATGAACAAAGAACTATTTTCAGAGCAAATAAAGAGAATTGAAAACACTTTAAAAAATAATTCAGTTCTTACTTCAGATGATGATGAAATTATAAAAAAGAAATTGTTAGAGATTGGAGAAAAGCATGATGAATTGATCTCGAAAGTGGAAAATAAAATAGTGGAACTTAGGCGTACTAACCAGAAATAAAACGGTTTGCTACAATTAATGAGGCTTCTATATAGATATATTCTATTATGAAGCCTTTTTTCATGTTCTAATTTTGTTCATTAAAATTTAGAAAGGAACTAATATGAAGAATGAATATTTTAATATGATAGGTCAAAAAGCACCCGGTGGAAAAATGATTCTCATGGCTGTTGTGCCAGATGATCTATTTGGATTAGAAGTACCTAATATATTTCAAGTGCAAGCCGTAAGAACTGTACCAACCATCTACACTGGAACATACCCAACCATACGGGTCGTAATTGACAAATTGGAAGAAAGAAAGGACTTGACTGGTGAAGGTGTTGCCAGTATTTGTACTGGCGCAAACTGGTACAATGTTTCCCAGGAAGATAAGAACGAATACGGCATTAATATTACCCCATAACTAAGTAGAAAGGAGTCAATATGCGTAAAGAGATAATGTACATGATAACCTACCCGGATGGTACACTTGTGATGAATACTCAAAAGTTTTACCGAAGATCTTGCGTCAGATACTGGCTGGACGGAACTGGTTTGACATGGAAACAGATGTATAAGAAAGGCTTTCGCTGTAAAAAAGTGAAAGTTACATTTAAAATAATTGATTAATAACTAATAAGAAATAAACTTAAACATTAAGTAACAATACAAAGAAAAACATATACAACAAATGACATTAGTGAAGCGATTAAACATATATATCCAACTATCTCAAAGATGGAGAATGACTTTTTGTATTCTGGTAAAAGACTTATAGGTTGACGGATCTCCATATTGGCTCGTATAACCTCATCTAATGAACGAGTCCATAGATTGCGATAAATAGATACTATCCGAAAGCGAGCAACAGATAGCGACAAGATGCCAATGCTAAGGAAAGAAATACCAAACAAAAAAGAATAACTACATTCTAGTGGTAATCCATTTTTTGGAAAAAGGGAAAGCAATATACCAAAGAGTGTCCCTACCAATATCAACAGCCTATCCAAAAAAGCTGAATGTTCCTTCAAAGCCTTTTCATTGATATCTTTAATCTCATTAAGATATGTTTTTAGTTGTTCATCTGTAGTATACATATTAAAAGTCTTATTTCTTTTTAATGCTGCAAAGGTAAGAAAATTTATTGAAATGGGTAAACGATTACATTATACTACTCTCATTATGAATGATTGATATATGGATTTAGCCTCTGTAATAAAAAGATTAAAGGATAAAAATAAAGCACGACTTTATTAGAATATTCGATCATGATAAGTCAAATGATTGATCCTTTAAAATAGAAAAGGAGAACCAGCGAGCACGACCAAGCTTAATTCTCCCCAAATCTTACACGATTATGATGCAAATATACTATTTACTTTTTAAATAATCGTGTTATGGAGCTGGATTTTAATAAAATAATTCGTCTTAAAAAGATTCGTATCGAAAAATCAGAACTTTCAGAGGAAGAAAATATCTTAACTTCCCCGATTTTGAAAGATAAAAGCCTTATCCATGAAATCTACAAAATATTCGTTGAGGTACTGAATGAGAGGGGGTGTCCACCGAATATTGACAGTGTGACCCAGCGGAAAAAATTTATCTTCATCATCTTGTACTTGTTTTCTCCAAGCTCGCTTGCCGGTGGAAAAATGACAGCTGGGTTACGTGAAGAAATGTCAAGAGCATTGGGGATTCGGTCCAAGAGTACAATTTCCGACAACTGTGCTGATGTCGTGTTTCTGTATCAGAACTATGGGGATTTTAGCGGGGATATAGAGTATCTTTACACCGAAATCGTAAATCGGTTAAAATTCAAAGGGCTAATCAATTAGAAAGCCGGGGTTATCGCTCCGGCTTATTTGGGGAATGAATTAATTATGGGGATTATTTTAATTTCATTTCATCTGATTGACGATTATTCCACATAATTATTGCGTAACATAATTGCTGCATAAAACTATTCATTACTTCCATTTCTGATTCTGGACATTCTTTTCCTGTAGGAGTATAATTTGATTTTGCATGAACTATATTATTTCTTGTTGCTGTTAAATACTCAGACATACGCTTTTTTAAAAGGAAAATTTGTGAATCAGGAATATTTTTATAAGTCCACTCTATGTCATTTCTAATTTGGCATTCTTTAGATAGTTGTTTTTTTATTGATGTAGGAATAGAATCGGATAAAGATAAAATATCGCAGCATTCAATCAATACTGACTCTGCTAACTCGTTATCACGCATACTGTTATCAAAATGTCTGACAATATCGATAATAGAATCATAAAAACGGCAATCTCTTGTCTTTAAAATGTTCATATCTAATTTTTTGCTTAGCATTTCATAAGCTTGTTTTTTTGAAATAGAAGGTGATATGTATTCTATGATTTTATAAAACATTAGAAACTTTAAATCTTCATTGTTGAGCGTTTGAGCATCTACATATAATCCCAACATAGGGTTGTAGGTTGGCAAATCTTCTGACTTTGAAATAATAAATTTACATTCATTTGCGTTATCGTCTATGTTTTCAAAATCCAAAAATTCTTCATCAAGATAAGTTGTGTTGTTTTTAATAAGTTTTTGTATGGTTACTGGTGAATCAGCCTTTACAGTCAGCATAAACAAGAAACGTTGTATTTCTTTGTTTTCTTCTTTTAATGGTAAAATTCTATTTTCTGATTTATATTTGAATTCTATTGCTGTATATGCCGAACATGGAGACCAAAAATCCCTATCATAACAATCCTCTTTGATATTTCTTATGGCTATAAGCAATGGGGATTGTACAAGGTATGCTTCAAAAAACTCCGTTTCGTATTTTTCACTAAATAAATCATACTCAGATTCTGGATTATACGTTATTTCGATATTTGTTTGGCTTAAACACCCACATCTAACAGTGTAATCTCCTTCTTGTGTAAAGTTGTGTAGATTATTTGTACATTCGATAAAATCGGTAATATCAAATTGAGTTGTATCGTTATCCCCAGGAAAATCAAGATTGATACAATCATTTCCTTCTTCATTTAATTCCAACCATTCTTCTTTTTCATCTTCAAGACCACAGAACTCTGCTAATCTTTGTAGGCGACTTTTAATGTCTTCCATATTATTTTCAGTTATTTGCATACAAGTGAACCTTTATATTATGATTTGGGTAAATATGGGTGTTGTTATTCTCCTTTCTCCAATTTGATTTTTTTCCCACAATGAGGGCAAATAATAGTGTTTTCTTCTTTATTCTCATCCAGCAGATCAACTATTCCTACACCTAATACCTTTGCTATTTCTCCTAACTTCCCAATAGTCGGGTTGCCGGACACTGCGGCATACAGGGCTTGATATGTCACTCCCATTCTTTTAGCAAGGTCTTGCATGGTAATACCTTGCTGTTTGCAGATTTCTTGTACTTTTAACATGATATTCAAATTATAATTTGATGCAAAGATAAGAATGTTTTTCAAATTATATATAGAATATATACGGGTAATATCAAAAAATAGTTTGATTTTTCTATCAAAACTTGATTTATTCAAAATAAAATTTGATATTTGCATTGTGATAATCAAAACATAGTTTGAACAACAATTAAAAGATATACGATTATGGTAACAACAGTAATTAAACAAAGAGTGATAGAGAAGTTTATCATGTCAGAATTTGCACAAGGTAACTTAGATACAAAAGAGCAAGTAAGCTGTATGCTTCTTCTGATCCAAAAGAAGTTGGATATGTCAATAGAAGAAGCCAGCAAGTTTTTGAGAAACGCAATTGGTATTAACGCTTAAATATACGATTATGACAAAACAAGAACTTGAAAACAATATGACCAAGGTAGCAGGTGTACCGGTTGAAATCACAATCAGAGGCAAAAAATCTTTCACCTTTTCTTTTGAGGGTAAAAATGAAACAGTAGCAAAGAAGATCCAAGAATATTTTGCCCCTGTAACCTTAGAATACGATTATGATGAAGAATGTGATCTCACTTGTTTATATATGAACCTTTAACAACTCGATTATGAAAACAGGCATTATACGAATTGAGATACTTGCACCTAGATTTAGAGGGTGTTTACCTGATATAACCAATCACTCTTTTGTTACAGATGAACAAAATAAAGACAAGGTATTCACAGAAGAAGAATTTTATCGTGTTTTTAAAGATTATTCATATTCATTTGTAGATGGTGGTTATTTGCATGAATTCAAATCAAATGGTTATAATTGTTACACAAAATACATATTTATAGGACAAACAAATTAAGAACTTATGAACTCAATAAACAAAAACGGTTGCAGCGTATGCCAACTTGGTAAAGAGAATTACACTACCTACACAACGAAGTTGGGCAGAAAGAGAGTGAGAATGTACCAGTACGACTACCGTACTGAAAATGGCGACCTGCTTTCTTGTTGTGCGCCTACCTTAGAGGCGTGCAGAGAAAGACGTGATAAATGGCTTAGTTCACGACAATAAACCGATTGTCGTGTATAACGATTGAAGATATTTCGTTATCTTTGGTTGTAATAGTATCTTTGGGGTACTATCGCGGGTTAGAGCAGTGGGCAGCTCGTCACTTTGACTTGGTGAAGGTCAGCGGTTCGAATCCGTTACCCGCAACTACTTAATTATTAATTTAACAGACACGATTATGAACATTCTAACGCTTAGTATTAGGCAAAAATATTTCGAAGAGATTCTAGCAGGTACAAAAAAACATGAATGCCGCGAAATCAGACCTACCAACGCAAAAAAGTATATCACCTACATGTGTGGTGGTAAAGAATACCAGGTAGACGAAGAACTACCTGAAGAGGGTGAAGTAGAATTGAAGCCCATCAAGTACGATGCTATTAAACTTCTTACAGGCGAATACAAAGGCAAACGTCCGTATATCATCATTGAAGTTAAGAACGCAGAAGCTGTTATTCTCACAGACGAAAATGGTGACGATATTGTTTATGAGTATCAGGGCGAAGAATATTTAGCTGCCCAAATGGATTACACGTTAGGCAAAGTATTAGAGAAACATATAGATTGATTGTTTAATTTAAAAATTATTGCTGAGTCGCAAAAAGAGTAAACAGAGTAGCCGGACCGCGCAGAAACATGAATGGCGCAGGGGCTGGCGGTAGATTAGTAGCCAATCGTAGAGGGACGGCAAGTGCCACCCAGTTAGGTTCACGTAGACAGCGTTACAGTGACCTCCGTGTTTCATTTGGATTATCAGGTGGTTAGCTATGAATAAGTTAGAGCAAGCGAACCGATATATAGACCTCATTCGGGTAAAATCGAATGAGGCTTTACTATTTTTATCACTCGGTAAAGACTCGCTTGTTCTGCTTGATTTAATCTATCCAAAGTTTGACCGAATCGTATGCGTCTTTATGTACTTTGTTAAGGATTTAGAGCATATTAACCGGTGGATTGGCTGGACAAAAGCCAAATATCCAAAGATTGAATTTGTGCAAGCACCTCACTGGAATCTTACTTACATTCTTCGTGGCGGACTGTATTGTGTCCCTAATCCAAAAGTGAAGTTACTGAAGCTTGCTGATGTGGTAAATGCAATACAACTAAAGCATGGTATCTATTACACCTTTCTCGGTATGAAGAAAGCGGATGGCATGAATAGACGTTTGATGCTGAAAGGATATGAATCCAATGGGTACGAGAATAACGGCATGGTTTATCCTTTGGCTGATTGGAATCAAAGGGATATTCTTGCTTACATGAGGCAACATAATTTACCCGAACCTGTCCGATATTCATTGAAAGCAAGTTCAGGAGTTGGCTTTAATCTCGATTGTATGCTTTGGATGGAGAAGAATTACCCACAGGACTTACAGAGAATTTATAGAGTGTTTCCAATGGCTGAAAGAGTGCTTTGGGAGTATTATAACAAACAAAATTAATAGGAGGAAAGCCGAGTTAGAAGAAGAAATAAAACTGCCGAACAAATACGTTTGCAGGCAGGAAGATTGCAGCGTGAGGCGGAAAACAGATATGGAACTAAGTTCACAGGGCGAAATTTGAGTATTGTAAATGCCTATAATAGCACTATGAATAAATTGGCTCGTAGACAAGTTTCTAACCGTGCATCAGGCCTAAGTAATGGTTAATATGGAACTATCAAAGTATATAAAATCTGAATCAGTGGAACTAAACCGCTCTGCCATTCACTATGCCGACTATAATCCCCGAAAACTGTCCGAAGAATCACGCAAGACATTGAAACGTGGTATTAAGAAATTCGGTTTGGTCGGTGGAATTGTAGTCAACAAACGTACAGGTCTTACCGTAGTCAGCGGGCACCAACGTTTGTCAGTCATGGATGAGTTGCAGAAGTTTCCCGATAACGACTATCGTATTCGGGTTGATGTCATTGACGTGGACGAACAACAGGAAAAGGAGTTGAACATTTTGATGAACAATCCTAATGCGCAGGGTACATGGGATTTCGATGCCCTTGCCCGTATTGTTCCCGATATTGACTGGAAAGATGCCGGTCTGACCGATGCCGACTTGAACATGATTGGAGTTGACTACCTTTTGCAGACAGAGGAAGAAAGTTCCATCGCAGACGCTCTGTCTGATATGATGGCGCCAGTTGCTGAACAGAAAGAAGCCGAGAAAGCCGCCAAGCAATTAGAACGTGCCGAGAAGGTTGCCCACATGAAGGAAGTCAAGCAACAGGTAAAGGAGAATGCACAGAAGCAAGCCGAGAATATGGATGCCTATGTAATGCTCTCTTTCGATACCTACGAGGCTAAAGCCGCATTCTGTGAAAGGTTCGGTTATGATCCGGATATGAAGTTTATCAAGGGAGAAGTCTTTGATGAGCAAATTGAAAGAATAGATTAGTAACTTAAAATTTGGAGAATTGCTGAGTTAGAAGAAGAAAGACGGAGAAACAACTCGAAAATCAATACGAAAGATTGAGAAACAGTGAGCACATGCTTGGAAGAAATGCTTTAAGGAATGAGTTAAGAGTACGAAACGCTTTTATCAATACAAGAAGCAGGATGAAAAAAACAACCTCGAGCAGGGGATTAAGCAACGGATAAATTTATGAGTAATAGTGAATCTCAAAATACAAAAGGTCGTGGAGGAAGAAAGCCTAAGTTTGACTATACAAACAAAGACTTTCTTTCTCTCATAGAGAAGTATGCAAAAAAGGGGTTCACAGACAAGGAAATCGCTTTTGCTGTAGGATTGGCTCCACAGACATTTTGCGAGAAGAAAAGTCAGTACTCTGAATTAAGTGAAGTATTAACGCGCGGGCGGGCGACTATAACGGCAACAGTCCGGGCAAAGTTCCTAGCTATGGCTTTAGGTGGTGTCAAGACCAAAAGCACCACTATACGGAAAATAAAAGATAAGGACGGTAATCTGACGGGCGAGGAAGAAGTTCAAACCGTGGAAGGTGAGCTGGCTCCAAGTTTACAGGCGCAGTCTGTTTGGCTGTATCATTACGATGAAGATTGGCGAAAGATTGAACGCAAGCAGGATGAAGATGCCGACATTCCTACTGACATAGACCACGGTATCAGTATTGACTCTTGGATTAAAGATAAACTGAAATGATTGAACCTCAGACTATATACCATCCGTTGTATGAGGATAAGGAGAAATTTATCATCCTTGTTACTGGTGGACGTGGTAGCGGCAAATCTTTCAATGCTTCCACTTTCATCGAACGGCTGACCTTTGAAATGACAGAAGTTGAGAGGATTGTTCACCAGATTCTTTATACTCGTTATACGATGGTTTCAGCAGGAATGTCTATCATTCCGGAAATGATGGAAAAGATAGACCTTGACGGAACAACAAAGTATTTCAAGACCACCAAGACGGATATAGTCAACAAAATGACTAAAAGTCGTATCATGTTCCGGGGTATCAAGACTTCTTCAGGTAATCAGACGGCAAAGCTGAAATCCATTCAGGGTATTACTACTTTTGTTTGTGATGAAGCGGAAGAATGGACCAATGAAGAAGAGTTCGACAAGATTATGCTCTCCATTCGTAAGAAAGGAATTCAGAACCGGATTATCATCATAATGAACCCTTGTGACTCCAATCACTTCATCTACAAGAAATACATTGAGAACACTCATAAGCTGGTAGAGATTGACGGTGTGCAGGTTCAAGTTTCAACACATCCGAACGTACTTCATATCCATACTACCTATCTGGATAACTTGGAGAACCTTTCACCGGAGTTCCTGAAAGAAGTCGAGGACATGAAGGCGAACAATCCCGAAAAGTATGCTCATATGGTTATCGGTCGCTGGGCCGATGTTGCGGAAGGTGCGGTGTTCAAGAAGTGGGGTATTGTCAAGGAATTTCCTGCTTATGCTAAGAAAGTGGCTCTTGCCTCCGATTGGGGATATACCAATGACCCGTCAACCGGTATTCGTTGCGGTATTGTTGATAATAGGCTTTATGTAGATGAACTATTCTATGAAACAGGAATGCTCACAAATGCCATTGCTGAAAAGCTAAAGCCGTGGGGCTTGAAAGTGTATGGAGACAGTGCCGATCCTCGTCTGATTCAGGAAATTAAGAACCGAGGTGTGAACATTTATCCGGTAGACAAGTTTCCCGGTTCAATTAAGGCAGGTATAGATAAGATTCATGAAATGGAGCTATTTGTTACAGAACGCTCATATCACATCATAGAGGAACTTCGTAAATACGTTTGGGACAAAGATAAAGACGGTCATTACATCAATGAGCCGGTAGATGCTTGGAACCATTGCATCGACCCCATTAGGTATTATATTTTGGGACATATCTTGGGACGTATTTTGAAGCCGAAAGATTTAACAGGAATATTCACACACTAAATTATAGATTATGCCATTAAGTTTAGAAGAAATACTCGCTCTCCCCGACATTGGGCAGAAAATAAGCTACCTGAAGAAAGGCAGAAAGACCGAACTTCCTGACCGTTGTAAACTCTGGGATGATTGGAATCCAGAACGCCACGAAATCATGGTCGATAAAGAAAAGTACCCGGACAGAAAAGTTCTTGAAAAAGAAGCGGAAAAGGTTTACGATGAAAAGACCGCCACGACTTACGAAATTGAAGCAAAGTATAAGACTGAGCCAGTGAACCGTATCTCCATTCCTTTGGAACAGGATATAGTCAACATTCAAACGGCTTTCACTGTCGGTACTGAACCGTCAATGGATTGTACTCCAACAGATGATGGCGAAAAGAAACTCTTAGATGCTGTCAAGGCTGTATTCAAATCCAATAAAATCAAGTATCAGAATAAAAAGATTGTCCGTTCATGGCTTTCTGAACAAGAGGTAGCGGAGTATTGGTATGTTACCGATGATGATTCGTTTTGGGCGAAGTTCTGGAAGAAAGTAAAGACTACCTTCGGTGGTAAGGTGAAGCCTACCAAGAAGTTGAAAAGTGTATTGTGGTCGCCATTCAGGGGTGATAAGTTATACCCATTCTTCAATGATGAAGGTAAAATGATTGCTTTCTCTCGTGAGTACAAGAAGAAGCTCATGGATGATTCGGAACTTACCTGCTTTATGACTATCACAGATAAGGCGGTCTATCAATGGGATTTGTCTAAAGGATACGAGGAAAGAACCTCTTTTGCTCATGGATTTCCTAAGCTCCCGGTTATCTATGCTTATCGTCCTGAACAGTATTGCAAGAAGATTAAGACCTTCCGTGTTCGACTGGAGAAGTTGCTTTCTAATTATGCGGATTGTATCGACTATCACTTCTTCCCGTTGCTGAAACTGATTGGCGATGTCGAAGGTTTCATGGGTAAGGTTAAGGACAGAATGGTTAAACTTACAGGAGAAGGCGCGGACGCTCAATATTTGACATGGAATCAGGTGCCTGATACGGTGAAGTTCGAAGCTGAAACACTTACCAACATGGCTTATGATATGTCCAACACTCCGCGAATTTCCTTTGAAACATTAAAAGGTGTTGGTAAAGCATCCGGTACCGCTTTCCGCTTTATGTTTATGGGTGCACACATGAGCGTGAGTAATCATGCGGAGGTGATTGGTGAGTTCTTGCAGCGAAGGGTGAACTTCCTTGTTTCGGCTTTGGGGGCAATTAATCCGTCAGAGTTCAGCAAGGCATCGCAGACGATTGATATTGAGACGGACTTAGTTCCATTTATGATTGATGATTTGAACGACAAGGTTACTACTGCCGTTTCCGCTGTCAGTGGTGGTGTCTGGTCAACACGTGAAGGAATTATGTTTGCTGGGAACAGCGACCGTATTGAGGAGGAGCTTGCGGAAATCGAGGAAGAACAGGCTGAGAAGAATAAAAATACGGTTTCTCCTAACGCAAAGGAGTAATTTATTGCTTCATGTTTTTATTGTGCCATTGAGCGGAGCTAATTTAGTTCCGCTTTTTTATTAACAAATTCTATTTTATAAAATAATACCACTATATAAATTTTACAATTCAAAATTAATTTGTATTTTTGCATTAAACAAATGAAATATGAGAATTGTATCACATAAGAAACTGAAAGAGTTCTACGAAACGAAAGGGTATGAAGATTCACGCATAGCCTTAGAGCGTTGGTATGATGTAGCAGAGAAAGCAGAATGGAAAAACTTGTCTGACATAAAAGTAGATTTTCTTTCTGTTGATTATGTAGGTAACCAACACTATGTTTTCAATATCAAAGGCAACAATTACCGTTTGGTTGTGGTTGTTAAGTTTACTATGGGATATGTTTTTATCCGTTGGGTAGGTTCTCATAAAGATTATGATAAAATAGATTGTTCAACCATTTAAGATATAGGATATGAATAAAGTTAGTAAAGAACAATATGAATTTGCTTTGGCAAGAGTAGAGGAACTTCTGCCATTGGTTGATGATAATACCCCTGCAAACGATAAGAATGCGGTGGAACTCTCCGTTATGTCTGACATAGTGATAGCTTACGAAAAGGAGCATTTCCCAATCGAGAAGCCAACTGTTGCAGAATTGATAGAGTTATCCCTTGAAGAAAAAGGCATGAGCCAGAAGCAACTTGCAGGTGAGATTGGAATAAGTCCTTCACGGGTGAATGATTATATCGCTGGACGTTCGGAACCGACTTTAAAGATAGCAAGATTACTTTGTCGGGTATTGAATATTCCTCCGGCTGCGATGTTGGGATTCTAATCCAAAATACAAATATGAAAAAGAGAAAGAAAATAGTATTACTACTAGGTGCAGGTTTTCCTGTAGCATGGGGAGCTCCATTTTCCAAAGATATTCTTGATAGAATAATCGAAGATAAAGAATATATGTATGATAGTAATACAACTTGGGGTAAATTTATATTTGATACATTAAAATCTTTTTATGAAGAGGAGGACGGAGCCACTGTTAATTTTGAGACAGTAATTGCTGCATCCGAATCTATAATGAATTATGTTATAGCGTCAACCAATGAAAACAGGAATTCGTATAATACGTCATTTACTCCTGCTGTTAATGTACTAATAGACTCCATCCAGCAAAAACTAGATGAGGTATCTGATGAATTAGAGAAAAGGAGGTATTTTTATTCTATATACAAACATTTTGTGGATATTGTTATTCAATTCATTAAGGAATATGATGAAAAAGCTTGTGCTGCTGAGTATAGACTACTAAATGAAAGATTGAATAAATTTATTGAATCTTTATTGAACAAGAAATATTCAGTAAAAATATATACCACAAATTATGATGCTATGATACCTCAGATACTTTCAAAGCGTAAAATATATATGGGGGAACATTTGTTATCTGATTATAGTATTGTTTATAAAGCTAATTATTTAAGAAATAAAGACTCTCATTTAAGTTACTTTTACCTACATGGTTCTATCTATTGGACTTTTAAATTTGTAGAGAATAAATATAGAGTTGTAAAATCTACGATAACTGGAGAGGTGCAATCCTTAACTGCTCATGGCGGCAATCCGAGTGAGAATCTAATTTTTAGCCCGATAATTGTTGGGTATACTAAGACTCAAAGAAGTCTAATGAATCCCTTTAATATCGGATTTACTAATTTTGCATATGATTGTAATGATTGCAATAAGTTGCTAACAATAGGGTATTCGTTTTCTGATCCACATATTAATTCTATAATTCAAACTAATGTAGACTTTAATAAAGTTCGGCTTGCACATATAGGATTCGTTGAAAGGTTTGAAGGTTCTTCAGAGTATACGAAAATAGATTACTTCATAAGAAGATTGTATAAAAAAAACGAGGATGAAAGTTGGTTCAACTCAATTAATAATAATTTTGTTGCATATAAAAAAGGGTTTTCTAATTTTATAGAGAATAGAGATAATTGGGCTAAGATTTAAAGACTACTAGCATAAGAGAAAAGGCGTGAAACCGAGTGGATTCACGCCTTTTCTCTATTCTTCAACTTCCACTAACTTTAGCTTTGCTCCACATTTAGGACAGATAAAGCTATTCCCTCCAACCTCATCCGGTGATGCAAAGAGTTGCCACATCGGAATATCTAAAGCATTTGCCACATCTTCCATTGTTTTCAAGGAAGGCATTGTCTTGTCATTTATCAGATTACTTACGGTTACTTTTGAAACGCCTATTTTCTCCGCCAAAACCACAGAAGAAATCCCTTTTTCCTGCATTATTTCTTTAATACGAGTTTTCATAAAATATTGCTTTAACTATTTACTCCGCAAATATAAGCTATATTTTATCATTATTGCGAAATGGTAAAATATTACTTTATTAAACAATCTTAAAGATAAACTAATATTTAATCAATCATATTGTTTTGATAAAATATTACTTTAACTTTGTGCCAGTAAAATAAACGAAGTATAAACACTAAAACATAGAATTATGAAAACTTTAAAAGAACAAGTAGATGAGATTGTAAAGAGCAACAAGTCAAAACAAACAAAGTCCGTCTCTTTAGTAAAATTGGGTTTGTCACCTTATGAAGTAACACTGTTGTTAGGCTCTATCAAAGTTCAGAAAGGTTGCAAGTTCAATGCTAACAATTTGACTTTTGGTGTTGAATGTGAGACTTACAATGTATTACGTGACGCTCTGATAAGAGAGGTAGAGCAAAGAAACATTGCTATTCAATCAGAGGGTTATAACCATAGAGATAATAATCAGTATTATAAGATTGTTTCTGATGCTTCTATTGAGGGCGCAAACGGTAATGAGATAGTAAGTCCTATCTTAAAAGGTAAACAAGGGTTAAACAGCTTAAAAATGGTTTGTGATTCTTTGAATACCATCGGGGCAAAGGTTAATAAGTCCACAGGTCTTCATGTTCATTTTGACGCTTCAAAAATAGGTGATGCACATTTTGTTCAAATTTTCAAGAACTATCAAAAGTTAGAAGGTGTGATTGATTCATTTATGCCAGTGTCACGTAGAGCACAAAATAATGGCTATTGTCGGTCTATTCGAGGTCTTAATTACGATGCTTGCACGACTAAATCAGACATTATCAGAATAAACGGTACACGCTATCGCAAGGTGAATGCAGAAAGCTATATTTCTCATAAAACAATAGAATTTCGCCAGCATTCAGGTACAACCGATTACGATAAGATTGCTAATTGGATAAATTTTCTGAGAAAGCTGATTCAATACTCATTTGAAAATGAGATTCAAGAATGCATTTTAATAGAACAAATACCATTCTTAACAGAGGCAGAGAAACAATATTTTATTAATCGCAGAGAGGCTCTTAATTGAGCCTTTCTTTAAAATTGAAGACTATGTGTGTAATCATTTATAAGCCTGCAGGGGTAGATATACCCTCACAGGCACTACTTTCTAAGGCTCAAAGTATAAATCCTCATGGGTGTGGACTATGTTCGCCTACGGTGGCTTACAAAGGGCTTTCTTTCAACTCATTTTTGAGAACATTGAAACGAGTATCTAAAGAAGAGCCTTTGCTAATTCATTTCAGATTGGCTACTCATGGTAGCGTGAAACGTTCTAATTGCCACCCGTTCTATGATTCTGAAACAAATACCCATTTCGTGCACAATGGGGTGTTATATGGTATTAAGCCATACCGTGATAAAACAGATTCAGAATGTGCATTTGAATGCTTTTTGCAGCCAATAATCAAAAAGTATGGTTTGCAATCGGAAGAGTTAGGCATGGAGGTCGACAATATTATCGGCTACTCTAAATTTGCTTTCATGCAAAGTGGGCAGGTTCGTTTGTTTGGTGACTTTATATTTCGTGACGGTCTTTACTTCTCAAATCTTCGTTTTTTGTGATTCTATGTACCACCTGATTTATGGTTCTGTTTCTTCGGATTCAGAGCCTTTTTTATTCTTTTACGACAATCATTCCATTGTCGTGTATCACCTATCTAATTATTTTCCTTCTACCTACTTACTGCCTACTTTTATACCACGAATTTCAAATAACAATAAATTCATACGGTATGAATATTCAAGAACTTATTTTAGCAGGACTTCAAACCAAGTTTACTGGGGTGGATACTGCTACACTCACCCGAATCGCCACTAAAAAGGCAGAGGGTGTAACGGACGAGACAAAGGTAAACTCAATCGTGGAGGGTATCAGCTTTTCGGACGTGCTTAATTCCTATGGTGATTTCCGTGCCGGGGATGCTACCCGTACTTCTGTATTGAACTACGAGAAAAGGCATAACCTTAAAGACGGTAAGCCAATCGAGAATCCTAATCCTACCCCTAATCCGAAGCCGGAAGATAAGACGGACGATATGGCGACTATTATTGCCAATGCAGTGAGCGCAGCCGTCAAACCGCTTTCCGACAAACTCGCTCAATTTGAGACAGAAAAGTCGCAAGCTACCCGGCAGGAGCAGGTTTTGGCAAAGGCTAAGGAGTATGGTATTCCCGAAAACTACGCTAAGAGGTGCGCCATCAAGGACGATGAGGACTTGGACGCTTATTTCAAGGACTTGAAACAGGACTTTGCAAATGACGGCTTCCAAGGCGTAACCCCTCCCGAATCAGCAGAGACGAAGATTGAGAAAGAATCTGAATCTATCGCAAGCATGATTTCAGAGGGAACAAAAACAATTGTTGAATCTAAAAAGTAAAATTAAATGGCAGCAGGTACACATTATGACTTGAAACCGGACTACAAGCCGGAAGAGTTTTACCGTGTTGAGACAGGTGTGAGAAAGAGCGGTCCTTGGAAGTTGGACATAACCAATTTGGTTGTTGGTTCTTTTTTACCCGTATTCACTCCGGTACAGGCTGATTTGATAAAGCGAACATTGGTTCCGGTTCGTAACGTGAAGGTTATAGAAGCCTACACGACTGGAGCAGATGCTTTATCTATCAAAATTGCAAAGGAATCGCTGGCTTATGTCGGCATGTTTATTGGAAGTGGCAAGAAAGGAGCGAAGATAACCGCTATCGATAAGACCAACAAGGGCTATGATGTTCTGACTTTCGAAGCGGCTTTCGGAGAAAATATTGCTAAGGATACGGTTCTTTTCGAGGCTACCGCAGTGGGTGGTACAGTGAAGAAGAACACTGCTAACTTCGTTCTTTATGATGCGAAGAAAGTTGAAAGTGACGGAGCTGTTCTCTGCACTCTTCTGATGCAAGCTTACGAAGTGAAAGAAGGTAAGTTGGTTCTTCCTATTCATGAATTGGATAAAGTAGGACTGACCTCCCGTTTCCAATTCGAGTATTAATCTTAAAAAGTTTAGATATGAATTTGACCATACAAACTTTATTTACAGACCCCAATATCGTTCAGGCGATTATAGATCGTGTCCTTCAGTTGAGATTGGACACAATCTATTGGAAACAATACGGGGGGTTCCTGGAAACCAAACAGCGTGTTTTCAAGACTTATCTGGGAACAGTGACGGGTGTTGTTGCCGGTTCTATCTTGGGTAAAAACGACCAGAAACCTATCCGTGAAAGACGTAGCCTCGGAAGTGGTTACACTGAAATCGCTTACTTGGGCGACCGTTATCAGATGGATATTGAACGTCTGTCACAGTTACAAGACATTATCGACAAGTTCAATGCTGCCAACACGGCCGACCAACGTACAATCTTGCAGGAGATTATAGACTTCATTGTTGATGATTATCGTCAGATCCTGCTCGCTCCACACAAGCGTATGGATATTGTGGTTCCTGAACTGTTGATGACCGGAAAGGCGCAGGTTCACCTGGCAGACAACAAAGAAAATATCGAGTTGCTTGATATTGAGTTGCCGTTCCATTTCCTTACCCCCGGAGCCGCAGAAAAAGCGAAATTTATCACTTACTTGCAGCAGGAGATGCAAAAATTGAAAGCCAAATACGGTGTGTTCTCCAAAATGATTATGTCTCGTGGCACATTCATGAAGAATATCGTAGGTGCTTCCGAGTTCGGGGATAAGTTCAAGATGATTCTTGGCGAACGTGAGTTCATGGTTAACGCTGGGTTGGTAACAGACCAAATGGCATCCAGTGTGTTTACGGGAATCGGTCTTCCGGCAATTGAAATCAAGGAAGATTATGTAGAAAATCAGAACGGTGAGAACGTTCAGATTTACGCCGATGACCGTATTACTCTGTTGCAGAGTGATAATGTGATGCGTATGCGCCATCATAAACCATATGTAATGACTGACCCCGTTCCAGGACGTTCTTACAATACTTCCGAGGGGCAGATGTCAGTTTGTAACTATCGTGACGAAGAAGGTAGATACATGAAGTACACCGCAGAGTGGATTCCTGAATTTATAGCTCCGAATAAGATCGTGAACTTCGATTTATCAACCATCAACAACATCCCACAGGGATAAGGAGGTGCTTATGAAAGTAAAAGTAATCAGTGTATTCCAAGACAAGTTTACAAAGCAGTTGTACAATCCGGGTGATGTCCTTGAAATAGAGGACGAATCCCGTGTTGAGGACTTGAAAGCCCGTGGACTGGCAGAGCCTATAGAAGAGAAGAAGGAAGTTAAAATCTCCCTCTTTGAAAAGAAATTTGAGAAAAAGGCTTTAGTTGAAGCATTGAAGGTTATCGGTGTTCAGGCAACTGGTACAATGGGGGAGAAAACCCTTTTGGAAAAGGTTGCGGGACTTGACGAAGAAGCGACTGCCAAACTGAAAGAAGCTCTCGGTATTGAGTAAAAGGTAAGGGTAGTTATCTACCCTTACATTGTAATAACTTTATAAATTTAGAAAAGATGAAGAATTTTATTTGTTTTCTGTTTTGCTCGTTTTTGATGCTGTTTGCATCTGTGGGTGTACAAGCATCTATTAGTGAACCAATCCCATCCAAGTCTACGGAAATTCCTATCAGTTTCGTTGATATGTCTACCGTCCAGACCGGAGTCGTTTCCATTGCTCCAATGGATTTATTTGTAATGACAATCACACAGCCGGTATTTCCAGTGCATGAAAATATAGCCGTGCAAAGTAAATCAGTCGTAGTTCCTAAATATCCGTTCCGATACATCTACAAATCGAAGTATTGTACGCATTACTCCTATACTGCATATAGCAGACTGATTACACCATATTAAAATGACGGTAAACGAATACATATCACAGAGGTTTCAAACCTTCGGCATTCAGTTGTCGGAGGCTGATCTTTTGGATATGTGTCTGAGCTCGAAGATAAGTGGAGAGGATGAGATGAACGAGGATTGCCAAACGCGGGTCTCTGTGGCGATTGCGAAGTTCATCCCTTCTCTCCTACTCCGTGCCACTTCAATCAGTGAAAGCGGTTTCTCGATGTCTTGGGACATTAAAGGCATCAAGGAATACTATTCATGGCTGTGCAAGCAGTACGGATTGAAAGACGAGTTAAGTAACAAACCCAAAGTAACCTTCTTATGATATTCGCTCCGCACATATTACAGGTTAAGGTAATCAAGCCGATGGATAAGGATGAGTTTGGCAGACCCATTCCCGGTACAGGTGGTGAAAGCTGGGTAGATGTATGCAAGTGCCGTTGTGATGACAACTCGACCAAAGAGTTTACGTCTGCCAACGGTGAAGTATATTGTCCTAATTATCATGTGGTGTGTGAGAAGAGAATCACCATTCAGGCAGGTGATGAAGTCCGCTGCATGGATGGTGAGAGCGTAAGAGGTAAAGGTGAGGTTTACACGGTGAAGAGCACGAACTACTTTAACTATTCAGAATTATGGATGTAGATTTCGATTTTTCAGATGTCGATGATTTCTTCGATGAAGGAGAATGGGAAGTCGAGAAGAAAATGATTGATGTGGGCGATGAAGCCGTGAAGCACGCAGAGGAACATGGCGATTATCAAGACCATACACTCACTTTGAGAACGTCCAATGATTACGATGTCGATAAGGGCGGTTTGACGCTGAAAAACAAAGCAGAATATGCTTCATTCGTAGAATCTAAGGGATTTGATGTTTTGAGTGGTGCCGCACTTCATGCGGAAAAACTATTAAAAGAGGAATTTGAAAAATGAAAAAATACATTGGAATAAAACAGATTGAAGCCGAACCCATGACATTGGGTGAAGCTCACTGCAAAGGCTTGGTAAAAAGTATAATAGAAGAAAATGAGTCTTATAAACCGGGCTATCACACTCGTACTGAATATGGGTACGAAAGTTGGTCACCTAAAGAACTGTTTGAAGAATCATATCGAGAAGCCAAGAAAGAAACTCCTATGTGTTTCGGTGATGCTATTGAAGTATTGAAGCAAGGTGGAGCTATCCGCAGAAGTGGCTGGAATGGCAAAGGCTTGTTTGTTGTAAAGCAAATCCCTGCACATATCACCGAAGAGATTATTCCTAAAATGCAATCACTCCCGCAATCAGCCAAAGACATTATAATGTCCCGTGAGAATAAGGTAATTGACTACACAAGTCAAATGCTTATTATTAATCCGGACGGTCGGGCGGATTCATGGGTTCCAAGTGCAAGCGATGTGTTTGCGGAAGATTGGGAGGTTGTGCAGTGATAACCACTACCGACATAGGAAATATTCTCTATCGGGACTGCAAGGCTTTCGGAATAGACATCGTACCAGCAGGAGAAACTCTGACGGGCGAATTGAAGTCTGAAAGAATTGCTATTCACACGAAGAAACAACAGCCGGGGACTTATTGGAAGAAGTCTTTCGCTGGGGTGAATCTTTGTGTTCCCGATTTGAGCGAGAATGAAGCGAACACCATCCGTCTGAATGAGCTTGAAAGACAAGCTAATAAGCTGTTTGATGATGTGGTAAGCTCCTATGACGGCACAACCTATCGTTACTCTATCGAATCAATCGGTACAGAAGCGGACACAGCTTTAAAGTGTCATTTTGTGAATGTGAGAATTTTATTTGAAGTATTAAATGTAAAATAGATAATTATGAAACCATTTATTGGAATTAAGCAACTTTGGTACGGTGATGTTATTACAGCAGCCGTAACAGCCACTACGTTAAAGACGTGGCTCACTTCTGCAACAGAAGTAAAGAACTCACATCAAGATACGTTCCAGTACACGCAGGATGATCCGAGTGTAACGGACTATATCAATGAACTGACAGGAAAACCATATTACCGCGATATGACCAATCAAGGTAATAAGACTATTGCTTTCACTATCGGAGAATACGCATTTGAAGATAAGGTAGCGTTGCAAGGCGGTAAGTTAGTCAAAGAAACTAATACCGTAGTGGGATGGGAAGCTCCCGATACTCCAGGGCTTGTCTACAAAGCTGTTGTCGGCAAAACGAAGACAGGAAACTATGTAGTGTTCACCAATGCCGGAATAGTCGGAAAGACAAATATGGCAGAAAAAAACATGGGACTTGGTGTTTCAGCCGTTGCAATGGATAATGCAACTGAAGGTGTTGCGGATGAATACTGGTTTGATGGAGAGAAAGTAGATACCCCATCGGCATAATAGGTAAAATAGTAATGTTTTCAGGATGGCGGTGGGTGATTGCTCACCGCCTTTTAAAAATAATATGGAAAAGGCTTCAAAAATAGTAAGTGCTGCTGTCTTGGGGAAAGACTTTGAGACGGTGTTTGTGAATGGCAATGCCTATGTGATTAATCCTCCTACAATTCATAAAATAGCAGGGTTCGGGTATTACCTTTCCGATTTGGAAGAAGGCAACACGATATTGGATATGCTACGTTCATTAAAAGATATAGGTGCGGCTTCCCGCGCTCTCTCATGGCTCATAAAGGGCGATGAAAGTCTAAGCGAAGAACTATCTAAGGGGACACTCGATGAAGTCGTAGAAGCCCTTTCTATAGGATTTTCCATGATTTCCGCTGAAAATTTTTACAAGCTGTCAGTTTTAGCCAAGAACGTAGCTCTACTGACAGCAAAGCAGAAGCAGTAGGGAATAACTGTTTACTCGGACAGATTGCAACGTTCATGGAATCCCTGCATCTGTCATATAATGAAGTAATCTATAAGATACCGTACAGAAACTTGGTTATCATGCAAAAGGATAAACTTCATACTTCCTATGGGGATGTTATGGAAGAGGTTTCAGAAGACGAGTTTTTCAGAAGAAAAGGTAGTAATCCGTTAAAGAAGTGATATGTCGAAATTATATTTCAAGGTAGCAAGTGACTGGGAAGAGGTTGTAAGACTCCGCAATGAGATAGCGAAGTTAAAGCAGGAATTAAAGGGCATGGATAGCACGCAGTCTCCTGCCGCTTTCAAGGCTCTGAACACCCAACTTTCTGCATCCACTCAACGAATGGATGAATTGGTTGCTAATGCCGCTAAAGCCGGTGCGGTCATGGAGGGGGATTTCAAGAAGAAAATCTTCGATGCTTCGCAGACGGTGAACGGTTTCACTGAACGGATTATCGCTCAAAAGGCAGTAGTTAAGGATATTGAAGCCGATGTAAAGCATTTGGGAGAAGCCTACCGTACAGCATTGAAGCGTAATCCGCTATCGGCAAATAGTAAGCTGAATGAATACAATTCCGCTCGCAAGGCTTTAGATGAGGAAAAAGCCGCTCTGTTTGGATTAACTCAAGAACAAGCGAACGCTCGTCTTTCCGTAAATAAACTCCGTGATGAATACTCTCTTTACAAAGATGATGCAAAAGGAGTAACAGAAACCAATAATGGCATTGCTATCTCTTGGAAAAAAGCGTTAGCTGTTATTGGTGGAGTAAGTGTTTTGAAAGCATTAGGCTCCGAACTTATCAGAGTGCGCGGGGAATTTCAATCTATGCAGACTGCCATTGAGACAATAGTCGGAAAGAATACGGCTGGGCAACTGATTCCGCAAATCAAAGAGCTAGCAAAAATATCTCCGCTTACCATGTCTGATATGGTTGGAGCTGAAAAGATGATGCTTGGTTTCAACATTCAGGCTGATGATACCATCAAATACTTGAAAGCTCTAAGTGATATCTCAATGGGAGAATCAAGCAAATTCAATTCTCTGACTTTGGCTTTTTCTCAGATGTCGGCAGCTGGAAAACTCATGGGGCAGGATTTGAACCAGATGATTAATGCTGGATTCAACCCGTTGCAGATGATTTCCGAGAAAACGGGAAAATCTATCGCTACTCTCAAGGAGGAAATGTCTAAAGGCGCTATTTCCGCAGAAATGGTTCAGCAAGCATTCATTGACGCTACAAGTGCGGGTGGTAAGTTCTATCAGATGTCCGAGAACGCTTCCAAGACCATCAACGGACAAATCTCTATGATGCAAGATGCTATGGATGCGGCATTTAACGAGATGGGGCAAAAGTCGGAAGGTGTTATTATGTCTGGTATTCAATTGACTACTTCCCTAATAGAAAACTATGAAACTATAGGCAAAGTGCTTGTAGGAATGATTGCCACCTATGGAGTTTATAAAACTGCTCTTATCACAAACATTGCACTAACTCGTGGTTGGGCAGTAGCAGCCCGAGCTGATGCAACAGCAAAAGCAATACAGACTATTGCAACCAAAGCGCAAACCGTAGCTCAACTGGCTTTGAATGCTGCAATGAAAGCTAATCCTTATGTTTTGGCTGCAACCTTAATTGTGGGTGCTGCGACTGCTATGTGGGCTTTTCATGATTCGACAACTGCAGCGGAAAGGGCTCAAAAGAAATACAACAAGACAAAAGCAGATTCTTTACAGAAAGAAGAAGAGCATAAATCCAGGTTAGAGGAACTAATAGCAACCATTCAAAACGAATATACCTCTTCCATGAACAGAGTGAAGGCTATAGATGCCATAAAAAAAGAGTATCCTTCTCTGTTTCAAAAATACATAGACGAAAAAGGGCACATCAAAGACCTTATCGGATTATGGAAAGAGTATAATGAGGAAGTCTCCAAAAACAAGGTGGAGACTAATAAGAAGAATCTTAGCGATTCTACAGCGAAGATTGAAGAATATGAAAAGATGTTGTCACTATGGAAGAAGTTAGGTGAAAACCCTTATTATCGTAAGAAAAGACTATCTAAAGAAGAGCTTGAGTTGGCTGAAAAATACAAATTAGAGACAGAATCTTCCTTAAGGAGAAAATTGGAACTCGCAAAACCGTCAAGAGACTTGTATCAGAAAGATGTTCGCTCCGATGAACTGGCACAATGGCAACTTGATTTAAAGAAATCCACAGATGCCCAAATCAAAACGGAACTTGAGGAGATGAAACGACTCCAACAAGCTCGAAAAAACAATAAGCGGTATTCCTTGAATGTTGGTGTTGGCTCTTTGAAAGGTGCTACGACAGAGGGCGAATTGGCTAATAGGATAGATATTCTTCAATCCGAATACGATTCACGGAGCAAAACCACTTACAAACAGGACTACGAAAAAGCGAAGAAAGACTGGGAAGATGCCAAAAAGAAACTCTCTGAAATAGAAAAAGATAAATCCAAGTTTACCTCAAAACAGTATGAAGAAGCTAAGAAACGAGAAGAAACAGCCGAGAAAGCATATAAAAAACTGGGCGGTATTACCGGTAGTTCGTTAACCAAACAAGAGAGCCAAGCCGAAGCTCTCCGCAAGAAACAAGAAAAATATACCCTTCTAATTGACAAGCAAAAGTTATCTCAAATCCGTGCCGAAGAAGATGCCGCCAACGAGATAGAGCAGATTGAAATAGACCGCTTACAAGAAGGAAGTGAAAAAGTTCTTCGTCAGAGAGCACTCAATCACAGGAAAGAACTTGAGGCCATCGAACGTGAAGCAGAAGACAATAGACGAAAAGTAATAGAAGAAGGTAGGGTTGAATTTGAGTCTAATCCCGAAAACAAAAAAAAGTCATTCAATGCAGAAGACTTTATCAAGACTGAACCAGCAAAAAAGAAATTTGCCATCATTGAAAATGTAGCAAAGGAGAATAAAATCACTTCTGAAACTAAGTATAATCGTGGCGATGACCTTACTGGGCTACTCAGTGAGTATCAAGACTATACAGACAAGCGTATTTCCATTGAACGAAAATTCAACGAAGATATTGCCACCTTGCAGGAACAACGTAAGCAGGCGGTTAAGAATGGAGATACAGAACAGGTCGAACAGATTGACCGGTCCATCGCCCAAGCAACAAAAAACAAGGGAATGGAGTTAATGGGGCTAGATTATGATAAGCTGAAAGAATCCCCTGAATACGTTCGTGCCTTCGAGAATCTGAAAGAAACATCTTCTGAAACATTGAATTCCCTTCTCACACAATTAGAGAATGCTAAACAGACAGCAGCGCAAGTCTTGTCTCCCGACCAGCTACGGGAATATACAAGCACCATTCAGTCAATTATGGATGAATTGGATAGTCGTAATCCTTTTCAATCGCTGTCTGATAAGAAAAAAGAACTGGCAGAAGCAGAGGAAGAACTTGCTAATGCACAAAGAGAGCTCGAAAATGCAAAGCAAACGGCCGAAGCAGTCAAAGATGGCGCTAAGATTGAGAATGGCGTCAAGTCCTCTAAATTCAATGAAAAGACCGGTAAGATTGAATCGACAAAAGCATATCTTTCAGAAGCACAGGCTTTGGATCAAGTAAAGAAGAAAACTGAAAACTATAATGCGGCTAAAGACAAAGTAGTAAAGAAGGATAATCAAGTAAAGAAGTCGGAAAAAGAAGTCAGAGCACAGATTTCGGAGCTAGCGGATACCATAGACGAGCTGGGTAAATCGATTGGTGGTCCGGCGGGTGAGATTATTTCTCTGATTGGTAATATCGGAGCTTTTACAATGACCGCCATGTCCGGTGTGGAAGCGGCAGCCGATACCTCTGCCAATGCAATAAGTACGGTTGAAAAGGCTTCTGTTATCCTGGCAATTATTAGTGCTGCTATGCAGGTAGCAATGAAAATCTTCGATATGTTCGGTAAGGACGATACGACGGAGAAATACGAGAAAGCCAAAGAAGTGTATGAATCCTATATCAGCATCCTTGACAGGGTTATTGAGAAGCAACTAGAACTAGCAGAAACTCTCACAGGAGATAATGCGAATGCCGCCTACAATAAGGCCCTCGAAACGATTAAGTTGCAAAGTGAAAATGCAAAGGTATTAGGAAAACAATACTTAAATTCCGGTGCATCGAGAAAATCTCACTCAAAGGGTTATGATGAAGTAGATGATATGTCTTGGGAAGGCTGGAAACAAGCTGCCAATACATTGGGAATGACGGTTGATGAATTTAAGAAAAAAATGGGTGGTCGTATGACTGGACTGTTTGATTTAACCGATGAACAGTTAGCAAGTCTACAGGAAAATGCCGGTATCTTCTGGTCGCAACTTGATTCGGATACTCAGAAATATGCGGACCAAATCGCCAATGGCGTCGAGAAAGTTGCGGAGGTTATGGAACAAAGAATAACTGATACCACACTCATTGATATAGACGGCCTTCGTTCAGACTTTCAAGACCTACTTACGGATATGGATGCTGATTCGGCAGACTTTGCAGACAACTTTGAGGAATACATGCGAAATGCTATTCTCAATTCCATGCTTAAAGATGAATATATGGACAGATTAACAGCGTGGAGGGAGAAGCTATATAATGCAATGGACGATGGAGTAACCGAGGATGAATATAACGCTTTAAAGGCCGAAGGTCAACAAATAGCTGATGAAATGAAAGCTAAACGCGATGCGATGTCAGAAATGTATAACTGGGGGAAAGATGATGATGAACGTGAAGCATCAAAAAAAGGTATCGCCACCGCTTCACAGGATTCAGTTGACGAGAACAACGGTCGCTTGGCCGTCATGCAGGAGCACACCTATAGTATTAATGAGAACGTCAACCGTATGGCTACCGGTATAGATACCATTGTCAGCCACACTATCAATCTCTCATGTCTGGCAAGCATAGACAAGACCATGCAGTCTCTTTTGACAATGAGAAATGAAGCTGTCGGCCATCTGTCTAACATAGATAACTATACTTCCAATCTTGTAGAAATGAAGCAATATATGAACTCCATGAAACAGGATATAAATACCATGCTCATTAAGGGCTTAAAATTAAGTAAATAATGAAAGGGCAACTCTACATAGACAATCAAGACGTATTCATCTAATTAGGTGTAGCTACCTTGCAAGGCAATTACGGAGAGTTGGTGGCTTTTCCGTCTTCCAAGACACCGGATAGCAACGACTGGGCAGAAGAAGACGGTAAGGAATTCGACTTGTCCTCTATCACCCTTGACAGCCGGGAGTTCTCCCTTGAGTTCGGCTTCTTCTCCGAGTGGAAGTTCAATGACTTTGTTGCCCTATTATCCGATAGTAGTTATCATGACTTCAACTTTCCACACCTTGGAAGAACGTTCAGACTGCGGCTTTCCTCACAGAACGGTTTCGAGATGTACAGTAGTACCCAGCGTTCGAAGTTCACTTTTGCCAACGACTTCCCCCGTCCGGATGATTATGTATATCTGGAGCCGGTCAACACCATTCCCTTGCCGAAAGGCTACGAACTGGACGGTGTGGATTTATCCGCCTATGGCGTGCTTATCCTCAAAGGAACGAATACGGAGATACTGAAGACACCTGCCGTCAAGAAAAACCTATTGCAGAACTTCAAAAGGCAAGATGGCGCAATCTACGACGGTGAATATGTGAAGTTCCAGACAAAGGACGTGAACCTCAAATGCTTGATGCGTGCACCGGATTTTGAGACGTTTTGGCGTAACCGTGACGCCCTTTTGCATGACCTCACCAAGCTATCTACAAAGACCGATGACGAAGGCTACGAGTATTCCGATGCGGAGCGTATATTTTATTGTGATGAGTGGTCTGAAAGCTATCCTTGTTACTACAAGAGTTGCAAGACGGATGATTTCAATCCTCTTGGGGGGATATGGTGGGAGTTTACGCTTACTCTCGTATTCACTTGCTTCCGGTTGGAAGAAACCGATTACCTTCTTGCCAGTGAAGCGGGAGAATTCATTATAACGGAGGACGGAGAATTTTATATTGATTTAAATTGATTTACTATGCCATTAAAAAAGAAAAGAATATCAGAACTGAACGAAGCCAACGACATGAAGGGCTTCTTCACTATCGGTTATCGGATAGTAGACGGTGTTAAGACTAGCCTTAAATTTGGTTTAGAGAAGGTTCAGACAGCATTAGATAATATGCTCAAGGCTACGAGTGATGCCAAAACTACTACCACCGATATGCGGCAATTAGAAGCTACTGTTGAAGGTAATGAATCAGCCCGTGAAACTGCTGAATCCCGTCGTAATGCTTCAGAACAGTCGAGGCAAACGGCTGAAACCGGACGTTCTCGTGAAGAACAGGCACGGGAAGCTGCTGAATCAGTTCGTATCACTAATGAAAATGTACGTAAAACCGCTGAAAGTGGACGCTCTACTGCTGAAACTGTACGGGATAATGCAGAAAAGAAACGTGTAACTGACGAAGGTACACGAGAATCTAACGAGCAAGCTAGAAAGAATGCTGAAACAACGAGAGGTAATGCAGAATCCGAACGTGTGATCGCAGAAACGGCTCGCAAGTCTGCCGAAAGTACGCGATCATCCGAGGAAGGCAAAAGAAAGACAGCCGAAACCACACGTGCCACGGCTGAAACTGGGCGTTCCTCTGCTGAAACGAAAAGAGTACAGAATGAAGATGCACGTAAGACAGAAGAAGCCGCCCGTATTATAGCGGAAGGCAAGCGGGTAACTGCTGAAACTGGACGTGTTGATACAGAAGCTAAACGTGTTTCGGAAGAACAAACACGTAAAAATAATGAGGATGCCCGCAAATCTGCCGAATCTGGCCGTTCATCTGCTGAATCGGAACGTGTAAAGGAAGAAGATAAACGAAAAACCGCTGAAACAGGTCGTTCTACCGCTGAATCCGAACGTGCTACTGCGGAAAATAAAAGAAAAGCGGATGAAGTCATAAGAGGCAATAATGAAACTGCCCGTGTCTCTGCTGAATCTACCCGTAATCAATCTGAAACGGCTCGTATTAATGCCGAGAATGCACGCAAGACCGCCGAGGATGTTCGCGTATCTGCCGAGACTAAACGGGCAACAGCCGAAACTTCACGCGATACCGCTGAATCAGGTCGTTCCTCTGCCGAGAATATAAGAGTTCAGAATGAAGATACTCGTAATTCTACCGAAGCAGCTCGTAAAATTGATGAGACTAACCGGGCCAAAGCAGAGGTAGAACGTGTTAAGGCGGAAGACGCTCGTAAAGCGGAATATAGCGGCATTGTAGATGAGATGAACCAAGCTACAGAAGATGCAACCGCACAACTAGGACTTGTAAAGACGGCTACTGATAATGCAAATGCTGCAGCGACACACGCAAATCAAAAAGCAACCTTGGCCGCCGAGAAAGCTGCCAAGGCCGATGCTGCTGCCGGTAGTGTCAACGAATCGAAAGAAGCTGCTTTACAAGCTGCGGCAGGTGCCAATGCCGCTAAAACTGCATCGGAAACCCAAACCGCTTTGGCTAAAAAAGCAACAGATGATGCTAATGCGGCCAAGGATGCATCTGTAATACAAACGGGTTTAGCGAAGAAGGCTACCGATGATGCGAACGCCGCTGCGATAGCTGCGAATAATGCAGTATCCGGCGTTGACGCTAAAGTACAAGCAGCTATCGACAAACTGGTAGCCGGTGCTCCGGACGCATTGGATACACTGATTGAGTTAGCGAATGCACTTAACAATGACCCTAACTTTGCCACGACGATGGCAACAGAGCTGGGAAAGAAGCTTAATGTGACGGACATAGTTAATAATCTGACAAGTGGAGGAACTGGTAAAGCTCTTTCTGCAGAGCAGGGAAAAGCTTTGAAAGCTGCTTTGGACTCCCATAACCATGATAGCAGATATGAGAAGATTATTACCAAGCTTACCGCCTTTAACAAAGATTTCGGAAGTTCTGCCGGGACCGTGTGTGAGGGAAACGATTCGCGTTTGAGTAGTGCGCGGCCTCCATTAGCGCATACGCATAAAGTATCTGAAATCAGTGATTTCCCCACCTCTATGCCCGCAAGCGATGTGCCGTCATGGGCGAAGGCTGCATCCAAACCAACCTATACGGCAAGCGAAGTAGGTGCCTCTCCATCAGGTCACAATCATACCGGTACATACGAACCTGCATTCAATAAAAACTCTGCTTTTAATAAGAATTTTGGTAGTGCAGAAGGGACAGTATGCCAGGGAAACGATGCTCGGCTAAGTGATGCCCGTACACCGAAAGCGCATACGCATAAGGTATCTGAAATCAGTGATTTCCCCACCTCTATGCCTGCAAGCGATGTGCCGTCATGGGCGAAGGCTGTTAGTAAACCTAGTTACACAGCGAGCGAGGTTGGCGCTTCTCCTTCTAATCACAACCATGCCGGAGTATATCAACCTGCAGGTAGTTATGCGGCGTCATCGCACAGTCATGGAGCGTCTGATATAACCCCTGATAGCACTCATCGCTTTGTGACTGATGCAGAAAAAGAGGTCTGGAACAGTAAGGCATCTGGTAACCATAACCATGATTCTACGTATCAACCAAAGGGGAATTATGCAGCTTTATCACATAAGCATTCGGCATCTGACATCACGGATGATATTACACATAGATTTGTAACGGATTCTGAAAAGACAAATTGGAATGGTAAGGCGGCAGGAAATCACAACCACGATTCGGTATATCAAGCAAAGGGTAATTATGCGGCAGCGGCACATAAGCACGGAGCGTCAGAAATAAATGAAGATGAGACACACAGTTTTTTTACTGATACTGAACGTGAAAAATTGGGCGGTATAGCAGTAGGAGCAAATAACTACACTCATCCGGATACACACCCCGCATCAATGATTGAAGAAAGCACGTCAAGAAAATTTATGACTGATGCAGAGAAAACTTTACTAAGTTCTCTCGGGACTAAAGCCGATTTGGTAAACTCCTTGAATTTGGGACAAAATGGCTATAAGAAATTTGAAGATGGTTTTTTGATTCAATGGGGTAAAGGTATAAATTCATCCCTTGGTAATATGACTGTTTGGCTTAACATTGCTTTCAATGATACTAACTATAGTTTGGCAACTACAATGGAAACAGTGTCAAATGAGCAATCTGTATACACCGCAACGCCTTATGCTAAATATGCGTCGTATTTTTCGGTAAGAAGAAGATATGCTACGGCAACAGATAATGGAGACACAGCCAGAAGTTTTAACTGGATAGCAATCGGTCGCTGGAAATAAACTAAATTATATATTATGAAGTATTGGAAAAATGGATTCTACGACGAGCCTATAGATGGTTCGGTAGAAATTACAGAAGAATATTATCAAGAGTTGTTAGCTGGTCAATCTACCGGCTTGATAATAGCTGAAAGCAAAAATAGATATCCTATTTTGGTAGAATATGAGTACGACATTGAAGAAGTACGAAAAAAGAAAGTTTCTGAAATACAATCATTTGACAAATCAAATAGTGTCAATTCTTTTGATTTATTGGGTAAAAGCATATGGTTAGATAAAAGCACACGTGTTGGATTATTTAACTCTATTTCGATTGAAAAAGAAATCGGTAAAACAGACACGGTATTGTGGTATGACGCAACAAAGTATGTCATTCCCGTTTCGGATGCTTTAAGAATGCTGAACGAAATCGAGATGTATGCACTAAACTGCTACAATGTTACACAATCGCACATTGCAGCAGTCAGAGCATTGCAGACTATTGAGGAAATCGAAAACTACGATTATACGATCGGTTATCCGGAAAAACTTAGCTTTCCGGGATAACTTGTACGGAAGTCGTATGTTTCTATTTCGTCTTTTGTCGCTAGCTGTTGAATAGTCTTTGTATGCCTTTGTGTTGTGTCAAAACACGCAAGGGTGTACAATTCTAGCTGTTGTAACATATCAATAGCCTTTTCGACAGGCAAAACAAACAGAGTATCACCCAGCCAGATATTTGTTTCAGATCGTCCAGTTCCCTTTTCAATTGCAATAGAGTTCATAAGACCTACGCGAGTAGCTTTATCCCACCATCCGCGCGTATTATCTATACAGAACTGATTCACCATGTCAGAGGAATCATATAGACTTAATTCATTGAGTTTTTGTGCTCTAATCTCTTCAATAGAGGGTTCATATATAGCTAAGATCGGATATCCCTTTTGGCTTTCAGCTATGAGTAGCCCGGCCGATTGTCCTACCAATAACTCCTGATAATGCTCTTCTGTGATTTCTACCGAACCATCTATAGGCTCGTCGTAGAATCCATTTTTCCAATACTTCATGATATTTGTTTTTAAATTATTTCCAGCGACCAATCGCAAACCAAGTAAAATTCCAGCCAGTCCAAACGATAGCCGGAGTTGAATTTATTCCACGAGTGAGAACTTTACAATATGATGTATATTTACCATTAAGGTCATACCCCGGAGCATATATAAAAGATTCACTTGTATTATTTATTGCTCCAGTGAAATAAATGTTATAATTAGTATTAAGGAAGCTAACAGGGAAATACAGATTAATTGCACCATTTGTTGCTCCAGCTCTCGTTCCCCATTGTATTAATAAGCCATTACTATATTTGACATATCCATTTTGTCCTAAATTGTGACCTTCTAATAAAACTGCATTAGTTCCGAGAGAACTTTGCCAAATTATGGTCACTAAAAATAGTACCAATTTTCTACTAAAACTACTCATATCCAATTTGATGTTACTAATATTTACTTCCATTTTCCTATTGCTATCCAATAAAAGTTCCATGTTCCATATCCATAACTATAACTATCATAATACCTATTACACGCTTTAAAGTTAGAACTTGCTTTAGATATTAATAGTGGAGAAACCAAACTGTTAGCTATACTTTTTCCCCCAGGATCACTCGATAAAATTATGCTGTAATTTGTATCTGAAAAAGAGAGTAAAAAATAGGTAATTCTTTCACCTTGTACCCCTGTTGCATTAACTCCCCATTGTATAAGCAGTCCGTCTTCATATTTACGATAGCCGTTTTGTCCTAAATTTTGCGAGCTAATTTGCGCAGATTTTGTCCCGAGAGAACTTTGCACAAAAACGATTATAAAAAAGACTACTATTTTTCTACTAAAAATATTCATAATCAAATTGATGTTATAAAATTTCTATTTCCATCGACCAATTGCAATCCATCCGAACATCTCCCCAGCTTCAATTGTTGGACCTACCGAATAGACCTTGAAATAAGATACACCTAAAATCCGCAAGCAATCTCAATGGCAATCTCAATTGCAGTAAAGAGCTTGAACACTATGCATCATGATAGTATGAGCGTGAATTTTGTCCGATTTGTGCATACCTTCCCCTTACCCCACAATGCGACTTGAGGCAATACGCAATCAGTGGCCATCAAGTGATGTAAATCATCCGGAA
>OJMH01000785.1_pt1 | contig 37965 bp, 26 predicted proteins | sample 1597111 | NCBI WGS metagenome assembly OJMH01 (sample SAMEA2452115, study PRJEB22498) | human gut metagenome | reverse complement strand
CTCCGCCACCTCTGCGCGTGTAAAAAGCCTGTCGCTTGCGTCAGGCTGCGTTAATGTTTGAGTTATTGCGGATTTTTTCTTTTCCATGCATAATGTCGGCGTGTCAAATTTTTCAAAAATAAATAGCCGCAAAATTGCGCAAAAAATCGAATTGGAAGGCGAAAAAAATAGTTGGGAAAGTGGTTTCCCAAGAGGCGGAAAAACGACACAAAAATAAAAGTGTGTCGTTTTTAGATTATATGGCGCAAAAAAATTTGGCAAAAATTGCTTGGTCGGGGAAATGTTTCACTGGTAATACAAATGGGAATTCCAAGATATAAACTTCCATTTTCCGCAAAATTTGCCACGCGCTCCGTTTTTCAGAGCCTTTATTTGTCTTATTAAAAAACAGCCAAATAAAAATTCTCAAATGGGCTATTATCAAATGGTAATGGGATTAAAAATAAATGGATTATGCGCTTGATTCGAAACGATTTTTATGTATTTTTCGTTTCATGATAAAGCGAACAGTAGAGGAGCAAATTCTTAGAACAATCAGTTTTTTGGAAAGCGGCAGGGTGTTTTCGTCAACAGATTTTGCGAACATTGCAAACCAAAACACAATCAGAACGGCGTTAAGGCGTCTTACTCTGGCAAAGAAAATCGACGCCCTTGGGCATTCTCTATATTATAAGCGAATCTGCACAAAAGAATATCCAATCGGCTATCAGCCCAAATATGAGTCTTTGGCAAACGCCATAGCCCGCAGGTTCTCTTGGAAGATTTTTCCGACACTATCCGATACGTTTGCGCACTTTGGGCTGACAAAATATTCCCCAGTTCAGGTCCAAACAAAAAATTTGAATTTGATTCCTTTGCCTTTAAGGGGAGTGTAGAATTTAGGCATATCCCGCTTAAATTGTCCCGAATTGCCGACAAGAAAGCCTTTATGTACGTCCAAGCCCTTGTAGCCTTGGGCGAAGATTCCGAAGAAATGAAGCGCATATTTGCAAAGACTTACACAGAGGATTTAAGAACAGTCATCAGAAAAATAACCTATGCGCCGCTAAGAATCCAGAATGTGTTTTTAAAAGAGCTTAAATCGAGGGATAACGGCAAGTCGGCTTCGGGAGATGCGAATGCTGAAAACATCAACAACGCCTTTAATAAAGTGCAAGAAAACCGAACCCTTGCCAGAATATTTCGCAGCTTGTCATAGCTTGTACGCTACTTGTATGTGACTTGTACGTTAGTTGTATGTTAGTTGTATGTTTTTGGAGCGATTATCCACGTTTCCCAAATCGACATATTCTCATATTCCGCACAGATTAAAAGTGTGCGGAATTTGGAATGCCCGCCGTTATTCTTCTGGCAGAATCTCGAAGTATTTTATGGCGTCTTTTTCGCGGGCAAGGCCGTTGTAGTTCTGTTTGAGAACGTCAACAGCATGCCCCATTTGTTCGGCTGTAAGATATGCATTCTTTGTCAGCGCGAGGTAGTAGGTCGCCGCTGAATGGTGCAGTCCGTTCTTTATCCAGTTGCCTTTGCCGAGGCTCTCGTGAAGCTTTTTTAACACTGGAACTTTTCGCCTTGTAAGGATCTTTTTCTTTGTGCCGAGATCCCAGACGTACGGTTCGAGCCATTTCGCCAAGTTTTCAGGAATCTTTACGATTCTGCGCGACGCCGTTTTTGTAATTTCGCTGTCGAGTATGATTTCTCGGTCGTCGAGCTTGATTTTATCCCAAGTAAGCCTTTGCATTTCGGCGTTTCTTATGCCGGTGAAGGCGGAAATTGCAACGTATGCGCGAATCTCGCTCTTAGGCGGGGTGGAATCTAAAATTTTGCGCACCTCTTCGGGCGTGAAGATTTTTGGCGTCTTGCCCCTGATTCTCCAAGCCTCGACTTTCTCCACGGGATTGTTGTCGAGCCAGTCATGCATTTTGCAAAACTTAAAAAATGAGTAGCGCGTCCGGCGATACTCGTTTCTTGAATAGGCGCCCAAGTCTTGGTTTGTTTCCTTAAAAACCCTCATCGGGCGGCCGTCCACATGAAGTTTGTCGCTATCGGCATATTCGCGCTTCTTGAGATTTATAAGCCAGTGGAAAATTTCTTTGCCACCAATTAGCGAGACAATCCTGTCGCGCTCAAAGCTTTCCATAAACCTAAATAAAATTCTTTCGACGCCCGTTAAATACTCTCCGGAAAGTTCTTTCTTTTGCAGGGATAGGCAATATCTATCTATTGCAAAATCGAGCCTTACGGAGCGTTCTTTCAGCTTGGAAAGCGCCTTGTATTCTTCGATTGCCCTATTCAAACTTATGCCGTGCGGCTCCAAGTCTTTTGTGGGTTTAACATAGGTTAATACCGCGTTTGTCAAACTTGTGCGAAGGGGAGCTAAAAGCATCTTTGCCTCGACCAATTCGCGCCTGTCGTTTGGCGAAATCCTGTCGGCTTCGACGCCGAGCTTTTCGTCGTAAATGTTTTTCTCGCGGAAAAATTCGAGGGCTTCGGCTTGGGTTGAAAACCTGCGCGCCCAGCGTTTTTGCTTGTCTGTGTCGAAATAGTAAACGACCCAGCGTTCGCGGTTTTTTTCAGCAACTTTTTTTGGAAAGGAAGGAGATCTGTTTTTCATGACAACTCCTTTCCTGTCAAAAATGCGAAATGGTAAGGGATTGCCTTACCACTGGGAAAAAATCGCGCAAGTTGCTGTCAATTAACGATGTTCTATTTGTTCCTAAACGCCAAATCGAGGTTCGATTCCTCGTGGGGGCGCGGGTAAGTTTTTGTTGAACAATATGTTGTCGATATGCCATTTGGCGTCGCATTCATCAGCATAAGGACGTAAGTCGTTAATATTTGGCATAAATCTGGCAGAAATCCTTATAAATAGTTTACAACTTTAGATTAGCAATATGCTCAAATGGAAGATAAAATCCCAATGTTTGGAAAATTATATCTATTTCCTTATTTTGTCGACAGTGGACTTGCAGCCTGAAATTCTAAAGAGAATAAGCCAAGAGAGAAACTTCTTTTAAGCAAGTCCTTAAATCTACTTTTTTAAGAAATCTTTTATCATTGGTGAAAAAACTTTTTTGAATCCTACCAACTTTGTATAAAACCATTGGAATTCTTCCTCGCGATGAAGAGCGTTATCGGACATAACTTCGTCCATCTCTTTTATGAGCAAAATTCTTGATGCCACCTTTGCGTCAACCCATTTACACTTTCCAAATTTATCTTCTATTTCATCTTTTTTTGTTTTTAAAAATTCAAATAATTCCTTATTTTTTGGAATATACAAGCCACATGAAATAAAGCCCTTTTGAGTATTTACTTCTGTGCTTATATGGGCGATTGAGGTTCCTATTCTAAAAGTATACCAATGTTGGCCCCTCGGTGTCTGACATGATATTGAAGCGTCTTTTTGTTTTAAATAACTCCTAAAATCGGTCCAAAACTGAAACTGGCGTTGCTTTGTATCAGTGAGCCCATGTGATCCGCTATCCGCTTTTATCGCCTTTACCCATTCGTTAGGCTTTACAATTACCTTAAATTGTGGCGCAGGCAGAGAATCATCTATTTTCAATACTTTTATTTCCAAAAGGAAAAATCCTATACTGTCGTCTGTGTGGTCATTTAGCCATTCGACTGCTTTTGCGTGTTCTTCTTTGGCATCGCGGACAATCCATATCGCAAGGGCTGCATCGTGCCCCGCCGCATATGTTATAACTTTCCCAAGATGGTCGTGATTGGTTGGCTCAATTTGATTTTCAATTACGACTTTTCGTTCGGTATTTGATTCTTTTGCCAGAACATCTACGCTATATCGCCCGACATCGGCTTCTGTCTTTATAAGCTCTAAATCGACGCCTACAGCTTCCGATAGCAGATTTAGATTTTCCTCCTCAGCAAGCCATTTTGTAAAGTCGCTTGCTTCGTTTACCCAAATTTCGCGAAGATTTTTTATTTCACCAATTCGTCCCAATTTCTTTGCCATGATATTTTTTAGGTTAGGATAATTTCGAGATGCTTCAAGCTTTAACATTTCGCAAACTTGTAAGAAATTAGATTTGTGGCAAATTTTAAGACAGCGGGAAATAGAATTTAGAGCGCCATAAATGTTGAATTGCCACGAAAATAACACCGCTTTCTTTATTGAAAAATTCATAGTAGCGATTCTTACAAGTGATCGTTAGAGCTGCTTCCTATTGCGAGAAGATTTTTCAAATGTCCAATTTTTCTATTCAAGCTGCTATCAATCACTGTAAAATAGCTGCATATGATGGAATTCTTTTGTGTGGTATATCCGCAGGAACTTTTCATATCCCGCGACAATAAACTCATAGATGTTGGAAATTAATTAAATAGAAAAGTATGTATATTAATCAATATTGATTTTTTGTTTGATGTATTGAGAAATTAAATCTAAAGTTATGGGCAAAATCTTAATGAAAACAAATTTAAAAATAATGTTTATTATGAACGTTTGAAATCGTCTCAATATAAGTATATTCTAGTGCGCCAATATTGTATTTCTCCATTTTATTTTAGATAAAGTTATAATTCGCCGGATAAGAATATCTCCGAAAAAGGAGTGATAAGTTGATTGAAAGACTGAGTGCAAGTTTTTTGACTTCTATTTTCACAATGTACCTTTTAACTTTATCTACATCTCAGTTTTAAAAAGTATTCGTCAACTTCTCTTATAAATTCATCTTTTCTCTCTCTCGGTAGAAATGAAGCCTCAAAGCTATTTTTTGCCAATTCGCACAGTTTAGATTTGTCAAGTTCAAAGGTTCTTGCGCAAAGTTCATAGTTTTCATTTGCGTAGGCCGAAAAGTAGGCGGGGTCGTCCGAATTTATTGTTAGAAGTATTCCTGCTTTCATAAATTCTCTTATTGGTAAATTCTCCGCACTTTGCACATTTTTCAATTTTATATTTGAGATAGGGCAGAGTGTTATTGGAATTCTAACTTCGCTTAAATACGACATAAGTTCGCGCGATTCAAAAGCTTTTAAACCGTGGTCAATCCTGTCTGGTCTAATGTTTTGTATAGCCTCTTGTATGCATTCAGCAGAAGTTTCCTCTCCGGCGTGCACTGTCGTTTTTAAGCCAAGCTCCTTGCAGCGCCTAAAATATTTGGAAAAGCCTTGCGTCGGATGGCCCTTTTCCGCCCCTCCCATTCCAACTCCTCGTATTTTACTTAGCCAAGGTCTCATTTCCTCCAGTAATTTAAAGGCTTCTTCGGGCGGGCGTGTGCGCAATACGCTCGGTAAAATATATGAGGATATTTTGTCTTTTAAACATTCTTGGGCTGCAAAAACACCGTCGAATATATCGTTTAAAGATACGCCCTTATCCATAAAACTTTGCGGCCCTAAAAAAATTTCAGCGTGTCTTACATTTTGAGAAATCGCCTTCCGAAGGTAAAATGTCGCAAGCTCAAAAAAGTCTTCTTGCGTTCTTATTACTTCGCAGGCCTTGAAATACACTTCCAAAAAATCCGATAGACTCTTAAATTCTAGCCTTTTTCTGAGCTCGTCCGGAGATTCCCACTTGAGCCTAATCCGGTTTCGCTCCGCAAATTTAAACATTAACTCCGGCTCAAGTGCTCCCTCAAGGTGAATGTGCAGCTCCGCCTTGGGGAGATTTTTTATAAAGTCTTTTAGTCCGCTAGCCATATTAAAATTTTCTAATTTGATTTCCCCGCAGTTAAGTTGCAACTCTAAATTATTTGCGGGAGGCTTATCTTGCAAATGCGTGTGGGGCAATTTGCAAAGCCGCATCTTTATTTTCCCTTACTTATTTATTATGGATAAGTTATAAATATATAGTATATCTTGTTGACTTGCGGTTTTGCATCCGTTTAACTGTGCTAAAATCTCTCTAGTTGATTTCCTTTTGCTATGAAAAAGACAATTTTAGTTTCAGTTTTAATTGCTTGCGCTAGTGCTGTGATTTGTTCGCTCATACTTGTAAAACCTTCAATTCTATTTAGAAACGAGGGCTCCATACGGGTAAAGGGCAGCGTCTCAAAAGTGGTTGAGTCGGACATCGCAATCTGGAATGCGAGCGTTGTAGAGCGAGATGCAAGCGCCTCAAAAGCCTATGATAAAATTCAGAAGGCCAAGAGCCTTGTTTGCGATTTTCTCAAATCAAAGGGCGTAAACATAGGCGATGTGGATTTCTCGCTGAGCTTTTCGCAGATTTTTAAGCGAAGCGACAAGGGCTATGTAACTGATGAAATTGCGGCGTATTCATATGCTTTAAACATGTCTTTTAGCTCGTCAAATGTAGCTCTAATTGAGTCTTTATCGCGCGAGGCCTCGGCTCTAGTTCAGCGCGGAATTTCCATAAATTCAGACAATCCTCAATACCTCTATTCAAAGCTTGAAGACTTGAAGTTGGAGTTGCTTTCGCTCGCCTCCGAAAATGCCAAGGAGAGAGCGAAACTATTGGTTTCAGGCAGTGGCGCAAAGCTCGGCAAGGTCGTTTCGGCTTCGCAAGGTGTATTTCAAATAACCGCTCCGCTTTCTACTGCCACGAGCGACTATGGAATTTACGACACATCATGTCCCAAAAAGCAGGTCACTTGCGTTGTAACTATTCAATTTGCCGTAGAGTGATTCGTGGGCAGATTCTTTATTGCCAATTTTTTTGCCTGATTTTGCAAAGGCATCTCTTGATTTTGATTGTGCATGTTTCTCAAAACGCCTGACAAGGTAACTTATCTTACTATTTGCGCTTGCCTTCCAAAATCAAAATTGTTGATTTAGCCTTAACCTAGTGTAGATATGGAACTCTTACGATATGGCAGGAAAGTCTAAAATTTCAATACGCGCCCAGGTATTTTTTGCGCTGATGACCATAGTGATAATAATGGCCGCAATATTTTCGCCCTACGGCTTTTACACGAATGTCCATTCTATAAGAAAGTCGGTTGACGAATGCCTGCTTATAGCGGCAAACGGAGCTCTTGAAATCCTGCCGGAAGATTACCATCAAAGGCTGAAGCGCGGAGAGGTGTCGGAGTCCGAATACGCGCAAATACAGAGAAAATTCTGCGATTTTAAAGATAGAATCGGAATAACCTACGTCTATGCAATGCTTCGCGATTCCGACGGCAAAGTTTACTTTAGCGCCGATACGGACTATAAGCCAATGACGCTCTACGAAGAACCTACGCCTGATGTAATAAGAGCCTTTGAGACGGGCAAGATGCAGGTGGGGCAGGGGGAAGATCCCGAATTTGCAATAGTGTCGCGCAGCGTTCTCATACCGGTCAGGATGCGAGATGGCGACACCTTTGTAATAGGGGCCGATTTGAGCGTATCAAAAGTCTATCCCATAATTATGGAGAGCTTGCGAAACTTTATGCTGCTTCTTATGCTGGGGGTGGCCTTGGTATTTATCGTCACCGTAAAACTTACGCGCAGAATTTCAACGCCCATTGCAAAACTTGCGGATTTCACTAAGAAGCTTTCCGACTCCGACTTCTCGCGAGAACTTCAGATGAAAGACTATGTCTCAGACTCTATTCTAAAGGCGGGCGAAGTGCAGGCCTTGGCTTCAAACATATCGCTTATGCGCTCCAAGCTCGAAGAGTACATTGGGAATCTCGAGCGCGAGGCAGAGGCTAGAACTATGGCTGAAAGCGAGCTTGAAATTGCCGGGAAAATTCAAAAGAGCTTTCTGCCCGGCGGCGCATTTGAGGCCGGAGGCATTCGGGCAAGTGCCGCTATAAGGCCTGCAAAACAGGCGGGCGGCGATTTCTACGACTTTTTCACTCTGTCCGACGGGCGACTTTGTTTTGCTATAGGCGATGTGTCGGGCAAGGGTATGCCGGCTGCCCTCTTTATGGCTCGCGCCATAACTTTGGTTAGAGCCGCCTCAAAAAGCACTTCAAAGCTCTCTGATATCGTAGCCTTCATAAACGATATCCTTGCAAGTGGCAACGACTCCTGCACCTTCATAACCTTTTTTATATGCGCTTACGATTCCCAAAGCGGGGAGTTAGAGTTTGTAAATTGCGGGCACAACCCTCCAATTTTAAAGCGCTCAGGTGCGCCTGCGAAATACATGGAGCTTGAGCGCAATTTGGTTTTGGGCGTATTTGAAAAGGCACGATTTAAATCGCAGTCTATAAATCTAGGCTCTGGCGATACTATTTTGCTTTACACTGACGGAGTTAGCGAGGCGGAGTCTGCCGATGGCTCATTCTACGGAGAGGAGCGCCTCTTGCTCTTTACAGATAAAACTAAAGGAACTTCTTCTGAAATTGTGGAAAAACTGATGGGCGAAGTGCTAGCCTTTGAAAGCGGCTGCCCGCAGAGCGATGATATTACCATTATAGCGATAAATCGCATTGGCTAGGGCCCAATAAAAAAGCTCCCGAAATATTTTTTTTTAGGGAGCTTTTTGCAATTATTGCAGATTAGACTCTGCCGGGCAGAAATTCCTTTCGGTATTCGTAGCGGCTTTGAATCAGCCTGTTTGCGGCCTTGTTGTTTGTAAACAGGCCCGTTTTTGCGTCAAACAAAAGCTTCTCGTTCGGGAAGTCAACCGGTATTAGACCCAGCAGCACAACCTCTGTGAAATCCGCGGAAAATCCCGCTATATTTGAGCCCGGCTGCGTGCCGCTTAGGCAGGCTCTAATCCATTCGACTTGCGGGCTGCCGTCCACCCTCGGAATGCTGGGCGCCGGCAGCTTGCCACCTTTCAAGAGCTCTCGCATTAGCTCGCGCGGCATAATCGTCGGATTTGCTCCGTAGGGGTTATCGCAGTAAACAGTGTAGTTCTTGCAGACTATAATCGTGCCGTTTGAGGCCTTGTCTATGACCTCTTGGCTCATACCCTTAACGTCCTTTGGCTTCTGATCGTAGTCGTACCAGTATAACTTTATGTTATCGCCTCCGGGCTTCTTTGGGGCAAATTCGTAAACAACCTTGCACCTTTGCGGCCAGGAGAAGTCGTTTGACTCCGTTGGAGAGGCCTGCACCGAAAGCGGCATTCCCAAGTCGAGCGCCGAGTAGGCAAGGTCTATGAAGTGGCAACCCATATCGCCTAGAGAGCTAGTCCCAAAATCGCGCATTCCACGCCATTTAAACGGAACAATTCGGCTTGAGTAGGGCTGTTGGGGCGCAACATTTAGCCACAAATTCCAATCCAGAGAGGCCGGGACTTTCTCCTTGCCGTCCGGCCTTGGAAGTGCGCCTTGGCTCCACCAAGCCGGAACCGGCCTATCGGTCCAGTTGTGAACCTCAATTACATCTCCAAGCAGCCCCGATTGGTACCATTCCTTGACCTTTCGCCAACCGTCTCCGGCCTGGCCCTGATTGCCAAGCTGCGTTGTTAGCCCCGTTTTCTTCGCTATGCGCTTGAGCTCGCGAGATTCCCAAACTGTGCGCGTAAGCGGCTTTTCAACATAGACGTGCTTTCCATTTGCCATAGCCCATGCCGCCGCCGGAAAGTGAACGTGATCCGGAGTTGCAACTACCACGGCGTCTATATCTTTTGCCATTTCGTCGAACATTTTGCGGTAGTCCTTAAAGCGTTTAGCATTGGGGCATAGCCCAAAGGCAGGTGCCGCCCTCGCGTCGTCTACATCGCAGAGTGCGACAACTTGGGAGCCTCCAAAATTGTGGGCGGCCCCCACTGAATCAAAGCCCCTTCCACCGGCTCCAATAACCGCAACATTCAGCTTCTCGGACGGCGCCGCCTTTTCATTCTTGCCAAATGCGGGCAGAATTGAAAATAGCGCGGCAGCGCTTGCGCTAGTCTTTACAAAACTTCTCCTCGATAGGTTTTTCATATACTTTCCCCTCCAGACGTTTTCTAATCTACAAACACCTGCTTTATAAGCAGCTTAGGTAAGTATAATAATGCTTTGTGCCTTCGACTGTCAAACAAAAACTAAAACAGTGCAAATATTGCCAGTATAAATACGAAAAACCACAGCAGGCAACAGTTGCAGCCCGCATTTTGATGCGTTTTAAAGACAAATGTCGGGCGCGGCCTCCGGTAGTCGCGAGCTTCGGAGTAATCTTCGCGCGCGTAGCTCTGCCCACCGCCCTCGTCTATGTCGTGCACGGTAGGGCGCTGGCGCGGAATTTCCACCGCCTCAAGCTCTATCACTTCCTCCGAATTTTCCGGGGGCTCTTTCGGGCTTAGGGGGGTGTCGTCTGTATCGTATTTTGACATTTGTTTTAAATCTAGGAAAATAAAGCCATCTTGCAAAGTTTTTTTTGCTTTAAGCTAAAATCTTTAAATTTCCGCAGTTATAGAAAATTGTGCCGTACTCGATAAATTAAGAAATTTGCCGAGTATTAGCTAGAGCTCAGCGCCTGTCTTTAGAGTAAGTGCTCCAGTTTAAAACTAAACAAAAAAGCGCCTCAAAAAATTGGGGCGCTTTGCTATTGTTAAAGTACTCTAGGCCGAAATTAATTTCTATATTTCGGCGGGCGTTAACCACCTAAACGATATCACCTTGAACTTTCTGCCAAACTCGCTCTGCGGCGCGAGTTCGTCGTCAGTCGGGTCAACAGGCTCGGTAGTGCGCTGCACTATGGCCTCGCAATAGGCCTTCGATGAAGTGCCGGTCATTGCGTTTATTGCCTCTCCGTAGGCGCGGACTAAGAAGGTATCTCCGCGAACTGTTATGAGAGAGCCTATCTGCTGAAGTATGTCGGCATCGCTCAACAAACCTGGCAAGCACAAGAGTTGGTTTACCCAATTGTCGCCGAGAATAGGCGAGCATATCGCCTGTTCCATATACTGGGTTTCCGCTTCCTTAACTTCCGCACCCAAGTCGCGCTTCCAACTGCCGCCTCCGTTTACATTGTCAAAGGCTCTTATCAGATTTGCAGTGTAGACAAAGGACTTGCCGTCGTTGCTGTCAATTCTTGCTATATTTTCGTCAAAAGACTTGTCGTTAAAGAACGAGGGCTTGCGAGATTCGTTTAACTCCGCCCTGCGTATGGCTGCAGCGAGAGTTCCCATCAAGCTTTGGTAGCGTATGTTTAGCGATTCTTCGTCCTCGCCGCTCTCGTACTTGTATAGCCTTCTATTTACAAAGTCGGCCAAGCTAAAGAAGGGGGCGCGACGCTTTACTTCCGCGACAATCTCGCGGGCAAGCAAATCTATCTCGGACTCGCTTATGGTTCTTCCAACAATAGTGTCAACCCAGGAGTACTTGCCGTCGTATGGCGTTGTGAGCGGATAGATATCGCCGGGATTGGGCATCTTAAGCTGGTCTGAGTCTTTAGAGTCTTGAGACTTATCGTTTATGTAGTCTCCTATCGTAGTCATCTTTTTTGTGCCCAGTAGCCCACCCAAGAAGGCGCGCCAAGCTTCGTAGGAAGTCGAATTTACATTGAAAGCCCCATCTATTCCAACATACTTTGCCGAGTTTTCAAGAGCCTCCGCAGAGCCGTAGAGCTTAGACTTGTCTTCGGGCACAGACGTCAAAAATAACCTTGTATTCGGCAGTCGCATTCCCGCGTATATCTCCTGAGGCATTTCGCTTTGTGGAATTGAGCTTAAATAGAAGCGGTCCCACATAGAGGCGTTTAAGACGTAGGATATGTCCAAGAGCTCGTTTTCGTTTATATGCTTTGGCTCTATTATGTTTTCGCGGTCAAGATATGGCGAGGCGTAAGACTGCGCGAATGGGAAAGTCGGCTGCCACGTGTAGGGCGACAGATTTGCGTGGTTAAATACGCCAAGCGACATCAAATCGTACTTCGAGCGAGGGTAGTCAAATGGGGCACAGACCGTCCAGTCGTACTGGTAAAGCTGCTTTCCACTTAGGAAGGAAAGCTCGCTAAAGCGATTTGGGTGGGAGTCTGCGGCGCCTCCAGAGTACCTGCTCTTTAGGTTGTTCATTATGGGGGTAGTATCGTTTGGCTCCGTGCCGGTTCTGTACGAGAAACATGCCGGTATGTAGCCCGCCCATGCCTGCTTGCCAAAGAAGACGTCATACGAACCGCTTCCCGCTCCCGAGAAGCGCTTGCCAACTCCAAACTGCAAGTCCAAATTGCCGCCGGGGCGCTTCAGCGAGGAGGAGTCGCTAGCTTGGTCTAAACTTCCGGTATCCCCAGACCAAAGCCCACTAGCCAACATATTTGAAGATGTAAATATTCTGGCTCCCGTATCAAAGGGGTTCTGAAGCTTTATTCCCTGCATTAAACTTCCGTTAGAGTAAAATAGGTCTGAATTGTTTATCTCGTTCCTTGTGGAATATACAATTCTGCCGCTGCGAATAACATCTTCGTCACCCATGTCGCTATCAAAAAGAATTTCTTCCGGATTTATAACAAGCCTGAGTTCAGGTTCAAAAGGTACTTCTTCGTTGTCCGCATTCTTTTCTTTATCTTTAAAATTGCCAACAGTACCCCACTCCAATGTGACTTCACCATTGCCGTAGGCTTGCTTTCTATTGGTGATGGAAGTGTTATAGCTACTTGCACTATCCCACTCTGTAGTATCGTCCTTTACGAGCCTTTGCAGACCATTTTTATTTGTAAATAATTCGTAGCCTATGCGCTGTGGCAGTTGCTTATTCTTGTTTGAAAGAAATAGTTTCCAGCCTCTGTAATTTTTATTATTTGAATCTTCTTCATTTGCTAGCTCAAGGTACGGAGCGGGGTACTTATCTGCGATATTTTCGCTATTTGATGCTATTTCCCACGACATGGGCTTATAGATGCGCTTTCCGTCCTCGCTCTTCCATGTGTTGTTTTCAAAGCTTAGCTCTGATGGATTTGGCAAAGTTGTTCCCATGCTTGTAATTCTGAAAGTGTAGCCGGTGTCTATCTTTATGCACTTTCTCTCAAGCGCAATGCAGTTTGAATTGGGGCCGTCTTGAGCCGTTATTGACCCTGCCTCAAGTAGGTTGTCATTGCCGCCGAGCGAATTTATATCGACATCCTTGTATGTCTGAAGCGACCCTCCTGTGGTTCTTATGTTTAACTCCACGGACTCTCCGGGTCTGAGCGCAAGGTTCTTTACTTGGAACGTCATGACAGGCATTCCGTTGTCGGACTTTTGCTTTAAAAAGTAGCCGAAGTGTCCGTCGTCGCGCATAAATTGCTGGGCTCTCCACATAACTTTGTATATGTCTCCCGCCACTTCCGGTCCGCCTTCTTCCTCAACAGTGTACTCCCTCCAACGGGTGAAGAATCTGTAGTAGTTGTTGTAAGGCGATACATACAGCTTTAAAGGCATATAGATTCTTATAAAGTAGTCGCTGGCTTCAAGGCCGACATTGTGCGGATTCCATATTACAATTCTTGGATAGAACATCAGCGAAAGCCCAACTGTCGGAGAATTTCCGGGCGTTATCTCCCAAATATTTTGCCCCTTGGATTGCGTTACAGAGTAAGCCGGCATCATTACCCACTTTATCGTCTTTATTAGGGGGTAGATACCGTGCTGGGGAGTCCTGTTCGGATCTATTACTCTGGCTTCGGGGGCTACGGAGTCATTGAAAGACGTCTTGTTCTCTGCGAGGGTTGCAAAGTCTTTTAAAAGGCCAAACATGGGCAGTCCCTTGCTAAAGTCCTCTATCCCGAACGTAGTGCCGGTGTAGTTTTTGTCGTCGCTAGAGCCTCTAATTATGGGGGTTTTATCGTTTAGACCAACACCTTGTTGCAGGTACACTGTCAGGTCTTCCTTTAGCCTGCCTTGCGTCACATCGACTGCGAGCCCCACTGACGATGCCGTGTAGTCGCCTATATTGTCCTTTGCCCACTGCTCGTATTCGGTTGAAACTAGCGGAAGTTCACTGAGGACACTTATTCTCGATATTCTGCTTGCATTTTCCTCATTGTAGTCTGATAGGAAGGGATTTATGCAGAGCGTCTCCAAGTCGTTTACAAAGCTTAAATTTGAAATTTGCGGCACGCGGCTGTCGGAGGGAGCTTCGCATTTCTCGGCATCTTCCGTATTTGTGTCCAGGTACTTCTCGGGCCTTGTAAGATTTATCTTTGCCTTCATTGATTCGTCTGAAATCCAGAATGCGTAGGCTCCGGAGTCTGCCTGACCGCCGTTTGAGAGCGACACTTTACCTGCTCTAACTTCAACTTCCTCGCTCTTTAAATCCGAAGTTACCTTGCCGCCAAATAGGGCGGGATAATCTATCAGGTTTTTATAGGTTGCGAGCGTCACCGCCTCATCGCTCAGTTCGTCGGGCGATTCTATCACGGGGTTTTCCATGCGCTTCTCGCCGGATATAAGCCAAGTTACATCGTCGGAGCTGCCTCCGTTTTTAATTTCGTCTATGGCGGCGCGCTGATTTTCCTGTATGTCTATAGGCTCCATTGAGGAGGTGTTTTTCTCTATTTTGTAAACACCCAGAGCATAGGGTGTTCTGACGCTCTCTATGCTGGGCGTATCAACGTCCATATCGAATATGGAGGCTTGGAAAGAGATTGCATTATCCTTGCCGAGGGTGCGCTGCAAATCTGATATTGCCACGCTCATGCCTAGCAGGGCGTTGGCTCTCGCCTGTCTGGCTTGCTTTTGGGAATTTAATATGCGCAATTTTGAAGAAACTATGGACGATAGCGTGAGCGTAAGCAGAACCATAAACGCCATAGCGCCTATTGCCAGAACCAGGGCAAAGGCAGAGCGCTTCGTTGTTTTAGCTTTGTTTTGCATTATTTTAGATGAAGTAAGGTTTGGAACGTTGAATAACAGCCGTTGCGTAAGTAAGATAAATAGTAAATGTTCCTTGAAGCTATGCATCTTTCGACTTTATTGCAACTAAAAAGTACAGAATAGTCTTGATTCTGGCAGTTTTAGCTGTATAAATATTCAAATTTAAATTTTACAAACATCTTGCTTTGATATATATATGGTAGAAAAGTGCTTGCTTAAAAAGTTCGGGGTATTTTGTCTCTTTTTTGTGGCTCTCACACTGTCTCTGTTGGGTCAGGAAGCCCAGTCGGGAGCTGCTGTGCTCACGGGGCAGGACGCCCCTGCCGATTTTAAATGGACACCGGCTAATGAAAACCAGGCCTCTTATGGGCTCTTGTCACTAGACGGCAAGGACAGGCAGTTCTATGTTGATACAGGAACATTTTTTGCTCCCGTCAAGGCCTCTGCCAGCCGAGACCTGTACACCAGATACACCTCAAAGCCTGTGAAGGAGCTTAAGTTTTACGATAGAAAGCAGGACGGCAAGACGGTTTACTTTAACGAGGTATTCAGTGTAAACGTCGAGGATTTGCGCGACTTTATCGTGCTTATTTTTGCAAATGAGGAGGGGAAGATTCTCGCAAAAGCTGTTGACATCTCCTTAAAAAAGATGCCGCTGGCAAGCCTGTCTGTGGTGAATGTATCGCCCTACAAGCTAGGGCTTGCGGCAGATAAGAGCTTTGCAAAGCTCGATCCTTTTGAAAGTTATTCTAAGAAGTTCAGCGGAGATGCCGACGAGATAAAGGTATGCACTTTGAGAATGTATGATCTAAAGAACCCCAAGGCCCCAAAACTTTTGCTTACAAAAAGTTACAGCTTTTGGACCACAAAGCGCATAGTGGTTTTCTTCTTTGAGCTTCCAAGAATGGAAAACGCAAGCGAAAGGCCTGCAAGCCTTGTCATGTACGACAGGGGGCCGAGGTAGTTTGCATTCATACGGATTTCGATGCGCCGCTCTTTTGGCGCTTGCAAAAAATGTTTGACAGCAAAAGTTATTGAGTCATAATCGCGAACTTAAATTTCTAATTAATCCATAAAGAGGAAACTAACATGGCAATTAAAGTAGGTATTAACGGATTCGGCAGAATCGGGCGCATGGTTTTCCGCGCAGCAGTGGAAAACTTCTCAAAAGACATTGAGATCGTTGGCATCAACGACCTCCTCGACCCGGAATATTTGGCGTACATGCTCAAGTACGACTCAGTACACGGCAGATTCCAAGGCGACGTTAAGGTTGAAGGCAACTTCATGATTGTAAACGGCAAGAAGATCCGCCTCACAGCTGAGAAGGATCCCGCAAACTTGAAATGGAATGAAGTTGACGCAGACGTTGTTGTAGAATCCACAGGCTTCTTCCTCACAGAAGAGCTCGCTTCTGCACACCTCAAGGCCGGTGCTAAGAAGGTCATTATGTCGGCTCCTTCTAAGGACGCTACTCCGATGTTTGTATATGGCGTTAACGACAAGACCTACGCAGGCCAGAAGATCATCTCCAACGCTTCCTGCACGACAAACTGCTTGGCTCCTATCTCTAAGGTCCTCAATGAAAAGTTTGGCATTAAGCGCGGCTTGATGACAACAGTACACGCTGCAACAGCTACTCAGAAGACTGTTGACGGTCCTTCCAAGAAAGACTGGCGCGGTGGCCGCGGTATCCTCGAGAACATCATTCCTTCCTCGACAGGTGCTGCTAAGGCTGTTGGCAAGGTTCTCCCCGAGCTCAATGGCAAGTTGACCGGCATGTCAATGCGCGTTCCCACTTCAGACGTCTCTGTTGTTGACCTCACTGTAGAGCTCAACAAGGCTTGCACATACGAAGAAATATGCGCTGCTATGAAGGAAGCTTCCGAAGGCGAACTCAAGGGCATCTTGGGTTACACAGAAGACTCTGTTGTTTCTACAGACTTCCGCGACTGCCCCAAGACTTCAATCTTCGACGCAAAGGCCGGCATACAGCTCGACCCGACTTTCGTCAAGGTCATCTCTTGGTACGACAACGAATGGGGCTATTCGAACAAGGTTCTCGAAATGGCTCGCGTTATCAGCAAGTAAGTTGATTTTTCAAACTTTAAAAGGGGGCGCCCGAGGGGCGTCCTTTTTTTTGCGTTTTAATTTCTTTTTTTTGGGGGGGGCAATTTTAATTTTTAAAAAAGCGATGTGTATAGTGGTGCAACCATAATAATTTGCCGTTAATTTTTTACATTTCATTAGAGAGTTAACTTGAATTTGCAGTTAAAAGTTAATGGGGCTTGTACACCTTGCTAATCTCGAAGTTATCAAAAGTTTCTTGATGAATCTGCTTTTTTTAAGTCAAAGCATAAAACTTTTCAAATTTAGGAGCTGTAATCCATAAAAGATATTTTTACATTCTAGCCCAGCGTTCTTCATATTGTCATTCCGCAGCAGAACTAACCTTTGCAGAATTATGCAGCCCAATTTTGCAATTGCGTATCTAATACAGGACATCGGTAATTTTTTTGCGCCTTGGCGCACAATAAGTTAAGCTAGCTATTATGCTGTAAGAATTCACATTAGAGTGCTCTTTGGGGTAAAGTTTGCGGATAAAGATGTTGCAATATTGCCAAATTAGTTCATTATCGGGGCATTATTTTACTTAAAAACAAAGCTAAGAAGGTAAAAGCATGAATAAAAAAACACTTCGCGACGTTGACTTAAAAGGTAAGAAAGTTATAATGCGCGTCGATTTTAACGTTCCCGTAAAAGAGGGCGTTATAAAGGACGACACAAGAATTAAAGGCGCATTGCCTTCGATAAAGTACGTTCTTGAAAATGGCGGAAGCCTTATTTTGATGTCCCACATGGGCAGGCCCGACGAAAAGGGAATCACGCCCGATACGACGATGAAAATCGTAGCAGACTACCTATCTAAGCTCTTGGATAAGCCCGTTACATTTGTAGACGATTGCGCCAAGGCGGACGCTCAGGTTGCCGCTATGAAGCCCGGCGACATCGTAATGCTCGAGAACACCCGCTACCACAAAGAAGAGCAGGCAAAGTGCAAGCAAAAGGAAGGCGAGAGCGACGAGGATTTTAAGGCTCGCAAGGCCGCATTGAAAGAAGAGCAGAAAGTATTGGCAAAGAAGCTTGCCTCCTACGGCGATATTTTCTGCAACGACGCATTCGGAACTGCACACAGAGCCCACGCGTCCACAGCGGTCATAACAAAGTACATCGGAACCTCTGTTGCGGGCTTCTTGATGGAAAAGGAAATCGCTTACTTGGGTTCCGCTGTCGAAAATCCGGTTCGCCCCTTCGTTGCAATTTTGGGCGGCGCGAAAGTTTCAGACAAGCTTGCAGTTGTTAAAAATCTGCTAAATAAGGTTGACACGCTCATCATAGGCGGCGGCATGGCCTACACTTTCCTAAAGGCGATGGGGCACGAAATTGGAAACTCGCTCTGCGAGAACGACCAACTCGGCTACGCTAAGGAAATGATGGACTTGGCAAAGCAAAAGGGCGTAAAGTTCCTGCTTCCCATAGACAATGTTGCGGCGGATAAATTTGACCCGAACGCAAATACTCAGATTGTAGGTCAGGATATCCCCGCAGGTTGGATGGGTCTTGATATCGGTCCCAAGACGGTTGAGCTTTATAGCGACGCTATTAAGAACGCAAAGACAGTAGTGTGGAACGGCCCCATGGGTTGCTTTGAAATGGAAAAATTCAGCAAGGGCACTTTTGGCGTTTGCGAGGCAGTTGCGAGCGTAAAGGCAAACGGCGGCATTTCCATAATAGGCGGTGGCGACAGCGTCGCTGCAGTCAACAAGAGCGGTTTGGCCGACAAAATGTCGCACGTATCGACAGGCGGCGGCGCTTCATTGGAGTTCTTGGAAGGCAAGGAATTGCCGGGCGTTGTCTCTCTGAGCGACAAGTAGTATTTTTAAGAAAGGAATAAAGATGGCACGCAGATATTTTATAGCGGGAAATTGGAAAATGAACAAGACTTCGTCTGAAGCCGCGGCGCTCGCAAAGGGCGTTGTAGAGGCTGTGGGCAAAGTTGAGAGCGTCGATATAGCGGTATGCCCCACGTTCACCTCCTTGGAGTCGGTATCGAGAGAGTTGGCAGGGTCGACTGTAAAGCTCGGCGCGCAGAATATGTACTTTGAAAAAAGCGGCGCCTTCACCGGCGAAATTTCCGCAGATATGCTAAAGGAATTGGGTTGCACCTACGTCATCTTGGGTCACAGCGAGAGGCGCGAGTACTTCAAGGAGTGCGACTGCCTGATAAACAAGAAGGTAAAGGCCGCCCTATTAGCCGGCATTAAGCCTATATTGTGCGTTGGCGAAACCTTGGGGCAGCGCGAGGCCGGTCAGACCATAAATGTAGTTTCCGCGCAGACTAAGGGCGGTTTGGAGTCGCTAACGAGCGCTGAGGCTGCAAACGTGGTAATCGCCTACGAGCCTGTTTGGGCTATCGGCACTGGCAAGACTGCAACTCCGGAAATGGCTCAGGAAGTTCACGCAGAAATCCGCAAGGTTTTGGCTGGAATGTTTGGCGATGAAACTGCAGAGGGAATGCAGATTCTCTACGGCGGTTCTATGAAGCCCGAGAATGCAGACCAGCTCTTGGCTCAGAAGGACATCGACGGTGGCTTGATCGGCGGAGCGGCTTTGAAGGCAGATTCTTTTGCGGCTTTAGTAAAGAGCGCAGAGAAGCTCGCTTAAGTTCCTTTTGAATTGAATTTCTAGAGAGTCGCTCCTATGGGGAGCGGCTCTTTTTTTGTTAAAAATTTTTCGACTCTATGGAATGGGCAAAGCTCTGTGTTCTTCTCAGTTTTTACCGTCTCGGATAATATTTAAAATTTGTTCCAATTTACGCCTGTCTTTAGGTGGGTTTTTCAGCATTACAGACACCAATTCATCTCTTAATTGCGGGTAGTTATAGGCAATTTTTACTGCATCGTCGCGCATTTCAAACTCGAGTAGAACAGCAACTAGAAATGGGATATAAGTTTTTAAACCCTTATAATTAACCTCAATAATCTCGTCGCTTTGAGCCTTTGAAATGTAGGTTTGCGCGATATTGTCGTATTTGTATAGCTTTGCAATTAAGGCCAGTGTCGGGTAATTGAAACCTCTCAAGGTTCCACATTCCCAAGCGAATCCATATCTTAGCGGCATATATATGAGTTGCTCGCCAAATTTATTCACATCGCCACTTTGAAGACTCTGTTTTGCAGATAGAAATCTGAGCAGATATTTCTTGTCGTTGGGCATATCTTTCCGCTGCTTTATGTAATCCGCAAAATTCTTTTTAAGTAGCGCGTGAAATGAGATGTTATCCAATTCAAAATTTGGAAGGCTGTCCTTGAAAGCTCTGTAGAAATCTTCCGGCTTGTCCGCACTAAGGCTCTCTTTCATAACTTCCATGGCAAGCTCCGTTTTATAGTCGTCTTTTGGAAGGGAATCCAAGAGTCTAAACGCTTCTGACTTGTAGCGCTCACCCTTTAGCCCAATTTTTTCCCCAAGTACATACAGGGGTAGTATGCGATCCTCTATATTGGAAATTTCTGATATGCTATCGACATATTTGTATTCCAATAGTCCGGCCATAAAATCGGGTTCCCTGCCTATGTCGAATACGATTTTTCGCTTCAAAAAAGAATTTTTATCAAAGGGTTTTGCTTTATTTGCGAAATCGAGAGATGCCTTCGGCGAATCCTTGTATATACTGAAGGCAATGCTCGCATTTATATTCGCCTTGTGCTTATCAAAATTTGCGTACTTTAAACTCTCAATTGCCAAATCCGTGAGGCCGGCTTCCGCAGCTGCGTAGGCAAATGCTCTGGCGTTGTCTGAAGAACGCGAGCTATTTGGACAAAATTCGTTGTGCATTGCCAACGCTAGAAATGCAAGCACAATAAGCGAAACTAGAACTTTAAAAAAAATAGCTCTCATATTTGTTTGCACAGGTTCGACACGCTTAGTGAAATTAGAAGCACGAAGGCGCACATAATGGCCGGTATGTGCAGGTGTATGTCAACAATCGATGACGCTCCAACTATGGCAAGACCCAAGATTATTAGAAAATTGCCGTATGTAAGCCAAGTTCTCCGCCTAAAAATAGCGGAAATCCAAAGAACTACTGCATACGCAATAAATGCCGCGCCCAAAAGCCCGTATTCGCATAAGTACTGGAACGGGTCGTTGTGGGCGGCGTTTGAAATTTTTCTGACCTGTCCCAAAGTTTGTAATTTCCCGGAATTGACCAACATGGCTTGGACCCTTATTGCGTATGTTCCTCCCCCAATGCCAAATATGGGATTTTCCTTGAACAGTTCCAGCGTATATTCGTTTAGCCTGATTCTGGGTGCCAGAGATGCGTTTACGTTTGTCAGCTCAAAGTTTATTCTGTCGCTTATCTGCCGCTGAAATATGAAAGCTGTGGAGCTTGTTGCAATAGTGAATAATATCAGAGTAGCGATAAGTGATTTTATGGGGCCAAGAAGGCGCTTTAGGAAAATGTAAATAATGGATGTGCATAGGAACACCGCGAACAAGAATACAGAGAGCACTACTCCGGCACTTCCTGAAAACGTCGCCGAGAGCGCGCAGGAGACTGACATTATCCCCCATATGATACCTTGGGCAATTTTACGACTTCTCAGAGCCAAATATGTGCACGCAAGATTTGCAGAGCAGGCCAAAATCAACATGTATCCCGCGGAATTCTGGTGGAAAAACGAACCGTAGAAAGCTAATTCCGAAGGGATTATTCCATACATGCTTTTTAGACCTAAGCACTTTTGCACTACTGCAAATATCGCCATTAAAAAGCCGTTTGCCGCAAAGAATCTCAAGGTTAGATTTGCAAAGTTTATTTCCTTTAAAAGCGTCCATGATACCAGCGCGAAGTACCATGTTGCGAGGAGGCCAAGCAGGGTGTAAAAGGTGTCATTATACCCCCAATCCCTAATTATTCCGCTTGGTAGAAAGCTGACATGAGCCATGTTTTGCACCGTCTGGTGGCCCATGTATTCGTAAACAATTGCGTCCGGATTTAAAAACTGGACTATCGTGACTGCAAGTATGGACAGGCCTGATATTAAAAATGGATTGCGCGATATTTCCCTCTTTGTAAATATAGACAAATCCGGTTTTCTCCTCCATAGCAGGGCTATAAAGGCTGCAGATGTGCATGCTAACATTGCTAATAGCGACCACGGGCGCGTCCCCGATGTTCCCCATAGACAAAGAAAAATCGAAATTAGGAATAGCAAGTGCGAGGGGCTTGAAAGGTAGGCAGTGCTTTGGCTTGCGCAAGCTTTCCGACGCGTAAATTCATATTCTGCTTTCATTCGCAAAGACGATACACATACTCAACGAGCGTTATGTACGAAAATACACCATTAAAATCAAGCATAAAAGCACGTTTACTTAACATGTCGCTTTCTCTCCTCTCGGAAATCAGTTACAAAGTAACGCCTGATTCTTGCCGTGAGCTTCGCTATGATTGCAATATAACCGTGTATCTCAGATATGTTGCGTCGCAACTATCTTGAGATTGTAGAAATCGACACGTGGTGATTGGGCTATCTCTTTCTGGAATTTTAAGGCCTTGCACATGTTCATAATTAAGACCAGCTGTGCCAAGTTGTGCGATGATAGCTCTTTCTTTGTTTTATAGATTTATTCTTATATAAAACATCTTTGGGCAAAATTTAAGTTCCTCACTTAAGCCTCTCTTTATCTTTTTGCACTGACTATCGGAATCTACCTAAAATCAGTTATTATGAGTTATGATGGTAATCGTGGTATTTTTTCTCAATTTTTATGCTATAATTTCTAAGTTTTGTACATTCAATAAATCAAGATATGCAAACCTTATGACGTGCATAAAAATAAGATTTTGATATATAATTATTTCTTCATAGATTTTATTTTCTCGAACTTTTAGAGATCGCTTATATTATAAAACTGTATATGTGCATATTTCTGCTAACTTCTCTGCTAGATCTATGACTCTTGTAAACCGTATGATTATATGCTGCGATATAAACGCCCCACGCTGTTTTTTATTGTATTCTGTATGTATAATAATGAAAATTCGTGCATGTCATGATTTTATTTCGGTGTGTGATGTATCTAATTGTTATTACATGCCTTTACATCTTATGCCTCATCGCCTGCTTCCCAGCAAATCTTCCCAATAAAAAGGCGTATTTGTCTGCAGCCAAGGTGGCTGCTTTTCGGTAATAGCGATGCTTTTGCTTGTTGTTATTATGCCTGATTCGTTAACTAGACTTATTCTTGTTGCGATAGTGGCAGTCCTATCTTTTGTCTATCCGCATATTTATTGGTGTGATAAGGTTTGATGAGCGCATCTACTAGAGTCCATAGAGCAAATCAGAAGAAAATTGCGCATATTAAAAAAGGGAGACTGCAATCAACAGGCCTCCCAATAAACTCCAAAATAAATAGATAGTTTGATGTTAGCTGAGTGGTAGTTCGGATTCTGCGAGCTTAAAGTCGTAGTCGGTCATGATTTCTACAAGCTTTTTGAACGTAGTCTTGGGCTGCCAACCGAGTTCATTCTTCGCCTTAGTTGGGTCGCCCAATAGCAAATCAACCTCCGTGGGTCTGTAATAGCGCGGCGAAACCTCTACTATTGTTTTCCCTGTTTCCTTACAGACTCCTATTTCATTCGCACCTTCGCCCTGCCACTCTATTGTCATTCCAAGTCTTGCAGCGGAAAGTTCGGCAAATTCGCGGACTGTGTGGGTCTCGTTTGTGGCAAGAACAAATTCGTCGGGTTTGTCGGCCTGCAGTATGCGCCACATGCCCTCGACGTATTCGGGGGCGTAGCCCCAGTCGCGCTTGGAGTCCATATTGCCGAGCACGAGCTTGTCTTGCAGGCCCAGCTTTATCCTACCCATTGCTCGCGTGACTTTGCGCGTCACAAAAGTTTCGCCGCGGCGCTCCGATTCGTGGTTAAAGAGTATGCCGTTTGAGGCGAAAATCCCGTAGGCCTCGCGGTAGTTTTTCACAATCCAAAATGCGTACTGCTTGGCGACTGCGTAGGGGCTGCGCGGATAAAAGGGGGTGGTTTCGCGCTGCGGAACTTCCTGAACGAGCCCAAAGAGCTCGGAGGTTGAGGCTTGATAGAACTTTGTGGTTTTAACAAGCCCCACATCCTTTATTGCGTCTAGGAATCTGAGGGTTGCGATTGCATCGACATCCGCCGTGTATTCGGGAACTTCAAAGCTCACCTTTACGTGGCTTTGGGCGCCGAGGTTGTAAATTTCGTCGGGGTGGGTCTTTTCGAGGATTCTGTTTAGGTTGGAGGAGTCTGTTAGGTCTCCGTAATGCAGGAAGAATCTGCCTTCAAAAGACTTGTCATTATAAATGTGGTCGATTCTGCCGGTGTTAAAAGAGCTTGAGCGGCGGATTATGCCGTGTACGGTGTATCCTTTCTCCAAGAGTAGCTCCGTTAAATAAGAGCCGTCCTGCCCCGTTATTCCTGTGATTAAAGCGGTTTTCATATTCGATGCGATTTTGTGCGAGTCTTCAATGTTACATATAAAAGTCAACAATAAATGGAGTATGTGAACTTACTTCGGCGTTTTAATGTCCCGGGTGCGGAGATTAAATTTTCTACCTTGAATGTATTCCTTGGGAGTGGTCGAGTTTCCGGAATTTAAGGTATGTTCTTCAGTGTTGAAGTTTGGATGGCGCTTCGGAGCATTTTTCGAGCGAGAATGTTAATTTTAGAACATTCGGAAGAGCGTGGGCCGTGCAACACTATTCTGAATTTACCAATTCAGATAGATTCCCGCAGCTTTATTTTAAACTTTACGCGAAGTGGAAATTCTTTCGACGCAGTTTCCGACGCAATAAGAATTAAATACACGCCGCCGGGAGGTCGCATGTTTTTCTCTGCTATGGCTGATAATTCCGCGGCGCCATGCGATTTTTCTTAAACGAAGCCGCAAGCATGAACACTAAAATTATTGTTGACGACCAGTCGTATTTGCTTACGAACGGCAGTGCTCCAAAGAACATATTATAGACAAAGTACATTATGGACAAGAGCGCCAACCAGTAACTGTACGGGAATTGTTTTCTCAGTTTCACAATTTCAATGGCGCAAAACAGGCTGATTATGCAAATAACGTTCATTGTTATGCCGAATAAAAACCCCATCGAGGCAAAGTGGTCCATAATCGCGGAGTGATATCCCGGCAGGGAATACTGCATTGTTCCAAAAATCGGATGTTCGCAAAAGTCTTTCCAAGCCATGGCGTACAGTTCAAGTCTGCCGGAGGAGTCGCCGTCAAACAGGAAGGCATTCATTCGAGCTTCAATAGCCGGCGATATGTATCCGGTCAGAGTCGTCAACTCAAATCTAAATACGTATACAAAGATTCCTGCGAATCCCAAGAGGATCATTCCCAACAGGAGGTTGATTCTATTTATAAATAAGAAAATAAAAGTGACAAACACAAATGCTATAAGCGGCGAGCGGCTGCCGCTTTTTAGCATGGTATATATCCCAAACAATATTCCAAATGCCGCTATGACTCTCAGCACAATATTAAAGCTCTTCTCAAGAGAGATTGTCAATCCGAGTAGATATAGCGATACTCCCAGATAGCCTACGGCGATCGTAAACAGGGCAGTAGAACCGGTTCTGATATCAGTTGCACTGGTAAAAATTCCAACGTCGCTTACGCCGAAGAATACGGTGAAAATAGATGTAAAAAATATGAGAAAGAATGCCAATATAAGTGTGAATCGAATATTTATGCGCCTGAAACTAAAGAATACCGACAGGGGAGCAAGGAAGCCGTAGAATAGAAAGTAGAAAGTCTTTCTGGGATCTCCTTCAATCTGGAAAAAGCCGGCGGACTGCGACAACACTAAAGCCCGTATAAGAAACAGCGAAGCGCAAATAAAGTACAGAACTATTGGTATTGAAATGTCTTCCCTCTTTATTTTTGGCGAGAACAAATTAATCAAAAGTACGCAAGATGTGACGGCAAAGGCGAAAATTCTGTACGGTATTGTAACCAACTGGCTGCTGGCTCCAAAGCCCAATGGTATTAGCAAGACGGTTGAAGCTTGGTAACCGGCAAATATTAAAACCAAGTTTAGCGAGCACAGGAAACTCAAAAAGTTTATTTTGGGAGTGTTCAAATACACTCGACTATCAATTGTGGCTTGTGTATATTCCATAATGTATTTTCTGTTGATACTCCATACTTGCCGCAGGCGCGGTGAAAATTTGCGAAATCTTCAAAATTTTCTACATAAGCTTGCGGGGTTAGATTCCGTGCTGCGACTTGTAAAGCTTTGGCTTCTTTCACGCCACGTTCCGGATTGGCTGCCGGTGCTTCTAAAAATTGACAAATTTTTCAGGAATCGTTGTTCTTTCCTCCTTCTGACGGCAAATTTGCGGCTACTATTTCAACATTCTCGTCTTTTGTGGGTATTTCCATCAAGTTTTAATAAAGTTTTTGAATGCGTTTTTTATTGCTGCGGAAAGATTGCAGGGGTGAACTTGGATACGCCTAGTGCTTAAGCTTCACTATTTGCCTTCCGCTTTCAATGTCAACATTTCACCAAAGAGTTTTTCACCGGCGGGCAGGTAATTGCTGTCCAAGCATCCGCAGGGGGTAAGAGTCATCTCTCCAAAGTATATCTTTTCGCCGGCGTTGTATAGATCAACGCGAACAAAGGGAAAAGGTTTGGATAGTTTGTCGGCCAAGTCGAACATCTTATCCATGTCTTTCGGTTTTTCAATCGAAAAGCCCTCGGGAGCCTTGGCGCCCGCCGGGTTTATTCTCAACAAGTTCCACTCTCTATCAAGCAGGTAATATTTGGCTTTTCCCAAAAATCTGTCCAGACATACCATGACGGCTTTCGCCTTCCCGTTGAAGCAATAGAATTTATAATCGCGCGGCAGCGGATAGTTTTCGTCCCTTATGTATTCCTCGCAAACAATCTTTCTGTCTATATGCTTGTACTGCATCTCGGAATATCGGAGGTGAAAATCTTTGCGCATCCATGCGTCCAACTTCCTCCGTGCTTCCTCTTTGTCCAACTTTGATTTGTCGGGGCAAATTATGTTTGAACCGCATCCGTGGTTTGTCTTTATCGCAAAACTGTCGGGAAGTGCATTCCAGTCTATGTCGGAGGCCTTGTCGTAAACAGCTATTAGTCTTGTAAGAATATCACCCTCTCCTATGGATTTTACATATTCACGTACTCTGAATTTGTCCGCACACTGCCAGGCCAATGGGTTGTACTGGTAATTATTGAGCTTCAACCACTGCAATTTTTCATTGAAAGACTGCGGATTTTTGAGGTTGAGAGGTCTTCCGAAGGCAAAATAAAAGCGCAATTTCGAATTTAACGTTGGAGAGATTCTGGTTATCAGCGAAAAAAACCGGCGATCAAACCAGAAGAATATTGCCCGTGTCAGTTTCGATTTAATCAGTATCTGCTTTATTTTTTTAAAAAAAGTCATGATCGAATATGCAAATGAAATACTAAGAACTATGGCCATGGCGTTGTCAAGGTCTAAATCCTCCTACCGCCTCGAGATGCTCGCCGGAATCTTGCTCTTCATAAGAGCGGAGATTGATTGTCTTTCGCTCGGCGCAAGCATTGCGAATGTCAGTATCAGAAACAGTGCTATCGCCGCCGAGCTGCCGAAAAATAGCCGCACAGGATCCCCGGCTTTTGCAAAGGAAAATTCTACTGCGCACCAGGTCAATGCAAAGGCGAATGTTGTTTTAAATACACACGAATAAAAGAAGCCCAGGGCTGAAAATCCCAATTTGCGCGAGCCGTACACTATTCTAAAAAGCATCAGCAATAGTCCCATTAGTATCTTTATGTAAAATACGTCTACCGCCTGGAAACCGAGGTCCAGCCACAAATATGCTAGCAAGATCACGGAGGAATTTGCAAGCAGGGCGACAAGTTGATACAATTTTATCCTTCCGAAAGCCGACATCCCCATTGAAATAGGCGCCGATATGAGGTCTACCATCGATGATAGGAGAATCAGCACGAGGAAGGGCGTCGTTATTTCGGGGAATTTTCCAAGCCATAGAGACAGTACATAGCGGCTGTTGATCAAAAGGGGAAGCGTTACTATTGATCCGAGCACAAAGGAGAATTTTGAGGCCCAGAATATGTTCTCGACAAAGAGCGCGTGTTTGCCGCCTGTCCAGTATTTTACTATTTGCGGGCGGAAGGCTGTTTGAAAATTTGCTATGAATGTCGATGCCGCCCCCCCCGCCTGCATCGCAAGCCCGAACGCGGTGTTTACCACAACACCGAAGAACGTGTTTAAGAGCACATTCAGACCTTGAATTTTTATAATGGACGAGACGCTGTCCATCAAATTCCATATGGCAAAGCTCGTTATTTCTTTAAAGAAATCTCTGTCCCAGGTAAACTTGTATCTTATTTCTCTAAAGTTTACCTTGCAGAAACATATGTTTATGGCAAGAATCGCGATCGACGATAGAAATATGAAGAGGGAATAATATATTACCTTTTGCGAAGCGAGAAAAACCAGTAGCACCGTCGAGCCGAGCTTTAGGAGGGCGTTTAAAACGCCTGAAAGGGCCAAAAATTTCATTCTCTCCGTCGCGATGACAAGGGCGTTGTATGGAACGGTCAAAATGCCTATTATAGTCGTAAATACGGAGAATTGATAGACTATGTTTGCCGCGAATTTTGAGTTTTCCGGAATGTCTATTTTTGCATTGAAAAACCAAAGTGCGATTGTCTCGGAGAGGACGAGGGCTATCAGCGATATCGCACAATGCAAAACAAGGCTGAGGTTAAAGGTTTTTTCCACAAGCGCGCTGTCATTTTTTCCCATTGCGAAATTCAGGTAGCGCTGGGTTGCAATCACCATGGCCACGTTTAGGAATGAAAATAGTACTACAACTCCTCCGACGACACTGTAAACTCCGAAATCCTCCTCTCCGAGTTCCCGCAGCAGCAGTCGAGAGGCGTAGAGATTTATGCACATTACCAAGAATGTGCGCACGTAAAGATAGATGGTGTTTTTTGCTATGCGCTTTTTATTCGCACGCGATAATGATTTATCGTTCTCGTTCATTTAACCTTTTTGTAGCGGGATGTCACAAGTGTATGTTTTGGATTCTATTGTAAGCTGTATTTTATAAAATTTCACAGATTTGTACGGCAAGCCAATTCCTCAATGATTTCTCATATATCTGTACTTCTTTTTTTTAGGATCTCGTTATTTTTTGCAGATTTGAGTAAAATGACGCATAAGATTTCGCCATTTGGCGGCATATATTTTAAGGAAATATTAGTACATTTACAATTCAATAAGTGCCGATGTTTAGAATGAATATATATATCATTATGCCTTTTTTTACTCTTTTTTTGGGGTGAATTTTATGAGATCTTTTTAAAGATTTCGTCTCTGGTTTTAATTTTACAGACGAAATCTAATAAAGGTCAGTCAAGGTCGAGCAAAATCTAGCTGTTAGGGTTAAAGCTATCGGAATAGTGTTGCATATGAAGAACTTCTCGAAGCGATTTATTCCGTTCTTTGGTAATATATGATATTAATATGGTATTTACTAATTAGAGTTTGCTTCTAATTTTTTTTATCTCTTGATAACTATTCTCGGGAATTATCCACCAGAATAGAGGTTGAAAAAGGAGCTACGTAGAAATTACAATGGATGATATTTCGAGTGTTCTTAAAGAATCCATGTTGTTACCATCATTGTTACTCATATATGTATTATCGCAAGTAATATAGAGTCTCTGATATAGGTAGAAGTCTTTATGATCATATTCCTTTCACTTGTTTGAAATTAAGCGCTTTATATTTGTTCTCAATTTGATACTTTTTATGGAGGCGTTTTGCGACAATGATTTTGTACACAAATTCCAGCTATTCTAATATATTGTTTTCTAGTGTGTTGAAAGCCAAATGTAAATCTATCTGCCAGTGTATTTCTTATGGAGAATTTTTGAAGTTACATAGAAACTATCTACATGAAAATTTTTAAGGCATAAAGCTCGAATCTTTTGGCAGTGACAAAAGTCATGTCGCATTTGTACTTGCAATGCTTATGAATTCTAAACGATTCATAGATGAATTTCACAAGTGTTGACAGAGATAAGGCTTTTTTTTAATAGGAAACGTATTATTTAAGAATAAAATTAAAGTTCGCCTTGGGCATAGGGATAATATAGCGTCCTGTGCTCTAAATCGCATCGTGAAAGCAAGTATATTCTATTTCCTATGTGGTTCAAACGGATGTGATAACGTGGAAGCGCAATACCTTAAGACTTATAAAAATAACTCAAGTTCGAAAAGATGATTTTTTGTATTGCGCCGTAGCGTTAGCTTTGAGATTATACGGATGGTTTTTTAGAAGTGGAATAGAATATGAACATAGCTATCGTAGGAGTGGGATATGTCGGTCTTGTGACCGGGGCTTGTTTTGCGGAGATGGGGGTTAATGTGTTTTGCGTGGATGTTGACGCTAAAAAGATAAATGCTCTGCTGAAAGGCGAAATTCCAATTTACGAACCCAATCTCGATAGTCTTGTGGAGCGCAATGTAAAAGCCGGCAGGCTTCACTTTTCCACAGATTTGGCTTCTGTCTTAGACGATGTGCATGTGGTATTTTCCGCAGTGGGAACTCCACCCGATGAAGACGGTAGCGCGGACTTAAAGTATGTTTTGGACGTTGCGCGCACGATAGGTAAGAATCTAAAGAAATACGTCCTTGTAGTTACAAAGAGCACAGTTCCCGTAGGTACTGCCGAGATGGTTCGAGGGGCGATTCAGGGGGAACTAGACAAAAGGGGCGAAAAGATAGAGTTCGACGTTGCCTCAAATCCGGAATTTCTGAAGGAGGGCAGCGCCATAGAGGATTTTATGCGTCCCGACAGAGTTGTTGTGGGTGTGGATAGCGAGAGAGCTAAGGAGCTTATGACATCACTTTACAAGCCGATTCTAGTCCAGAATTTTAGAGTCATATTTATGGATATAGCGTCGGCTGAGATGACAAAATACGCGGCAAATTCGATGCTTGCAACTCGCATATCGTTTATGAACGACATCGCAAATCTCTGCGAGCTTGTCGGGGCAGACGTGGATATGGTAAGGCAGGGGATGGGCTCAGACAGCCGTATAGGTTCAAAGTTTTTGTACGCGGGCTGCGGTTATGGGGGCTCCTGCTTTCCGAAAGACGTAAAGGCTCTTATAAAGACTGCGCACAAGTACGGCCACCCGTTAAAGGTTTTGGAGGCGGTGGAGGAAGTTAACGAGGCGCAAAAGAACTTGCTTTTCAAAAAGTTCAAGGCTGAGTTTGACGACAATTTAAAAGGTAAAAAAGTTGCGGTTTGGGGCTTGTCTTTCAAGCCGGGGACAGACGATATGCGCGAGGCTCCCTCGCTAGTTTTAATAGATAGCCTCTTAAAAGCTGCTTGCGAAGTTACGGTTTACGATCCCGTGGCAATGAATGAATGCAGGCGCAGGATAGGCGATGTGGTTAGTTACGCGAAGGACATTTACGACTGCTCAAAGGGCGCGTGTGCGATATTTCACGTTACTGAGTGGAAGGAGTTTAGAATGCCCGATTGGAAGAGGATACGCGATTCTATGTGTGAGAATCCCGTAATAATAGACGGGCGCAATGTGCTTTCGCTCTCGGATTTAGATGGTTTTAAATACATAAGAATAGGCTAGAATGAGGCGGGTTTGCTGCATATCAAATTGCGCGTCCCACTATCGGGAGTCTATTTATAAGAGGATAGACGAAGAGTTTGATTGCGCATTTGCCTTTGGCGAAAAGCCTGTTGGAGTAAAGGACATATTAAGTTTTGATACGGGCAAGCTTAAGCGCTGCCGCAGGCTTAAGAATAAAATTTTTATTCGCGCTCCGTTTTATTGGCAAGAGGGCGTCTTGCCTTTGCTTTGGGAGGATTGCGACGATTACATAATACTGGGCGAACCCTTTTGCATCAGCACATGGCTGTTTTTAATACTGTCAAAATTCTACCCGAAAAAGCGCGTATTTTTTTGGACTCACGGTTGGTATGGAAGAGAGGGGTTCTTAAAGAAAATATTAAAAAAGATATTTTTTAAGCTTGGAGCCGGCGTTTTTTTATACGGAAACTATGCGCGGGAATTGATGATTAAAGAGGGGTTTGACCCCAAGAGCTTGTTTGTAATCCACAACTCTCTAAACTATGCGGTGCAGCTTGATTTGCGAGAAAAACTTTCCGGAAGCGATGTTTACCGAAATCATTTTAAAAACGAGAATCCCAACCTGATTTTTTTGGGAAGGCTTACAAAGGTAAAATCGCTGGATATGATATTGCGCACTCTTGCTATTTTAAAGTCGGAGGGGCGCATATACAATTTAACTTTGGTGGGCGACGGCAGTATGAAATCCGACTTGCAGGCTCTGAGTCGGGAACTTGGCTTGGAAAATCAAGTTTGGTTTTACGGAGCTTGCTATGATGAAAAGGTAAATGCCGAGCTTTTATATAACGCGGATTTGTGCGTTTCGCCGGGGAATGTGGGGCTTACGGCGATACATTCGCTGATGTTTGGTTGCCCCGTTTTAACCCACGATAATTTCAAGATGCAAATGCCCGAATTTGAGTCTATCGTAAGCGGCAAGACCGGGGATTTTTTTGAATATGGCAATGTGGATTCCCTCGCGCAGAAAATAGGGCAGTGGTTCGACAACTCGAAAGATAGGGAGCTTATCCGCAAAAATTGTTTTGAAGAAATAGATAATTCCTGGAATCCGGAGTATCAAATTGATGTATTCAAAAGAGCCCTGAGTTGAACCGGGGAGATTATTTTTTCAAGGTGAGTGCAGTCTCAGGCATTCTTTAGGATTTCGCTGTATAGATTTATATATTTTGAGAAGGCAAGTTCCTTTGAAAAGTTATCTTTTGCCCTTTTTAGGCAGGCATCTTTGCAGGCGGCTTTGCCTCTTTTTACAATTTTGATTGCCTCGTTTACCATTCCGCGGACATCGCCGACTTTTACAACTGCCCCCGTATTTTCATCTATAGATTCGGGGCTCCCTCCGGTGTTGTAGGTTACTACGGGCGTCCCGCAGGCGATGGCCTCCATATTAACCATTCCTAGAGCCTCAACATTTGTCGGATTTAGAAACACGTTTGCAAGAGAATACAAGCCCGCCAATTCGTCAACGTTTTCCGTGCGCAATATTGGAATTATGCCATGCAACTTTAATTCGTCCGTCTGCTTTTTTGAGGTTCCTACAACGATTAACTTAACATTGTGTTTATTTAGAAGGTTTGCAATTTTGGGTAAATCCGCATAACCCTTTGAAGCTCCCCAGACATTTGCGACGCATATCGCGTACTTTGGGGCGGTAAGTGAATATTTTGCCCTAATTGCATCGAGGTTTTTTGGCGTCTTGAAAGAGTTCAGATCTATACCATTTCTTATTGTCGTTGAAGCACAGTCCTTGAAGTGGGATTTTTCTAGCTCTGAGCGTAGCCAATCGGATACGGGCACCAGATGCAGAAAATTGCGAGCCTTTTGAGCAAATTCAATTTTTATCGAATGGTTTTGCCCTGAATTGTCGAAGAGGTATGAGGCCGGATAACTCTTTTTTCTGGGGCAATCTGAGCAGTGTTTTTCCCACTTGCGGCAATCGAAAAAGTAGCAGCAGTGCCCGGTCATAATCCAACAATCGTGCAGTGTCCAGACTACGGGTCTGTTTCGTTTTACAAGATAATCGAACAGGCTCGGAACATGGAGGTAATAGCCGTGTAGATTGTGCAGGTGGATTATGTCGGGATTTATTTCATCTATGGCGGATATCAGGCGCCTTGTGCCGAGCTTGGAGAAGGCGCCGTCTTTGTCAAATATTCGCGTATATAGCACATTCGGGTAGAGCTCCCAACTCTTGCAGAGTTGAATTGTCTTTGATTTGCTAGGGCGCGGGTTTCTTCCAAATGCAATGTAGGACTCCCAGCCATTTTGCATTGCAACTTCGCCTATGCCCTCGGCAATTCTTCCGGTTGAGCCAGAATTGACGACAGTGTTTACCTGCAGTAGCTTCATTGATTCTATATTTCCTAGTAAAGTTATTTTAGAGGCCGAATCTTTATTTGAGAATCTATGACAAAATATGTTTATATTGCAACAGTAGTTTGATGCGTGCATAAAAATTTTTATATATTGAAGATTCTGAGGGATGTTGATATGGAATCTCCAAAGACAATATGTACTGTCATATCTTATGACTTAAATCTTTTGAATTTATGTAGTTCTGCTTTTGATGGTATATTACGATTCTTATAATTACTCTTGTTTATATTTGCGCAATGAGGGAAAAAAAATCTTGAAAAGAGGCGAAGAATCAATACTTAGAAAAGCTTAGAAAACAGTCTGTTCGTATGAAAAGTATAGGGTTTCCGAGAAGTCACAAAGAAAATGAAAAAAGAATAGCTCTCTTGCCTGAGCACATAGCCAGGATAAAGAACAAGGGGTATATCTTAGTTGAGACAAACTACGGACGTGATCTTGGTTTTACGGATGCGGACTACGAAGCCGCAGGAGTGAAAGTCGCGAGTAGAGAAGAGATTTTGATGCAGGAGATAATATGCGATCCTAAAGTCGGCGACGCTGAGTATTTGGAACATCTCAGAGGGCAGACTGTTTGCGGTTGGATTCATGCCGTCCAAAATAGAGATATAACTGACAAAATTATAAACGGAGGGTTATCCGTCTACGCCTGGGAAGACATGTATGATAAAGGTAGGCACTGTTTTTGGCGCAACAACGAAATTGCTGGAGAGGCTGCAATACTTCATGCGTATATGTGCTACGGAACTTTCCCCTACAATACGCGGGTCGCTGTACTAGGAAGGGGAAACGTCGCTCGGGGGGCAATTAAGACGTTGGATTATATGGGGGCCTCCGTTATTTGTTACAATCGACACACAGAGTCTCTCTTGCGGGAAGAGATTGGTAATTTCGACGTAATCGTAAATGCCATATTGTGGGATACAAGAAGAAAGGATCATATCGTTTATAGGGAGGATCTTAAACGAATGCGGCGCAACAGTATGATTATAGACATAAGTTGCGATAGACATGGAGGAATAGAAACTTCGGTTCCGACTACGATAGAGTCTCCCATATACGAGGTTGATGGGATAATTCATTATGCGGTGGATCATACGCCCTCCATCTTTTATAGATCTGCGTCAGAAAGTATAAGCGACGAATTAACAAAACATATAGATGCCCTCATAGACGGAAATGGCGATGAAATCCTGAATAAGGCTATGAATTTTAGGGAAGGTAATATTCTTGATATAAGGATAAACATGTTCCAAAATCGATAATTTTATGAATATATATTTCTACACTAGCTTTATTTGAAATAATATTCGTATTGGCTTGTCTAAACTTGCGAAAGGAAGTAAGGTAAAACCATGAAGTTTGCATCAAATATTTTATTGGGCGTATGTGCTTATGCAGCCGCCGCCGCTGCGGCATTTGCGCAAGGCGATGTTTTAAAGAGCGTAGAGGAGGCGAGGAATTTGTCCGACTCCGCCCTAAAGCAGTACAATCTGGCCTCGCAAAAATTGGACGAGGCGGGCAAAATTCTAGATGAAAATCAAAATAGACTTGCAACCCTAAGTGGAGAGCTGTTCTCGCTAAATATGCGCACAAATTCTAATGATAAGGATATAAAGGCAAAACTAAATAGCCTTTCTGTTCTTAAAGAGGATTTTGCGGACGCGCGCAACAGTCTTGATAGCGTTAAGTCAGGCTTGGAGTTTGCATCTTCAATTTTGCCCTTGGGCAAAGAGCGAATCGCGCTTGGCGAAAAGCTTTACAACGAATGTTCGGATCTTGTTGCAAAAAATCCCGGCGAAAATTATGCGGATAAAAATTACTTTGATTTTACCGCTTCCGAATTTGTTCGCGCCAAAAACTCATTCTTGAAGCTTCAGGCGGAGCTTACTCAGGAGTTGTCGTCTGTGGGCATCGCAGGCCCGAGAATTAAGGGAATAGAAAACTTTTTGGAGCTTGGCAATTCCTATTTAAAGCAGGCCTCGGAAAAATGTCGCACTAATACGGATTCTGAACTTTCAATGGAAAGTGAACTGAAAAAACTTATTGATAGTTCTATGGCATCGATTTCCTCTCTCAACAAGCAATACGTCGAGCTTAGAAGTCTTAAGAATTCCTATGTCAGGTCTCGCTTGGGTCTAGAGGCTTTTGTTATGAACAAGCTTCCGAAAATAGAAGGGGGCAAGTATTTTGATTGTGTATTTAAGCCTGGTATAAATTTATTGGTGCAATCGCAAATTTTGACTAAGAAAGCTATATCTAAGAGTCCCGATATGTGCTATTCCTTTCCCCAAGGCCTGTCTGGGACTTTCGTATCCAAAGGTAAGGCTAAAAACGAAAATGTGTATTCCCCTGCGGCTGCTTCGGGAGGAGCTCTTGGATTTCAAAGAGAAAAGGCTAACGATAAAAAAAGTATAAGGGATGAAATATTGCAAAGATGCACGAAACTGTCTTACTTAACGGCGGAGTTGATGGGCTGCTCTAATATGCTTTCCAATTTACTAAATGAAGTTCATGCTTCATTGAATTCAATCTCAGCTATAGAAAGCGAAAGTCAGGCGGGCTTGCGCGGGGCGATACGGGCGGCCGCAGATTCGCAGAGTATAGCCTCCGAAATAGAGATTTTAAAGAGCAAGGTTGAAATTGCAAAGGCTCAATCGGACGTTGCGGCAAAGCACTTTGAATCTCTGGGCAAGGAGGCTGCGCAGACCAAAGAAAAGTCGCTTGAAGATATCAAGAGCTTGGATAAGATTGTGGAGGAGCTAGATAAACTTGAGTAGTTCAAGGTTTTTCTTCAGCTAAATTATCTAGGATATATTTTAAGGGGCGGAATTTACCGCCTCTTTTTTATTGAAAGAATTTTGAGAATCTTCCGATAAATATAAAGTGGGAAACTTTCTAAAGTTTGGGCTTTGCTGCATCTCGCTTGCGCTAAAAAAGCGCGGGCCTGGAATGCGCGCGCTCACTTACAAAAATTTTTGCGCGCTTGAAATAGGATACGCCCTCTCTAAGCTTTCCGAAATTTGTCTAAATAACGCAAACTACGTTTTGGAAGCTGTGAAGTTTTGCGGGCAAAGCGGCATAGCGCACTTTAGAGTTTCATCGAGCATCTTTCTGCTTTTAACCCACCCGAATTTGCATCTAAGAATTTCGGATTTAAAAGATTCTAAGCAAATAATTTCAGGTTTAAGGCGGGCGGGGAGGCTTGCAAAGTCGGGCGGGATATCGCTCTCATTCCATCCGTCGCAGTACGTTGCTATCGCTTCGGCTGACGCCGAAGTGAGGGAGGCTGCCGTGCGAGATATAAATTTTAACGCTGAAATTTTGGATTTGATGGGGGCTAACAAGAACATTTCAAACCCAATAAATATCCACATAAATAGAAGCCCAAAGTCGCCCGATTTTATTCGCGATTTTGAAAGCGGGATCTCTCTTCTTTCAAGCTCCGCAAGAAGGCGCCTAAGCATAGAAAACGAGGACAGGGGATTTTGGAATACGGCAAATCTTTTAAAGTTTTTAAGGCCTACAAAATTCCGCTAAGTTTTGATATTTTGCACGAGCGCTGCAATTCATCGGGTGTTAGTGAATCTGAATTGGCCGATTTGTGCGCCAAAACTTGGGGCGGGCACACTCCGATTTTTCATTACTCCGAAAGTGCCTCAAAATTGAAGCCCAGAAGCCATAGCGAATTTTGCAAACATCTTCCGCCAAATTACGGCTTTGAGTATATTTGCATGATTGAAGCTAAGGCAAAAGACCTTGCAATTAAAAAACTTCAACTTAAAATTAAAAGAAATGAAAATAGTAAAATTATTGAGAACACTGTCGCTTAGCTTGCTATCCCTCTTAGGGGTTTCATGCGCAACTGAAACTGCAATACCGACTGCAAAGAACGTCGATATAAAAAGGTACATGGGCACTTGGTATGAAATTGCCCGCTACGAAAATTCCTTCCAAAAGGGTCTTAAAAATTCTAGCGCACAATACATACTAAACGACGATGGCACAGTGACTGTCTTAAATTCCGGCGAAGATGCAAGCGGCAAAAGGACCTCCGCCAAGGGGCGCGCATACGCTCCAAATAAAGGCGATTTTTCCAAGTTGCGCGTCAGCTTCTTTTGGCCATTTTACGGCGACTACTACATACTCGATATAGACGATAAATACTCTT
>OJMH01000782.1_pt1 | contig 38119 bp, 21 predicted proteins | sample 1597111 | NCBI WGS metagenome assembly OJMH01 (sample SAMEA2452115, study PRJEB22498) | human gut metagenome | reverse complement strand
CAGAACGGGTGCCGCGCTGGTCACGGAGCTTGCCGATGCGGGTAGCTTTACCGAGCTGTACGCCGCCTGCGGGCAGGAGCTGACGGTCGGACTCTGCCGCATGGGCGGTATGACCGTGGGTGTGGTTGCCGGAAACGGTGCCGCCGATGAGGGCAGGCTGACTGCCGCCGGTGCAGCCAAGGCGGCGCGCCTTGTGAATTTCTGCGACGCCTTCTCGCTGCCGGTTCTGACGCTGGTGGATAACGCCGGACTGGCGATGCGCGCCGATCCCGCTCTGGCGGGGGCGCTGGGCAAGCTGGCTTCCGCTTATGCCGGCGCGACCTGCCCGAAGGTGACGGCTGTGACCGGCAAGGCATACGGCGCCGCCTTTACCCTGCTCGGCTCCCGTGCGCTGGGGGCTGACCTGACGCTGGCTCTGCCGGATGCGGTTGTCAGCGTGATGGATCCTGCCGCGGCTGTTGCGTTTCTGCGCAACGGCGATGTGACTGCCAAGACGCCCCGCGCTTCGGTCGAGGCGGCGTGGACGGCGGAAAACCTGGCGGATGCCGCCGCCGCAGGCGGTGACATCGACGACGTAATCCCCGCCGAGGAGCTGCGCGCCCGCCTGTGCGCCGCGTTCTATATGCTCTCGGACAAGGCAAGCGGTACGCCTGACCGCAAGCACGGCGTGCTGCCTCTGTGAGAGGAGCGTTTCCTATGAATATGTTTACCCTTCAGACCCTTGCCGCCAAGGCAGAGCAGTCCGGCGAAGATCTGGGCGGCTTTATGTCGCCTGAGCGGCTGGGAATCGCGGGACAGGTCGTACTGATCGGCATGGGTATGGTGTTCGCCGTGCTGGCGCTGCTGTGGGGTGTGCTTGCCATTTTCGGCAAGGTGATGACCTCCGGCAACAAGAAAAAGACTGCGAACGAACAGCCCGCCGAGGCACCTGCCCCGGTCGCGGCACCTGCCGAACTGCCCGAGGAGATGCCTGCCGGGGAGATCGGGACTGCGGCGGAAGATGACGAGGAGCTGGTCGCCGCGCTCACCGCAGCCGTGGCTGCCGCCATTGCGTCGGACGAAGAACTGTCCTCCCGCTTTGCCAGCGGGTTCCGCGTGGTTTCCTTCAAAAAAGCCGGGCGCTGACAGCCGGGCACCGAATCTGCCTATTTTTATGCTGATGTGAAAGGATATACTGTCATGAAAAAGAGATTTATCGTTACGCTGAAAAACGGCAACACCTACGACATGACCGTTGAGGAGGTCGATGCCTCCGCCGCTGTGACCGTTGATGCCCCTGCCGCGCCCGCCGCTCCCAAGGCGGCTCCCGCTCCGGCACCCAAGGCTACCGCTGCCGCCGGCTCTGTAGCTGTCAAGGCGCCCCTGCAGGGGACTGTCATGAAGGTCAATGTCAAGCCGGGCGATACCGTCACGAAGGGCGCCCCCGTGGCTGTCATTGAGGCGCTCAAGATGGAGAACGATGTGCCCGCGCCGCAGGACGGCGTGGTGGCAAGCGTCGATGTCAAGAGCGGCGATTCCGTCAAGACGGATCAGGTTCTGCTGACTCTGAAGTAAGACGACCTGCTTTGAGACTTGTCCGGGCATAGCCGGTGTTCCGCCCCGGACGGAATGAAAGGAAAACCACTATTATGCTTGATAGTTTGTTGAATTTTCTGACCAAGACAGGCGTCTGGCAGCTGCTTTTCAAGGAAGGCGATCAGTTTACGCTGGCGGGGCGCGGCTGGATGTTCAACACCGCCTGCTGGCAGACGCTGGTCATGCTCCTGATTGTCGGAGTGTTGGTCTACCTTGCCATCAGACGCGGCTTTGAACCGCTTCTGCTTTTGCCCATTGCCGTCGGGATGCTGCTGACCAATCTGCCCGGCGCGAACATCTTCCATCTGGAATACTTCATCGCGGATGAGATAGATTACGCCTACATTCTCCACCACGGCGGATTCCTGGACATGCTGTACCTCGGCGTCAAGCTCGGTATTTACCCCTGCCTGATCTTTATCGGCATCGGTGCCATGACCGACTTCTCCCCGCTGATCGCCAATCCCAAGAGCCTGCTGATCGGTGCGGGCGCGCAGCTCGGCGTGTTCATTGCGTTCGCTGCGGCGCTCCTGTCCGGACAGTTCAGCCTGGCTGAGGCAATGTCCATCGGCATCATCGCCGGCGCGGACGGACCTACCGCCATTCTGGTGACCAAGACGCTGGCGCCGGTTCTGCTGGGCGGAATTGCCATCGCCGCATACAGCTATATGGCGCTGATTCCCATGATCCAGCCGCCCTTCATGAGACTGCTGACGACCAAGAAGGAGCGCGCCATCCGCATGGAGGCGTTGCGCCCGGTTTCCAAGCTGGAAAAGATCCTGTTCCCGCTCATCGTGACCGCAATCGTCGGTCTGATCGTGCCGGATGCGCTGGTGCTGATCGGTTGCCTGATGTTCGGAAACCTGCTCAATGTCTGCGGCGTGACCGACCGTCTGTCCAAGACGGCGCAGAACGAACTGATGAACATCGTCACCATCTTCCTCGGCATCTCGGTGGGGGCAACTGCCAGCGCGGCGAACTTCCTGCGCCCACAGACTCTGCTCATCATCGCGCTGGGGCTGGTTGCCTTCTCTATCTCCACCTGTGGCGGACTGCTGACCGCAAAGCTCATGAATGTCATCTGCGGCGGCACCATCAACCCGCTCATCGGTTCTGCCGGCGTGTCTGCCGTGCCGATGTCGGCGCGCGTTTCCCAGCTTGAGGGACAGAAGTATGACCCCACCAACTTCCTGCTCATGCACGCCATGGGTCCCAACGTGGCGGGCGTCATCGGGTCGGCAGTTGCCGCCGGTGTGTTCCTTGCCTGGGTGTAATCGGAGATTCCCAAAAGAGAAAGGATTGTGTGATTGAAATGAGTCAGGTAAAAATTACCGAAACGGTTCTGCGTGATGCGCACCAGTCGCTGATTGCCACGCGGATGACCACCGAGGAAATGCTCCCGATCCTGGAAGCTATGGACGACGTCGGTTACTACTCCCTGGAGGCATGGGGCGGCGCGACCTTTGACGCCTGCATGCGCTTCCTGAATGAGGACCCGTGGGAGCGCCTGCGTAAGATTCGTGCCCGCGTCAAAAAGACCAAGTTGCAGATGCTGTTCCGCGGACAGAACATCCTCGGCTACCGCCACTACGCGGACGATGTGGTGGAGTACTTTGTGCAGAAGTCCATTGCCAACGGCATTGACATCATCCGCATTTTCGATGCGCTGAATGATCCCCGCAACCTGAAGACCGCGATCAATGCCACCATCAAGGAGGGCGGGCACGTGCAGGCGGCGTTCAGCTATACCACCGGTCCCGTGTATACGACCGAGTATTACCGCAATTATGCCAAGCAGCTGGAGGAGATGGGCGCAAATTCCATCTGCATCAAGGATATGGCGGGTCTGCTCAAGCCGTATGAGGCGTATGAGCTGGTACGCACGCTCAAGGAAAGCGTCAAGATCCCGATCCAGCTGCACACGCACTATACTTCCGGACTGGCGTCCATGACGCTCATAAAGGCGGTCGAGGCGGGAGTCGATGTCATCGACACCGCACTGTCCCCGTTGGCGATGGGAACCTCCCAGCCGCCCACAGAGTCCATGGTCGCCGCACTTGCCGGAACCGAGTACGATACCGGTCTCGACCTTGCTAAGCTGGATGTGCTGACCCGCTACTTCACGCCTCTGCGCGAGAAGTACCTCAAGAGCGGACTGCTTGATCCCAAGGTGCTGAAGGTCAATGTCAATGCGCTGATGTATCAAGTACCGGGCGGAATGCTGTCCAATCTGATGTCCCAGCTTAAACAGGCGGGCAAGGAGGATCAGCTCACCGCCGTGTTGGAGGAGGTGCCGCGCGTCCGTGCCGACGTCGGATACCCCCCGCTGGTTACGCCCTCGTCCCAGATTGTCGGCACGCAGGCTGTTTTCAATGTGCTGACCGGCGAGCGCTACAAGACCGTTACCAAGGAGTTCAAGGACATCGTGCTGGGCAAGTACGGCAAGACGCCGGTGCCCATCAAGCCTGAGTTCGTGAAGAAGATCTGCGGAGACGCCCAGCCGATCACCTATCGTCCCGCCGACGATCTCAAGCCGGAGATGGAAACGCTCCGCGCCGAGATGCCGCAGGGGCTGATGGAGCAGGAGGAGGACGTTCTGTCCTACGCACTGTTCGACAAGGTCGCCCTCAAGTTCTTTGAGTACCGGAAGGCGCAGAAGTACGGCATTGACGGCGCACACGCCGATGCTGCCGCGGGAATCCATACTGTCTGACCGACAGCAAGAGAAGTGCCCTTTGCGGCTCCGCCCCCCGGACGGAGCCGCGTTTTGCCCATCGTGGCGTAAACGCGAACGAACCAAGCGAAGAAAGGAGACATTATGCCGCACGTAACCGATTATATCCAGTGGCGGGGGGATATTCCCTTTGAAAACGATCCGCTCAACGAGGTGGACAACCTGATTTTCTGCCTTCTTTCCTATGTCGAGCTGGATGGCGCAGTCCCATCCACCCCGGACCGATGTGTGACGCTCAGGGAGGCGGCGAAGGAGTATTTCTTCACGCACGATCCCAAGGATGAGCGCCCGCTGGGACTTATCGTGCCGCGGGAAATCGTTGCGCTGTTCCGTCAGATGGCGGATGCGCCGCGCTACCGTGACCTGCAGCTTTGCGGATACGTCAACGAGATTTGCGAGAAAAAGCAGGTGCAGTTTTCCGCACTGACGATCCGCCTGCCGGATGATACATGGTTTGCGGCGGTGCGCGGAACCGATGATACCATCGTCGGCTGGCGGGAGGATTTCAATCTGTCCTGGATGGACGAGGTTCCGGCACAGCGCCTGACGGCGGAGTATCTGGACAATCTGCCGCTGACGAAAAACTCCCGCCTGTACGTCGGCGGGCATTCCAAGGGAGGCAATCTGGCAGTCTGGGGGGCGGTTCACGCCTCGCCCGCAACGCGGGATCGGATCGTCCGGGTATACAGCAACGATGGTCCCGGATTCTCGGAAAAAATGCTGGAGTCGGAGGCGTACCGTACACTTGCCGACCGCATCGACAGCCTGGTGCCGCAGTCCTCCCTGGTCGGGATGCTGCTTTCACATGATGAATGCGATGTCATCCGTAGCAGTCAGCTCGGCATATTCCAGCACAACGGACTGTCCTGGGAGGTCATGGGTGGTTCCTTTGTCCGGGCGCACCGGCTTTCTGGGAGGGGCGTGCGCAATGACAGCGTGATTCGCGCCCGCATTGATTCCATGACCATGGAGGAACGCAAAAAATTCACCGAGCTGTTCTTCGGCATTCTGGAATCCACCGGCGCACGCACGCTCACCGAGCTGAACGCAGGCTCGATCCGGAACGTTATCATCATGCTCCGCACGGTAAGCGATATGGATAGGGAGACCAAGGAGATGGCGCTGTATCTTATCGGAAAGCTGTTCGATATCCGTCCGCTGACCGTGCCCCGCAAGCAGAAAAAGCGGGGTGCCGTCCGCTTTAAGTTCGGTCTGACCGTCGGACGGAGGAAGTCTGCGCCGATGCAGGAACAAAAGCCCTGATACCACATAGAAAGGGGTTATCAAAAAACTCATTTGAGTTTTTTGATAACCCCTTTCGCGTATTAGGAGGCTTTCTTTTTGCGGATGAGCAGTACCGCCGCCGTTGCACCGCCGCCGAGGACGACTATCGCAAGGGCAACCCAAATCCACGTAGAGGAGCCGGCTGGTTCGGGAGGTGTGACTCCCGAATCGACCGTGACTGCCGCCTCAACCGTGAACTTTGTCGTGGCATCGCCGCTCTCGGAGCGGATGGTGAGTGTATGCTCGCCATCCGCAAGTGTCGCAAGGTAGCCTGCCTTCAGCGTAACAAGGATACTGCCTTCGCGCGTTTCGTAGCTGTCCGACGGAACCGTGTTGCCGTCCACAAGAACTTCGGTAAAGTCCGCGTATGCGGCATCTGACCGGAAGGTCAGCCCGACCTCACTACCTTTGCTCCACCGGCTGTTCTTGCCGTCCGTGATGGCGGGGGCAAGCTTGCCGATGGCAACCGCGGGCTTCCGGTAACCGCAGACCGTGCATTCCGCATGCTTTTCGCCTGCCTCGGTTACGGTTGCTTCCCTGTCGGTCTTCCATGCAAAGGTGTGTGCCGCCTCGTCCTTCTTGTCTTCGCAGGACTTGCAGGCGTGCCAGTGCCGTTCGGCGTCCGTGAGCCAATCCGTGCCGTAGTCATGCGTGTGCGGGATATCCTCCCACACGGCGTAGAATGTCATGTTCGCCGTCACGTTGCAGGCGGCATCCGGAATAGCAGAACCGGTCGCGCTGGTTGCCCAGCCCCCGAACTGCTTGCCCGCGGGAGCGGTAAAGCCGCTTGCGGGGAGCGTAAACGCACCTGCGGGGACATTCTCCACATTTTCCATTGTTCCCGTGCCGCCGTTGGCGTCGAAACTGACGGTGTAGGTCGGCGTGGGTACCGTCACGCGGATGACGCCCGCATCCGTGCGGAGCGCCACCCCGTTCCCGGCGCGATCGACTGCCTCGGCTACCAGAAACTCCACCGCATAATCCTTTGCCGGCGCGGTGCTTTTGACCTCGAATTTCAGCGTGACCAACGTGCCGTTTCCGGACTCGTTTTCCTTGCCGGCGGCTTCCAGAAGAACCACAGCTTTTTCAGGGTTGGGGGTGAATGCGCCTGTCATGACGTCTCCGGGCAACATGTCCTTCAGCACAAGAGCCGTTGCGTCATAGGAAAATTTCAGCTTCATAACATCCATTCCGGGGTTGTCCGCGACAGTGACAGCCACGTTCACGGTATCTCCCGGATGAGCCTGCGTCTCTGCCGCCGCCACCGTGGCGGGAGTTGCCGCATACGCGGTAACTCCCAATGACAGGGTCAGGGCGATGATGAGTATGCCTGTAAGTAATCTTTTCATATTCCACCTCGTTATGCACCAAGTCCCGTGCCGATTTCGACAAGATACCTGCGCAGGCACGCCAGATCCGCGAGCGTTACGGCTCCGTCCCCGGTCATGTCTGCCCCCGAGAATATTTCGACATCCTCCTCTGCAAGGTACCGGCGGAGCCTTGTGATATCCAGCGTATCGACCACACCGTCGCCGTTTACGTCACCCGGCAGGACATCCCGGATCAGGATGTTTGCCTGTCCGCCGCACAGGAGGATCGTTTCCTCGGATGCGTTGTTGCAGGACACGATTTCGAGCGCTATGCGGTATTCGCCGAGCGCCGCCGTGTCGGATACCTTAAAGGTCAGCGTCAGGAGCGTGCCGTTTTCCGTTACGTCGGTCGCGTTGTCGAAGAGGAACAAGCCTGCCGACGGGTTGCGTGTTGCGTTGCCGAACAGCTCGCCCGCGACGGCGCTCTCAAGCGTCATCGCGCCCTTCGGATAGGAAATACGGAAGGCAAGCGCCGCAATGCCGGGATTATTTGCAAGCGATACAGTGATGCGCACGGTGTCGCCCGCTCTTGCCATACTGCCGGAGACCGACAGGAGCGACATACTGTCGTCCTTTTCGGCTTCGCCGCAGACGGAGCAGATCCGCTCGCAGGTGTTGTCCGCCAGGTTCAGTGTCCATTCCCCGAAGACGTGTCCCTTTGCCTCTCCATAGGCGTAGGTGTTCGTACCGACCCCGCCGCAGGAGCAGATGTAGTAGTACCTTGCCGGCTCCGTGCAGGTAGCATCACCTGCGAGGTACTCCGCCAGCGGCAGCTCCCTGGTGAAGCTGTGCGTGTGCGGCGTATTCCGGACCGACACCGCCGCGACGGTTTTCACTGTACCGCAGGCTATCTCAAAGTATGCCAAGCCATCGGAAACAGCCGTCACAACGCCGTTGGCATCCACCGTTGCGATTGCCGGGTTCAGTGCCCGGAAGGTTATCTTGCCCGCACTGCCCGTGACGGTCAGATCGGTCATCAGGTCAAGCCTTGCACCGGCATCCAATTCCCGGATTCCGCTGTAGAACAGCGCGGTGATCGGGTCGGACGCCGCGTCGGTAATCAGAACGTACTCGCTTTCAAATGCCGCCATTTCGATGCCGTTGTAGGTCAGAATGCCCTTTTTACCGACCACCTTTACGGATGCACCGACTTCTATCGGGTCATCGGGGGTAAAGCGGAATTTTGTCGCCACGTTCTGTCCGACAGTCACATCGTTCTCTCCCGCCTTCTGCTTGTTTCCGAAAGCGGTGAGTGCCGCATTGAGTGCTTCCACATTGCCTTCAAGCGCATCACCGCCGAGCAGGACGGAAACAAGGCGTTTCGCGTCATCCACCAGCACGGGGCGGTCAAAGGTAAAGTCAATGTACGCGCCCATCGCACCTGCCCGGACTGCTTTCAGCATCGCGGGCGAGGTGGAGACCATGCTCATGTTGACATCCAGATGCGCCGGAGGAACATCCAGCTCGATGCTCTCGACCGTGTAGTAGCCGTCCTTTTCAAAGACGACCTTCCACTTGCCGATGAGAACATCCCAGCCGTACTTTCCGTCCGCGCCCGAGATATTCGGGTTCGGGCCTTCTCCGTGCGCCTCGGAATCCCACTTGACCCACTCGCCGCTTGCCGTGTCCAGGTAGTAGACCGTTGCGGTCACATTTTCCAGACGATTCTCCTCCGTACCCTCGAAAATATATCCCGATGGGTCGATATAATAGTCAGGATCGAATGACCAAACGCAATCCAGGGGGAAGCCGTTGGCACCGCGCTTGATATTCGGTTCAGCCGGCGGGGGCGGATAGCCCGGACGGTAGCCGTGCTCCTTGAAGAATTCCATCTCCTCCTGCTGTTTTTTCATCTGCTCGTTGAGCTGTGCCATTTTGCGGTACTGCCCGTCGACGTCCTGATCTCCGAGTACGGTTTCGATGACCAGATCTCCCACAACAGTCACTGCGGTGCCGATGCCGGAAATGCCCATCACCGTTTCCACACCGAGGCGGAGAGCTTCTGTCTGCTTGTAGTCGTTGTACGCTTCGCGCTGTTCGGGTGTCAGGTTGTTTTTCCAACTTGCGGCATCTGCTTCGCTTGCCGCATAATTTGCAACGCTGTCCAGCGTTGAGTAATCGGAGTATGCGCCAACTGCGGTTCCGACCGCCTTTCCGACCGTTCCCCAGCCGGTACTGCTGACGTCTGTCGGCTTGATGTCCGGCAGAATCACGGCAGGATCATCAGAGGTCATGGCGAAGCGGATGCTCTTTCCGTCCTCGCTCCTGCTCGCTCCGCTCGTTACCTTGGTGAGATACTTGCCGCCGTCCATCACGGCGACATCCACGCTGATCTGCGTGTCCAGTGCCTTGCCGCTGAAGTCGTAGTAGTTCTGCACCGTTCCGACGAGCTTGCCCTCCGGGTTGTAGATTTCCAGAAGCGGTCTGTAAAGGATCAGCGCCTTGCCGAGGATCGGAAGCAGCGTCTCCTTGGTTATCGGCTTGTCGGAATTGTAAAGCTCGGCATACTTTTCCCATGCGCGGTAGGTTTCGGCAAGCGTCCAGCCGTTTGTCGGGGCGTTTTCCTTTACGGTCCAGCCCTCGGGCAGATTGTACTGTTTTTCGCTTGCGGCGTTCCTTTCCTGCTCGGTTTTCCGCATATCCTTCAGCTGTACGGTCGGCATGCCGTTGTAGGGCTGCTCCGCGACAAGCTCGTATACCACGCTGAACTGCTTCGGCGGGTTGAGCGAATCGCCCAGCATACCCGTTCCGGTGTAGCAGCCCAGTTCCTCATCGTACTCCAGCCGGATGGCGAAGTTATCGCATTGCGTGGGAACATTGCCGATTGCATAGACATTGCAGACTTCCGCCGGCTTGTCGAACCACGCGCGGAATGTAAAAATGTCCGTTCCGTTCCAGTCGAGGGTGAACCGGTTGTTTTTGCTCTGCTGTTGTTTGCAGCCCTCCCGGTCGGCGCGGTTCGTGATGGTTACGTACTGCATTGGGGAGGTTTCGATGCCCCATTGGGTGTAATGGTCGAAATCCCACTTCTGCAGAACGGGCGCATCGTAATACATCCGTATATCGTTGCTGTTTTCCAGCATCTCGGTCTCGCCTGCGCCGTTCTTGTACTTGAATTTCAGCTCCGCCTTGTAGGTGTGCGGATAGCTGTCCGGCTCACTCATCGGAATTGGCAGGATGCCATAGCCGGTGGAGCGGTCATAAAATCCGTACTTTTCAAGGAAAGCAGAGGTGAGCCAGTAGCAGTTATTCTCCTTGTCATAGCCTGCGGTAAATGAGCAGGACAGGTTGTCGGGGGGAATATACTGCTTAAAGCCCACGATCCTCGTGGAGCTGAAATACGAGGCATTCGGCCATAGCGTGTCGATATATGTCACCGCTCCGTCCACATTCAGCGCAATGGCAAAATCATCGGTGTTCGACTTGAAGGAGACCCACTTGCACTCAAATGCCTTGTAGCTGTTACCATTAGCAAAAGCGGTGTATGTGGTATCCCGGTAGTCATCCACCGTGTAATCCGGCTTGTAGTACGGACTCGCAGGATTCAGTCTGTCATACTCCGTCGACGTCGTTTTCCCGGTGATGGCGTTTGTAAACAGGCGACGTTCCAGTCCCCAGTATGTGCCGAACCTCGTGCCGAGATTAAAGTAGAAGATGCTTTGTACCGGCTGGGTTATTCCGGGTCCCAACAGAGACGTGCCGTTGCGCAGCGCTTCGTGGAACATCACCTCGTTGGTGCTTACCTTCATGGGAACACTGTAAGCGAATATGTCGTGATCGATCTCACGAACGAATTGCAGACTTCTGCTGCCCTGTGGCGTGATGATATAGCACCGGATGCTGTTGTCCGACTTCAGATCCGCCTCGGAGATGCAGAAGGATACATCGTGTGAGATGATTCCCGATTGGAGCTCCAGTTCACGGGAAGACTGCTCCGTGCCGTCCAGCATGACGTTGAACGCACCCGCAGGCAGAGCGATCAGGCTTTGGTAGCCGTTGGCGCCGTTTTGCGTGAGCCTGACGAGGTAGCTCCCGTCCTTTTGCTGTTTTACGGATTTGATATTCGTGTCGTGTTCGCCGGTATACCGCGGAATCCGGTAGAGCAGTTCGTAATCAGCCGTCAGTACAATGGTTTCCGGGTAAGCTGTTGTTATATCGTTAAAATCGAATCTTGCGGCTGTCCCGCTGTTGCAGGCATCGGCCCAATACGAATACACGGAGGCGGTGTATTTTTCCACATATCCGACCCACGCCGCGAACAGAGTCTCCGGAGGGGAAAGAGGGTCGGATATATTGACCCGCAGAGAGGATTCTATAGTAAGGCGCTTCGAGTTGTTGAAAATATAGGCAAGCGCGCCGTCATGCGGGTTCCCGTCTTTGTCCTCAAGGCGGAATTCATAGATGCTTTGGAACCCCAGCTGGAAAGACCGTTCATGCGGCGAAAGGTCGTCAAGAATCCATTCCGCGCAGTATGTGCCGAGATGCTTCAGCGACTCGGAAATATCCTTTGTCGAATGGGGGCGAATGATCACGCGCTGTCCGTTCGTCAGCTTCGGAATTCGGACAGATGTCCAGCTCAAGCCGAGTGAGGCCAGTATCGGAGTATCCCCGTTCAGCACGAAATACTCAAACGCCGGGATCCTATTCCCGACAAGATCGGTAGGACTATTTACCGTGTAGTACTCGGTCTTTGAATCATCAATTCTGAAAACCGTTTCTGCGGTTTCCTTGTTCAGTACGAAGGATTGAATAGCGGTAAGCGATTTCAGCAGGTCATAGCGTTCCTGCGCGGCGTCCGGCAACATCAACCTTGTATCGATGGGTCGGGGAACAGCAATAAGTTCTCCGCCCGATGCGATAATGTGGGAGGGAACCGCGCTGTTGTCGGATTGCAAGCAGATTGATTTTTTCGTCCCGTCCTGCGTATAGAAAAGATACCTTTCATATTGGTTCCTGCCTGCGCCCTCCATGCGGATGCTGATGAGGGAGTTTATGCGGATTTCGTATTCGCCATTCAATACGTCGGCGAGCGACAAATACAGGGAGTCTTTCCACTGGATGTTGCCATTTTTGCCGAATATCTGGACAGATATGGACTTCGCTTCGGCATTACGCGACTCAACAAGCACCTCCGCGGAAAGAATTCCGTCTGCACCGAGCGTATACCCTTTTCTTGTGAAGGCAGTCGAAATCAGGACAGTGGCGCCCTCCACGGAGTATCCCGAGGGGTCGGTGAATTTCAGCTTCACGGTCTGCTTTTCAATCTTTTGCGCCTTTACCGTCATCGTGTAATCGGTTCCTTCCAGGCGGAGCGACTGGGACGGGATGTAATAGTCGTCTGTCAACCGGGAATCAATGCTGAGCAGGTAGTCGCCGGGTGTTGCTGCCTTCAGCGGGAGCTCGATTTCGCCGCTCGCGTCCAGTCTGAAGGAGAGCTGGTCGTTGAGATTGCTCCGCAATGTGCCCGTAATACCGTCCAGAGGTGCATCGGATTTGAATTTCAGCCGGATGGTTTCGATTACGGTCTCCTGTAGCTGAGGCCTAAGCAGGACCTCCGTGTCGGACTGCCAGAGCATGAAGAATCTGTGCTGGCTCGGCAGGTATGCCACAACGGATCCGTCCTCGGAATACAGTACCTGTATACGGTTTTCCAGGATCCGCCGGCAGATTGATAGGTCATGCTGATGCGGTCGTAAATCCCGACTGCAAGATGCTGCATTGCGGGCGACAGATATACAGTCCGGATTTCCTTTTCGTAGGCACCCAGCGATACGCCGTCGCGCGCGGTGCGGAGCCGGCTTCCCGATGCGGCGATTGTCCAGCAGTCGCCTTCACCGAGGGAATCCACAGAGGTGACGGTTACTTCCTGCGCCGCGTCGATATCTGCCGCGAGCGATATTTCCATTTTGTTGCCGTCCTGCACGGCGGTTGCAAGAATCAGGTAGCGCCTTTCGGCATCCCGGACGAGGAAGCGGAATTCGCCGTCCGAGAGGCAGAGCGTCAGGTCGCCTGCGGCGTCGGTCACGCCGACCTGGATTTCCGTATCCCCGTAGCAGAGGAAGACGTCCGCCCGGGCAAGCGTTACCGCATCACTGCGGAAGTGAAGCGTTGTCTTCTGCACCTCATCGCCGCCGAGTATGATCTCCGGTGCAAAGGCAGTCGTTTTGATGTAGACCATATCGTCCTTAATAAACGAAAATGTCAGCAGACCGCCGCACTGGTCGAACAGCTGTTTAGCGACCACGAGGTCGGGGCTCAGGGCGCTTCCTGCCGTCGCGACGAACTCTCCCGTTTCGGCGTTGCGGATCGTGACCTCACCGGAAATCTGGCTTCCGTCCGCATCGTAGATGTATACATTGGCTGTCGTTACCATCAGGCTGTTGCGGATACTGGCGGTGTACTCCGAAAAATTTATCACCGTCGTTGCATCCTTGCCTGCCGCCGCTTCCGCCGCCGTGCGGTAGAAAATCTTCAGCGTGATTTCGCCGTCCTCAAAGGAGGAGGTGTCAAGCGTAAATATATACTCTGTTTGCGCCGTTTCCGTTTTGGCGACAGGCGCGGAGGTATACAGCACCGTGCCGTCCGCTTTGCAGGCGACCAGTGTTGCGTCCTTGGCAAGTGAAGCGCCCATGGTGAGCTTTCCGACAATCTCCGCCGTGCCCGTCAGCACATTGCGGCACGCGATGCTTCCCTGGATCGTGACGCGCGTCGCCTTTATGGCGTCGATAAACGCCTCCTTGACGCTGTCCTGCATGTACGCCATGTCGTTGAAGCGGTAGACGTGGTAGGTCTGATAGGAATCGGTCTGCCCGCCGTGACCGTATACGTAAAAATTCTTTACGGCGTTGATTGCTTCGGGGTTCGTCCTGCCGCCGAGCAGGGAGAACATGACAGCCGTATAGCCCGCAATCGCCGCGCAGGAAGCGGAGGTGCCGGTGAAGGTGGTGTATCCGCCGCCGCGGTCTGTCGTAAACAGAGCGCGTCCCGTATGACCGACATAATCAATTCCGTTTCTGTCTCCCTGCTTGTGTTTGAAGGAGTAATAATCGTTGGTAGCTAGGCTGTAATCTCCGCCGAGGACCGGGTAGGCGCCTGCCAGATCGGCGGGATAGAAGCCCTCATAGGTCTCCCGGTAGAGCATATCATCGGTGTTTCCGCCCGCGCAGAGCGCCAGCACATTCTGCCTGCGCGCATCGCGGATGGCATTGGCAAGTGCGGTCGGGTAGTAGGCGGTCTTTGCGCCGAAGGACATATTCAGGATGTCTGCGCCGTTGTCGATCGCCCAATAGATGCCGCAAACGACATCGGATATTCTACCGTTTCCGTTCTCGTCAAGTACGCGCACAGGGATCAGTTCCACCGGGAACCTGCCTGCCATGCCGCTGAATCCCAAGCCGTTGTCTGCCTCGGCTCCGATAAGACCGGCGACCTTTGTGCCGTGCCCGTCCGCACCGACGTCGGAGTTGACGCCCTTGGAAATTACCTCATCGTTGATAGCATCGTAGCCCGTGACCACACGGTTGGCGAGATCCTCGTGGGTCGCGTCAATGCCCGTGTCCAGCACGGCAACGCGCACGGTGTACAGCGAACTGAGTCCTGCTTCATCGCCCACTTCACCCATGAACTTAAGAAAAGGAGCGGACACTTTCGTCTTGCTCATATCGGGGTCGGCAGGCATCGTTCCGAAGTCCTCGGCAATGCCCGCCGCCGCCAGCGTATAGTTGTAGGTGACCGACTCGATGTTCGGCATTTTTTCATAGCGCACAGCTTCCGCGTAGGAACCGTCTACCAGCAGCATGTTGCCGCCGAGTGTCCGCCCACCGTATACTGCCCTGAATACCTCAAGCGCGCCTGCACTTGAAAATTCAAGGATCAGTCCGTCGCTGTCGCCTGTCGGGTATTCGACCTTCGATGACGCCACATCGACCGCCTCTGCCACAGCCTGCATCGGGATTACGCCGAACAGCATGATGACGCTGAGCATCAGGCACAGTGCTTTCGTGAGTTTCCTGTTCATAACTGATGGTGTAATCACTTTCGTGCGTTTCCGGACTGTCCGTCCGCTTCGGCGGTGCCGGAAAACGCACCGGGAACCTGCTTCCGATGTAGCGAGGTGCCCTGTGGGGTGCTAGTGTTCGGTATAGCATAATTTTGACTATTTTTTCAATAGGCTGTTTATATATTTTTGAACATTTTGTGTGCATATGGTGTTCAGATAGGACAAATAAAAGCGATTGCCGCTGCCCAGATATCCGGGCAGCGGCAATCGCGCAGGTTTCAGGGACTCCCCGCAGAGTCTCCCGTTATTTACATACAGGTTATATGCAGGCATACCGGCGGTGCGGACACCGCGTGACGCCGCGGGCAGGTCACCGGATCCGCACACGGAAGCTCTTCCCGCATCGGGGACAGCGGACGGTATGCTTGCCTGCCTGGCGAGGCAGACGCAGTACCGAGCGGCAGGCGGGGCAGGCACGGAACACGTGCGTTTCCGTGTCTGCCGGACGCGGCGTGCGTTTACAGTTACAGAAGGGGGACTTCACCTTACTCAGGAAACCGAGCCATGCGGCGTTCTCGCGCTGGCGGGCGGCGATGTTCCGCGACAGGAAGCGGCAGACCGACCAGACCATTGCTCCGACCGACAGCACGTACAGTACCGCGCCCGCAATGCGGAAGCCGGGCAGGGAAGTGCCTGCTCCGACAACGCTCAGGGCGGCGCCGACAAACAGCGCGACCAGTACGAAAATCAGTAACGCGCTGTACAGAGCATCGTTGCGGGCGTACCGCCCCATGAAGAACCGGGTAAGCTTCCCTCGGAAATCAGCCATGTACAGCCTCCCCTCCGGTGCCCGTGCGTTTGGCGTTGGCGAGCATCAGCTTGATGCGGTTTTCCTGATTGATCTGCGTAGCGCCGGCGTCGTAGTCGATGGCGACCAGATTGACTTCCGGATGCCGCTCCTTGATAGGCTTCATCATGCCCTTGCCCACGATGTGGTTGGGCAGACAGCCGAAGGGCTGTGCGCAGACGATATTGCGCACGCCTTCGTCGATCAGTTCCAGCATCTCGGCAGTCAGCAGCCAGCCCTCACCCATTTTCATGCCCATACCCATGTATCCCGCCGTCATGGTGGCGGTATGGCGGAAGGAGGTCGGCGGCGTGAACAGGTCGTTCTCCCGGATGGCGCGGATCAGATCGTCCTGCTTGTGCAGGAAGAAGCGATATGCGATCTTATAGATGCGGGACTTGAAAAAGCGCAGTCCGTACAGTTTGTAGTCCATGATGGAGTCCGTGATGGAGTACAGGAAGAAGTCCACCAGCCCGCCCATGACAGGTTCGGCGCCCTCGGAGATCAGGAACTTTTCCAGCTGGTTGTTGCCCAGCGCGGAGAATTTGACGAATATCTCGCCCACGATGCCCACCTTGAGTTTGGGTGCCGTCCGGCGGGCGCCGACGCCGTCAATGGCGGCGAAGTCCGCGATGATGCGGCGGTAGGTTGCCTTGACATCACGGTAGCGCAGGCGTCCGGAGGTCATCTCCTCCGCCAGACGGGTGCTCCACTCGTCCGCGAGTGCCTCTGCCGTGCCGGGAACGGTTTCGTAGGGGCGGCACTGATTGAGCAGGAGCATGATGAGATCTCCGTACAGGATGGCGTACAGTCCTTTGTGCAGCAAGGGGAGCGTGATTTTGAAACCGGGCATCTGCTCCAGTCCGACCGTGTTGAGCGAGATGACCGGTACATAGGCGTAGCCTGCCCGGATCAGCGCCTTGCGCAGCAGCGCGATGTAGTTGGAGGCGCGGCAGCCGCCGCCGGTCTGTGTCAGCAGCAGGGCGACTTTGTGCGGGTCGTACTGTCCGCTCTCCAGGGCGGCGATGAACTGCCCGACGATCAGAATGGCAGGGTAGCAGGCATCGTTGTGGACGTACTTCAGTCCGGCATCAATGACCGGGCGGCTGTCGCCGTGCAGTCCGATCTCCAGCGGCTCGGTCTTGTAGCCGAACCGCGCGAACACGCGGGACACGATGCGGAAATGGCGCGGCAGCATGGTGGGCATGAGAATGGTATAGGTCTTGCGCATTTCCTCGGTAAAGATGACACGCTCCGGTTCGGCGTTCCGATCCGGCGTGTCGCATCCGGCGCAACCGGAGCCGTCAGCGCCCGCGCAGGCGGTGCACCGGTCTTTCGACGTCTCAGGCATGGTTCTGTCCTCCCTTCATGGCGGAGCGCGACGGCGCGGCAGAAGTCTGTGCCGTCTGCCCGGCAGTTGCGTCCGGGAGCGAATGCGGCTTTTCCGCCAGCTCCAGCGCTCCGATAAGGCTCCGCAGACGGATAGTCACGGCGCCCAGATTGGTGATCTCGTCGATCTTGATCTGCGTATACAGCTTGTCGCCGCGCTCCAGTATCTCCCGCACCTCGTCCGTCGTGATGGCATCCAGTCCGCATCCGAAGGAAACGAGCTGTACCAGCTGTACATCCGGGTGCGCAACGGCGTACCGCGCGGCGGCATACAGGCGGGAATGGTACGTCCACTGGTTCAGCACATGGACGGGCGCGGGTTGAGTCAGTCCGGTGATGCTGTCCTCTGTCACGACGGCAAAGCCGAGAGATGTCGCCAGCCGATCGATGCCGTGCCCGATTTCCGGGTCGATGTGATACGGTCGCCCGGCAAGGATCATGATGCGGCTCCCGCGCTCTCTCGCCCACGCGACGGCTGCCTCCCCCTCGCGCCGGATGTCCGCCATCCAGGCTTCGTAGGCAGTCAGTCCCGCCTGCACGGCGCGGCTTATCTGCCGGTGCGTAAAGCCGCCGAAGCGATCCTTCAGCAGGCGGTACAGCTCCTTCGCCAGCTGCCTGCTGTCGTTGATATTGAGGTAGGGGTACAGGAAATTGACACCCTGCAACGAGTCCATGTTGCCTGCCAGCAGTTCGGAGTAATAGGCAACCACGGGGCAGTTGTAGTGATTGTCCCCGGTGTGCTCGTCCATGTTGTAGGTCAGGCAGGGGTAGAAGATCGCGTCCACGCCGCGCGCGATCAGATCCTCCATATGCCCGTGCATCAGCTTGGCGGGATAGCAGGCGGTGTCGGACGGAATGGAGTACTGTCCGCGCAGGTACAGACTCCGCGAGGAAGGACCGGAGAAGATCACCCGGAAGCCAAGCTCGGTGAAGAAGGTGAACCACAGCGGTGCCAGCTCGTACATACCCAGTGCCAGTGGCAGACCGACCGTACCGCGTCCGCCGTCGCGGGCGGATTCCGCCAGCGCCTCGATCTTTTCGCGCTTGTAGCGGTGCAGGTCGGGGACGATATCGACGCCCTCGGGCAGTTTTCCGCCGGCACCGCGTTCGCACTTGTTGCCTGAGATGTACTTTTCTCCTCCCGCAAAGGTGTTGATGATAAGGTGGCAGTTGTTGCCGCACCCGTGGCAGGTGGCTGCCTTGGAGGTGTGCGTGAAGGCGGCGACGCCCTCGGCGGACAGGGTGGAGGACTTCTCAAGTCCCAGCGAACGGGCGTACAGCGCCGCGCCGTAGGCACCCATCAGTCCGGCGATGCCGGGACGAATGACTTCCCGCCCGATCTCGCGCTCAAAGGAGCGGAGAACAGCGTCGTTGAGGAAGGTGCCGCCCTGCACTACGATCTCGTGCCCCAGCTCATCGGCACTGCTGGCGCGGATGACCTTGTAGATGGCGTTTTTGACGACGCTCCGGGAAAGACCTGCCGAAATGTCGCCGACACTGGCGCCGTCCTTTTGCGCCTGCTTGACTGAGGAATTCATGAACACGGTACAGCGTGTCCCCAACTCGACCGGCGCCTTTGCAAACAGACCCAACCGCGCGAATTCCTCCACGCCGTAGCCCATGGATCTGGCGAAAGTCTCAATGAAGGAGCCGCACCCGGAGGAGCATGCCTCGTTGAGCATGATGGAGTCGATGGCGTTGTTGCGGACCTTGAAGCATTTGATGTCCTGCCCGCCGATATCCAGGATGAAGTCCACGTTGGGATTGAAGTAGCGGGCGGCGGTGAAGTGCGCCATGGTCTCGACCAGCCCCCGGTCGATGTGAAAGGCGTGACGGATCAGCTCCTCGCCGTAGCCGGTGACGCAGGAGCCTTTGATGGTGATATGATCGCCGCACAGGCGGTATATTTCGGTGAGCTGTTCCTGCACGATGCTGACCGGATTGCCCCGGTTGGAGTCGTAGTAGGCGTACAGAATCTCCCCGTCCCTGCCCATCAGCACCAGCTTGGTGGTGGTGGAGCCGCAGTCGATGCCCAGGAAAGCATCGCCGCTGTAATCCGCCGGGTATACCGCCTTGGCGGTCGCGCGGTTGTGGCGTTCGCAGAATGCGCGGTACTCCTCCTCGGAGGCGAACAGCGGCGGGGTGTGCGCCGTTGTGGGCATGGAGCGGCAGGATTCCTCCACGTCAGCGAGCAGAGCGTCCATGTCGGTTTCCCAGTCTTGCCCGGCGGCGTACAGTGCCGCGCCCAGCGCGACCGACAGCCGACCGTATTCCGGGAACAGTGCGTGTTTGTCATCCAGCTTCAGCGCTTCCCGGAATGCCGCGCGCAGTCCCTGACAGTAGTACAGGGGACCGCCCAGGAACATGACTTTTCCACCGATGCGCCGCCCCTGCGCCAGTCCGGCGATGGTCTGGCTGGCAACAGCGGCATAGATGCTGGCGGCAATGTTTTCCTTGGCGGCACCCTGATTCAGCAGTGGCTGGATGTCGGTCTTGGCGAATACGCCGCACCGCGAGGCGATGGGGTAGATGCGCGTGTGGCGCAGGCTCAGCTCGTCCATTTCCTCAATGGTCAGGTCAAGCAGGGTAGCCATCTGGTCGATGAAGGCGCCCGTGCCGCCGGCACAGGTGCCGTTCATGCGCTCATCCAATCCGCCGTCGAAGAAGATGATCTTGGCATCCTCCCCGCCCAGTTCAATGACGGCGGATGTGTCCGGTTCCAGTCGGCGCACGGTTTCGGCGGTGGCAAAGACCTCCTGGACGAACGGGATATTTGCCGCGCGTGCCAGTCCCAGCCCGGCGGAGCCGGATATGGCGACGCGGACGCGTCGATTCCCAACCAGCGGCTGAACGCGCCGGAGCAACTCCAGCGTCTTGGGACGCACCTGCGAAAAGTGCCGCTCGTAGCAGGAGTAGACCAGCCGCCCGCTCCCGGCGGGACATCCCGCCTCGCCGCAAAAGACGACGATTTTAGCGGTCGTGGAGCCGATATCAATGCCGATAACGGCGACCTCGCTGTCTCCCATGGTCAGCGATCCGGGGACACCCGATGACTGCAATGCCGTTTTGTTTTCCGTTTCGATCTGCATATGTGAATCTCCTGTTTCCCGGCAGGGGGACGCCTGTCGGGTTTCCTGACAAAATACCTTCTTATATGGTACCACGCAAAAATGAACCCCGTATAAACTGCCCGCGACGCAGTGTAAATTTTTCTGCGAAACAGAATCACCCGGAGGCATATATCCTCCGGGTCACTGCGGTTTGTTCGGGATCACGCTTTGCTGAACGGCAATTTTTCCAGCTCCGCCCGGCTGTACCGGTAGCGGTTGCCGCAGAAGCGGCAGACGATCTCCAACTCCTCCGGTTTTCCCTCGGCGACTTGCTCCGCCAGCAGTTTTTCCACCTGAACGCGCCCCAGCGATGCCATGACGGCGTCCATCCTCTGCCGGGAGCAATTGCAACGGTAGCCGACCTCCAGCTCGTCGAAAATATCATACGGGATACCCTGCAATGCGACATCGGCAATGGCGCGGTTGTCCATCCCGTCCCCGATCATGCGGCTGATGCGGGACAGGGCACCGGCGTTGCGCTCCAGTTTGGTGATGGTACCTTCATCGGCAAAGGGGAGCAGCTGGATTAGGATGCCGCCTGCCGCCCGGCAGGAATGGTCGGTGTCTACCAGCACGCCCAGCGCACACAGCGTGGGGATCTGTTCGCTTTGCACGAAGTACCCGGTCACGTCTTCGGCGATCTCGCCGCTGGTCAGCGGAGCCGAGCCGACCTCGGGCTGTTCGCCGCCCAGATCCTTGATGACCTGTACCAACCCGTTACTGCCGACCAGCCCGCCGACATCCAGCTTTCCGTCTGCGCGGAGAGGCAGATCGGCGTTCGGATTCTGCATGTAGCCGCGAACATTGCCGCGCCAGTCGCTGACAGCGAGTATCCGCCCGGCGGGACCCCCGCCGTCGATGGACAGCGTCAGGGTATCGGTCTCCTCACCCAGCATACAGCCCATCATGGAGGCGACCGTCAGCGTGCGCCCCAGCGCGGCGGTTGCCGTTGGGGACGGAGTGTGGCAGCGTATGGCGCTGTTTACGATGTCGGTTGAATGGATGACGTGGATGCGGGCGCTCCCGTCCTGCGTCATGGCTCGAAGAATTTTACTCATGATACTCCGTTTTTCCTTTCCGTACCGTGTCCGTCCGGGCACAGGTACCAGTCCCCGGTCTTGCGGGTGCGGGCAACGATGTGCCAGCGCGTATCGCTTTCCCCGGCGGGAGTGAAATCAAACCCGCCGAAGATGCCGCACAGGTCAAAGCCGGCGCGATCCAGTGCCGCTTCCAACTCCCCGCGGCTGAAGCAACGCTCGGTCTGCTCCTCGTCGGTGCGGACATAGCGCCCGTTCTTCTCCTCCCGGAACACCGACAGGTAGAAGCGGCACAGGTGCGTGCCGGGGTCGTACTCGTTCTGCCAGCCGCAGTATACCGCCGGCGCGCTCGGTTGTCCGTCTGCCGCCGGGGCGGTATCTTCCAGTATGTAGGCATTTCCGCCGTAGACCTTTTCAAAGGTTACGGGGCTGTTTACATCAAAGACCAGCAGTCCGCCCGGCGCGATATACAGGTACAGGCAGGCAAGGCAGGCGTCCAGGTCGCCGTCTCCGCACAGGTAATTGATGCTGTCCAGACAGCAAACGGCGGCGTCAACCGTGCCGTACAGTTCAAAGGAGCGCATATCCTGGCAGAGGAAGAGCGGTGTCGTCACCCCGGCGGGCAGCTCGTCCGTTCCCGCTTCGTCCAACAGCCGGATCGTGCGTTCGGTGCTTTTGCGGTACGCCTCGGCAAGCATATCCTCACTGCCGTCAATGCCGATCATGTCATACCCCCGATCGGCAAGGGGGAAGGTCATGCGCCCCGTGCCGCAGGCGAGATCCAGCACGATGCGCGGGCGCGCGGGCAGGAAGCGGTCAAAGCACGCCTCCAGAAAGGCACTCCAGCGCCCGTAGTCTATCTCCCGGTTGAGGCAGTCGTACACGCCTGCCAGCGCCTGATAGCCGCTGTACACGGTCAACTCCGGTCGGTGCCGTCGCCCGACGGCTCTGCCGCGTCCAGACGATCCAGCACCTTGTTGTAGCCATCGTTTCCGTACTTGAGACAGCGGTTCACGCGGCTGATGGTGGCGGTGCTGAGTCCCGTCCGTGCGGCGATGTCCGTATACACGCAGTTGTTGCGCAGCATCCGCGCCGCCTGCATCCGGCGGGACATTTCCTGCAGTTCAGAAACTGTGCACAGATCCTCAAAAAAGCTGTAGCAGTCCTCGACTGTTTCCAGCGTCAGGATGCCCCGGAACAGGCAGTCCAGTTTTTCGTCCTTCAGTTTGCTCGGCATGACTGTATTCGTCCTTTCGCGCGCAGACGGCGGCACCGACCTGTGCGTCTCCGTCTGTTTTTTTTGGGGGGTCAGCAGGGTTTTCTGCTTTTGCAATTTTTGCGGCAGGGGCTTTCCGAAACTTTTCCGTTTTTCTCCCTGCAGCGGACCTGCTATGCTGTAACAGTATAGCACATTCCCTCGCTGAAGTAAAGAAGAATTTGTAAACTGTCAGGGGCGGCTATCCTTCGTGAAGAAAAGCCGGGGACTCCTGGTAGGGAAGTCCCCGGATAACCATCACGACATATGGTCGCCCGGAGATGCCGCATAGCGGTTCCGCCGGGCATCGCGGAGCCGATTCCGCCGCGCCCTCATATTCCGAGGCACAGTGATGCAATGCCGAAATAAACCAGCAGAGTCAGCGTGTCCACGATGGTGGTGAGGAACGGACTTGCCATGACAGCCGGGTCAAAGCCAATCTTCTTTGCGCCGATCGGCAACAGTGTGCCGATGAGCTTGGCAATCAGGATCGCCGTGGCAATGGTCGCGCAAACCACCAGCGACACGCGGACATTTTCCCACGTAAAGTGCAGGCGGAAGTCCACCAGCATGGTTTTGACAAAGCAGGCGGTTCCGACGGTCGCGCCGCAGAGCAGCGCCACGCGGAACTCCTTCCACAGGATCCGCAAGACGTCGGACGGCTCAATATCGCCGACCGACATACTGCGGATAATGGTCACGGAGGTTTGCCCGCCCGCATTTCCGCCGGTATCCATCAGCATGGGAACAAAGACGGTCAGTATCGGGAGTGCCGACAGCGCACCCTCAAAATGCCCCAGAATCGTGGAAGTAAAGGTCGCGGATACCATCAGCAGCAACAGCCACGGGATGCGTTTGGACCATGTTTCCAGAACGCCTGTCTTGAGGTATGGCTTGTCTGTCGGAACGATAGCCGCCATCTTTTCGATGTCCTCGGTCACCTCGTCCTCCATGACGTCCATGGCGTCATCGACGGTGACGATACCGACCAGCCGGTGTTCTCTGTCCACGATCGGCAGTGCCAGCAAATCATACCGGGAAATCAGCGAGGCGACCGTTTCCTTGTCGTCCAGCGTGGAGGCGCAGATGACGTTTTCGTCCATGATATTCTCGATGCTGTCGTCCGGCTTGGCGAACAGCAGTGTCCGCAGCGGGACGATACCCTGCAGAACCCGTGCCGCATCGGTCACGTAGGCAACATACACGGTTTCCTTGTCAATTCCGGTCTTGCGGATGTGGTCTACCGCCTGCGTGCAGGTCATATCCCGGTGCAGGTCGATGAATTCGGCTGTCATAACCGATCCGGCGCTGTCCTCCGGGTAGGCAAGGAAGCGGTTGATGGCGGCGCGCGTTTCCGGCTGGGCATTCCGCATGACCCGGTGCACGATGCTCGCGGGCAGCTCCTCCAGCATATCCACGGCATCGTCCAGCGACAGGTCCTCCACGATTGCGGACAGTTCCCGGTCGCTCATGGCAAGGATGATGCGCTGCTGCTCCTCGACATCCAGTTCGGCAAACACGGCTGCCGCCTGATCCTTGCTCAGCAGCTTGAACACTGCCGGAAGCCGCGCTGCCGGCAGTTCGGCGAAGAAGTCCGCGATCTCAACAGGCAGCAGCGCATCCAGTTCCGCGCGGAAATCCACATACCGGCGGGTGTTGAGCATATCAGTCAGGCGCTCGAAGGTGTCCTCAACCTCCTGCGTATGCTGTTCGGACTCGGTCGGCTCCTCTTTCCCGTCCCCCTCGTGGGGTGTATCTGTCTCCTCCGGCTCATGAGCCGGATCCGGTTCCGGGGGATGGGGCATCTGACATTCTTTGGGTGTCGTGTCGGCTGTACTATCACAGCCGATACCTGCCCCTGATTCGTCAGGTGTCATGTTCATGTCTGTTCCGTCGTCTGACGGCACGGCGTCGTTCCGGTTCAGGCGCTCATCGCGCCCGTCGTTCGTGTTTTCGTGCTTCATAACGATCCATCCCCCGTTTCTTTGCTTGATTTGAACGTGGGGCAGTCGGCACGCAAACCCGCTCCCCACCGGCAAGCGGTCGGAACATACCGTCCGCAAGCGGTAACAGTATAGCACCGTCGGCAGGATTTGTCAAGCTGTTTTTTGATTTTTACACGATTTGGGCGCGGTTTCGTCAGATTTTCATCATTTTACGGAATTAGTATGCCCGCCCTTCTTTTTTCGTCTAATTTTACGGCTTTTCTCCGGATATATCGGGTTTTGCCCGTTCCGCGCGCAAAAAGAACCGGAGAATCCCTCGCGGGACTCTCCGGGTTCATGCTTACTTCAGAACTTGTCGCTCAGTTTGTACTGGAGGCAGGGGCAACCGTTCTCGATGGGGTACACGATTTCGTTGGGTGCCGCCCAGCGCACGGCATTCTTGAGAATGCGCTGTACGTACGGGTTATAGAAGGAACGGCAGAACTCGTGACCGGGCTGGAAGTAGAAAATCTTGCCCGCGCCGCGGTAGTAGCACAGACCGGAGCGGAAGATAAACCCGTCCTCATACCAGCTGCCGAACACCAGTTCGTCCGGCTGGGGTACGTAAAACGGCTCGCAGTACAGCTCCTCAAACAGCTCAAAGTGGTCGGGGATACCGGCGGCAATGGGATGTCCGGGCAACAGATTCCACACTATTTCGTTCTGGTCACGTCCCCACGACAGGTTGCCGTTTGTGCCGACGACCTCCCGGAACACCTTGGAGTGATGCCCGGAGTGCAGGACAATCAGTCCCATTTTGCCGCGGTAAACGCGGTCGCGGATCTTGGCGACCAGCTCGTCCGACACCTCATGGTGTGCCATATGTCCCCACCAGAACAGCACGTCGGTGGTGTTCAGCACCTCATCGGGCAGACCCTGCTCCGGGTCGTCCAGCGCCGCCAGACGGATGTTCAGAGTCGGATCTGTCTCAAGGAAGGACTTGATGCATCCGTGGATGCCGTCCGGGTAGATGTCCCGGCAGGCAGGCTCCTGCCGTTCGTGGCGGTACTCATTCCAAATGGTAATGTTCAACTGCTTCTCTGCCATTGTTTTGGTCTCCTTTACCCATTTTAATATATTATTGCCTCAGGTTATTCTCAAAAACAGAGGGTCAGACATCAATGCACAGCCCGTCATAAGCGGGTGTGACGCCCAGCGGGGCAAGGCGCTCCCGCAGTCGATCCGGACCGGTATGCAGGGTGCGTGCCATGTGCGACACGTAGAATCTGACGTCCGGGGCAAAGCGATCGTACTTACGGAAGGTGCGGAGCATCGGCTCCAGCATATCCAGCGTATTGTGTTCAAAGCTGCGCCAATCATCCGGTGCCGTCTCGCCGCAGGTCAGCTCCAGCACCACGGCATTGACGGGCTGATCCTTGATGGCGTTCCACGAGGTCGTGGGTATCCATGCGCTGTCACAGCCGTAGTACAGCAATCGCTCCCCGTCGCCGATAAGATACAGGCGTGTTGTTTCCTCCGGATCATCGGTCGCGTGATTGGAGCGCAACGACAGCACCCGGTACCCGCCGATGGGGTAGGCAAGCTCCGGTCGGACACGGGTATCCACGAAAGCAATGCGGCTCGTGCGCGCATCTCCGAGTGCCGCACGCAGGCTGCGCAGGCACGCCATATCGCCCCACAGGGTACAGTCCCGCCCGGCGCACAGGCGCTCGACGGTTTCCGGGCAAAAATGATCGCTATGCGTGTGGGTGACAAGGATATTCTTCACGCCGTCCAGTATATGCGGGTCATTGCTATGCTCTGCATAGTGAAATACGTGCGGACCGGGATCAATCAGCAGATCGCGATTGACCAGCACAGACGAGAATCGCCGATGAAAAACGCCGGGTGTGTAGGCGTTAATGTCCCAGTCCGCCGCGCCGGTTCCGAGAAAGGTCAGCTTCACAGTACAACACCTCCTGCCATCGCGCCGTCATGCGGTCAGCCGAGCACCGACGAAGCGATCTGCTGAGCCAGCGCGCGAACCGCTTCCTCCTGACCGGGTGCCAGCGTGGAACGCAGAGTCAACGTCGGCTCCAGCACCGTGGTGTTTTTCAGCGGCGTCAGCAGTTCGCGCATCAGCTTGCCGGAAGCGGGCGCCCAGCTGCCGTTTTCAATCAGCGCAACCGTCCGTCCCTGCCAGTTGTGCGCGACCAGATCGTGCAGCAGTGTCTCCATACTCACAAAAATGCCGTTGTTATAGGTCGTTGCGGCAAAAACCACGTGCGACACACGGAACGCCTCTGCCAGCACATACGACGGATGCACCGCCGACACATCGAACATCCGGATGCGGTGCACGCCTGCCTCGGCAAGATAGCCCGCCAGCAGTTCGGCTGCCGCCTTCGTGCCGCCGTAAACCGATGCATACGCAACGAGAACGCCGCGCTCCTCCGGCGTATAGCTGCTCCAAAGGCTGTACTTCTCCAGAACCATTCCCAGTTCTCCGCGCCAGATGTACCCGTGCAACGGGCAGATGCGCCGGATATCCAAAGCTGCTGCCTTCTTCAGTACCGCCTGCACCTGTACGCCGTACTTGCCGACGATGTTGGTATAGTACCGCCGCATTTCCTCCATGTAGCCCGCTCCCAGATCCGCCTCATCCGCAAACAGGTTGCCGGACAGCGCACCGAAGCCGCCGAAGGCATCCGCCGAAAACAGCGTGCCGTCGGTCTTATCGTAGGTCATCATCACTTCAGGCCAATGAACCATCGGCGCCATGACAAAGGTAAACGTATGGCGCCCGGTGCAAAGCTCCTCGCCCTCAGCGACCAGTCTTGTGCGTCCGGTCAGGTCAAGCCCGGGGAAAAACTGATTCAGCAGGGTGACGGTCTTCTTGTTGCACACGACAACGGCGTTCTGCCAGCGGGTAAGCACCGCCCCCAGCGTAGCGCAGTGATCCGGCTCCATGTGCTGGACGACAACATAGTCCAGATCGGCTCCGTCCAGCGCCTCGGCAGTTGCCGTCAGGAATGTATCGGCTACCGCTCTGTCCACCGTGTCAAACAGGACATTCTTCTCATCCCGGAGCAGGTAGGCGTTATAGGACACCCCCTCCGGTACAGGGTATGCGCTCTCAAACAGTGCAAGACGCCTGTCCGAGGCGCCGACAAACAGCAGGTCGTCCGTGATTTTCCGGATGCTCATGTAATTATCCTCCATTACCGTACAGTGATTTTTCCTTTTTATATGCAGACCCCCCGCATGGGCGGGGGGCAGGCTGCGGCAATACCGCACAACGATGGTGGCGCAGATGCGCCGCCAAGGTATTGATCGCGCATTGTGTGGTGCTGCCTTTAAGTGTGTGCGAGGTTTGCCGCCCCCCAAACGGCAAGCGCGTGATCCTCCTCGCCGGTTCCGCCGCTGACGCCCAACCCGCCGATCAGAACGCCGTTCTCATACAGGGGCACGCCCCCGCCGAAAGTCACGATGCGATCCAGATTCTGCAAGCCGTAAAACGTCCCTCCCGGCTGAACCAGTCTTGCCAGCTCGGCAGTCGGCATTTTGACCGCCACCGCCGTATATGCCTTGCGTACCGCCACCTCATAGCTGACGAGGAACGCGCCGTCCATAACATGCACCGCAACCGGATTGCCTTGCGCATTCGCCACCGCGATGACAGCCTGCTTTCCTTCCGAAAGCGCCTTGCGCTCCACCGCCGCGATCAGTCGGGTAGCCCGCTCCAGATCCAGCACAGAGCCGCCGCCGACACGCGCCAGCACGGCTTTCAGTACGTTCTCCACTGTTGAATCAAGCGGGGCGGCATCCGCCGGGGCAGGCACAACCGCTGCTGCCGGAGCGGTCTCTGCCGCAACCGGTTCACGTGCCGCCTTGTCCTTCTCCTCCTCGCTCAGCCAATCCGCATATCGGGCGGCGGCAAACAACCAGTCGCCCAGTCGGTTCATGTACACCTTGAAGGCACCGGGGACGGCATAGCGCCTGTCCATGGCGATCAGCGCGCGTTCCGCCCGCCGCACCGTTGAACGCGCCGCATCCAGCCGTGCGGACTGCTCACAGCCACCGGGCAGGGCGCCCTGCCAATCGCTCCCGCGCTTGTCAGTCAGTACGCCGACCATGCGATCCGTATCAGATTCCAGAAAGGCGATTTCCTCAGAGGAAAACACGAATTTTCCGCTCCGGGGATCCGCCAGCCCTGCCGCCAGCGTGCGGAGCGTCGTCTGTACCCGGACGAGCTTGCCTGCAAAATCCGGGCATACTGTTACGCAACGCACCAGTCCCAGCGCCGCCACGGACTCCTCGGCACCGCCGATAGCGGCGACCCGTTCGTCTGCTTTGGACACCTGAGAGCCTGGCAGAAGGGAGGTCAGTCCCTTGTCGCCGTTGCCGGTATACAGCGTCCCTTTCTCCGGTTTTCCGTTCCCCATGTATCGCACCTCGTTCCCACACGGCACAAGCCGCGCGTCACTTGCGGATGCCGCCTGTCACAGACACGTGACCGGTAGGCACTCCAACACAGAGTATATTATACAACAAATCCATCCCTGCGTCAAGAGGGATTTCCGAAATTTCACCGGATGGCGGCAAAAGTCACACAAAGAAGCCCCCGCGCCAGCGGGGGCTTCTTTGGGATGTTGCCTTATGTCGCGTTTCTCTTACGGGTCACGAGCACGACAGCCATGGCACCGGCACCGAGCGCAATGATTCCAAGGATTATCCAGGCCAACACACATGCGGTGCCTGTCGAAGGAGATGCAATCTGCGCTCCGACATGGAAGCTGATCGTTGCATCGCCGCTTCCGGATCGGATGGTGATGGTGTGATCTTTGTTTTCATCCGCACACTCGCTCAGCGTCTTGCCACACAGGTCACACTTGTGATCCTTGTTGTTGTCAGCACACTCACTCAGGGTTTTGCCGCAGAGATCGCACTTGTGATCCTTGTTGTTGTCTGCGCATTCGCTCAAAGTCTTTCCGCAAAGGTCACACTTGTGATCCTTGTTGTCGTCGGCGCACTCGCTCAAAGTCTTCCCGCAAACATCACACTTGTGATCCTTGTTGTCGTCCGCACACTCGCTCAGTGTCTTGCCGCAGAGGTCACACTTGTGATCCTTGTTTTCGTCCGCGCACTCACTCAGCGTCTTGCCGCAGAGGTCACACTTGTGATCCTTGTTGTTGTCGGCACACTCGCTCAGCGTCTTACCGCACAAGTCGCACTTGTGATCCTTATTGTCGTCTGCACACTCGCTCAGCGTCTTGCCGCACAGATCGCACTTGTGATCCTTGTTGTTGTCGGCGCACTCGCTGAGAGTCCTGCCGCACACGTCGCACTTGTGATCCTTGTTGTCGTCCGCGCATTCGCTGAGAGTCCTGCCGCACACGTCGCACTTGTGATCCTTGTTGTCGTCCGCGCATTCGCTGAGAGTTTTACCGCAAAGATCGCACTTGTGATCCTTGTTGTTGTCTGCACATTCGCTCAGCGTCTTGCCGCAAAGATCACACTTGTGATCCTTGTTGTTATCTGCGCATTCGCTCAACGTCTTGCCGCAGAGGTCGCACTTGTGATCCTTGTTTTCGTCCACGCACTCACTCAGCGTCTTGCCGCATACATCACACTTATGATCATGATCGGCATCTGCACACGAACTTATCACAGCGTGGCAGACATCGCATATATGGTCATGGTTTGCGTCCGTGTGGACGTGCTCCGCGACCGTAACTGTTACGTCGATATTCTCAATCGTATTGTAGTTTGCCGTGTCGGACGGGGTAAATCTCGCCTTGAAGGCGTGTGCTCCCTCGACACCCATGATCTCCGTGCCGTCCATCCAGCTCCAGCCTGCCGGGAGCGCCGTACTGGTTGAGAGCGCCTTGCCCTTATCGCCCGTAATCCCCGCAGGAAGCGTGTATGCCGGATCTGCTTTGCCTATCGTCAGTTCCTTTGTAAAGCTGCCGGAATACCCGCCCTTGCCCGCTACGGTCACGGTATACACGCCGGCGCCCAAGGGCTTCCCGCCGTCAAGACTGCCGATTCCGGCTGCCCCGAGCGTGTAGGTCACATCATAATCGGTGCCGCGCACAAGCGCACCGCCGAAGGCAGGTTCCTGTACCGCGCCTGTATAGACTTTGCCCGTCAGGTCGGTGACGGGAACAAGCGCCTCGGTAAGAGGTGTTGCGGCAACGGTCACGGTTGCCGGGAGCACGCTGAAGCGCTCGGTGCGTTCGGTGAAGTCGACGGAGAAGAATTCGAGATCCGTCAGCTCCGCTTTCAGCTCACCCGCGACGCCTGCCTTTACTTTGCACCGGAAGGTGGCAATCACGGTGTCCGTATCGCTCCTGTAATCCGTTGCGGACGCAATACCGGTGATGACGGGATCTCCGCTCGCAGGCTCTGCAAAGGAAATATCGTCAAAGCCGAGTGTTGCCTGCAGCCCCGCGTCCAGCACGCAGGAACCGGGTACCACGGTCAGCCCAGCCGGAAGCTTCAGCCTCATCTGGATCGAACCGAGGTCGGAAACGGGACCCATCGTGATGGTGAAGGTAATCACATCGCCAGCCGCTGCGGTAGTCTTATCCGCCGTTATCTTTATCTCAGTCGAGGTGTAGACCGTGGGAGGCGGTGCAGGCGCGCCGATATCAAAGGTCTGCGAGGTCGTTGCGATCTCGTAGTTTCCGCCCGCCTTGTCGGAGACGGTTATTCTGCCCGTTCCGATCGCGTCATTGTCGGTGATGCTCCGGCTGTACTCGGCAGAGGAAAGCACCTTGCCGCCGTCCTCTACGGTAAAGGTCGGTATGACCGGCGTACCCGTATAGGTGTATGTGCCGCTTACGCGGATAGTCGGCGTGATCGCTTTGCGCTGTATCGTCCATTCGACCGTCACCGGCGCACTTGTGCCGTCTGCCCAGCGTCCGCTCTTGGAGGTGATGCTTGCGGTATACTTGCCCGCATTTGTTCCGGTGTTGCCGGAGATCTGCATCGTCGCGCTGTCGAAGCCTGCGACGGTCACAGTCTGACGCGAGCCGCTGTAGGTGTAGGTGCCGGTTACGCTTACCGCCGGCTTTTCCGGATGCGTTGTGGGAATCTCTTCCCAGATCGCGTACAGTGTTACATTATCCGATACGGTAATTGTTCCGCCTGCCGCGGTGGCTGTTCCGCTTGCCGTGGTTGCCCAGCCGATAAATCTCTTGCTATCCGGAGGCATAAACTTGCACGCGGGGAGCGTATATGCGCCCGCGGGGACATCGGTGACGTCCGCCATCGTCCCCGTCCCGCCGTTGGCGGCAAAGCTGACGGTGAAGGCAGTCACGGGCGGCGTCGCGCCGCTGACCGTAACGGCTGCCTTGACGACAGAGAAGTTGGAGGTGATCTCCTCGAAGGTCTGGCAGGAGACAAATTCAAGCTCCGTCAGTCCCAGCTCCTGCACGCCTGTTGCATCTGCGTTGACGGTGCAGCGGAAGGTCGCTATCACGGTGTCCGCCGTGCTCGCGTAGTCCGCGGCGGAGGCGGCGCCGTTGATGATACACCGCCCGGTCGCGGCATTCTCCGTGAAGGAAATGTCGTCAAAGCCGAGCTTCGCCTTAAGCCCCGGAGCCAGCGCGCCGGAGCCTGAGACATAAGTCAGTCCAGCCGGAATATCCAGTACCATCTGGATTGATCCGAGGTCGGAAACAGCTCCCATTGTGATGGTATAGGTTATGGTGTCACCGGGGGAAGCGGTCGTTTTGTCCGCCGAAACAGTCAGCGCAGTGGACGCGACCGGCGCGGCATACACGGGTACTGCAACCGTCATCATGGAAAGAATCATGACAAGGCACAGTAGTATAGATGTTATTTTTTGGTTCATAGACAATCTTCTCCTATTAGCTGTCAGCCTGTGGCTGTTAGCGTAGTATGGTTGTCTGCGGAAGCGTTTTCTGCGCCGCCGCCCTGTTCCGCGCAGGGCGGCGGCAGGGGTGCCGTTTTACCAGAGATGCTTTGTGCCCTTGACGTGCGCGTTGATACGCATCGCGTCGGCTGTGGTGACCTTGCCGTCCGTGCCGATGACGTCAGCACATTTCAGTTCGTACTCCGTGAGCGTGACCGTGCCCTTGATGTAGGCGTTGACCTTCATGTAGTCCAGCGTGGTCACCTTGCCGTCGCCGTTGATGTCGCCGATGACGTGAACCTTCATGTTCTTCGTGACCGAGGTGGAGCCAACGGTGATCGTTTCCGAACGGGCAACGTGGTTCTTCTTGGAAACCGTCATGATATAGGTTCCCTCTGCCACGCTGTCAAACGTATAGGTTGCGCTGTTGCCGTAGATTACCTTGGAGTAGGACGGCTTGCTGTCGCCCTTGCGGGTGAGCGTCACGGTCACGCTGTCGGTATCGTCCAGGAAGGTCGTGATTCTGCCCGATACGCTCCTGCCGGTTCCCGAGGTCCAGCACGGGATGCGTACCTTGAAGCCGGTATAGTAGACCTTATCGCCGACTGTCTTGGTCGCCAGCTCCCACGCGTCCGCGCCCAGCTCTATGCCGTCTATCACCACGCGGGCGTTCTGCGGGAGGTCGGTGTGGAGTGACGCAAGGAGGAACCACGGCTCGTACTGATAGGTGATGCAGTAGTAGTAAGTCGTGCCCTCGTTCAGCGGCTGACTGGCGGAGAGGACGGTTCCGTCCTCCTTCTCGATATGCTCATCCGCGATGGAGATGCCGTTCAGCGCGGCATCGGGGCGCAGGGTGAACATCTTGAAGCTGCCTGTCGCGCCGCCGGTCGGCAGGATCATGCCGGTGTGCAGCTCGTAATAGTCCGCACCCAGCGTGAATACCGCCGTGAGGCTGTTCTCGCTGATGGTCACATAGGTGTCCTTGCCGACATAGAGGCGGCAGGGCTCGGCGAAGCGGACGTTTGCATTGTCCTCCGCCGTCAGCGTGACAAGTCCGGAGTACACCGTGTTGGGAAGCGCGTTGCCTTTGGCGTCGAAGATGCCCGTATCCTCGCCCGCATCGAACATTCCGTTGCCGTTGCGGTCGATGAACCACTGGATCCCGGTGACCGACAGCTTTGTTTCGACGTTTCTTCCGGCGTCATCGAGCTTATCCTTCCACACAACGGTGAAATCGTAGAGATCCGGCATCGGCTTGCCCGTGCGGACGTACTCCTGCGGCTTGACGAGTATCAGGTGCTTGTCGTCCGCGCCGCCGTAAGGCTCCGGCTCGCCGACGGAGAAGTAATACTCCACGTCAATGCGGGAGCGACCGTAACTGTCGGTGAGCTTTGCAAACGGCATATAGTGACCGTTGACATAAACCTTCACATCCGGCGCGAGCCTGAATTTGCTTTCAGCTTCGCCGAAGGAGCCGATATTGAAGGCAAGCTTGTGCATGTACAGTCCGCCTTCGTATTTCTTTGTGGGAGGAAGCATGCCGTTCTCATCGGAGACAAAGCAGTCCGTATATTCAAGCGAGCCCGTGTCGGACTTCTCCGAGGACGCGTCCTCATAGGGCACGCCGGAGCCGTTTATGGTTTCGTTCAGCTTGGAGGCATAGCTCCAGACAAGATCAATATCCGTGATATTTTCAATGCCGCCGTACTTGAGGTCCATGAACTGATAGTAGCCGTTGCTGAAGTTCCATACGCGGTTGTCGCCCGCATACGGTTCGTTTGTCGTGATTTCGAGCGTGTCGATATAGGTTGTGCCGGGTTCATAGAGGAAGTCTGCATACCGCGTCAGAAGCAGATATGCGCTCCATGGGTTGCTGGTCGTGTCCGGATTGTAGCCGTAAACGCCGTAGGAGCTCGGATATGTCGCGCCGAATTTGCTCAGCTCGTACACGCTCTGACTGTTGTCAAAGCCGTTACAGCCGACCGTGTCGATATCCGGGAGATAATAATTGTACATTACGTGGCGGAGATAGAAGGTGTTGCCCTCCGTGGGCTTGAACATATAGGTTATCTCCGGCGCGTCGTTGTATGCGATCACGCTCTCCCATACATGCTCATAATAGGCTTTGAACTGCGAGGAAACCTTGAGCGTTTCCACCGTCAGGCACGCCCGCGCTTTCTCACCGGTCACCCATTCGCCTTTGTAGCTTCTCACCGCCGTGACAACGGGCAGAACCTCGGTAAACTTCTCGCCGATGTGGTCGGCAAGGTCGGGCGTCTGTATCTTGAATTCATAAATCGGCACGATAATATCGACATGGCATTCGTGCCACGACCTATCCTTGGTCCATTGTACATAATAGGTGATGCGTGCCGTGCCGGGAGAATGTGTCGTTACATAACCGAGTTCGTTAACCGTTGCGACCTCGGGATTGGAACTCTTCCATCCCGAAGTGTGAATCATTGCAAACGTTGCGTCCGCCGGAACAAAGCTTCTCCTGAGGAAGATCCCGTTGGAAAGCCCCATGATGTAAGTGCCGACTTCGCTTTCGTTCTTGGTCAGCACCGTGTCCGTACCGTAGATGATTATTCCGTATCCGGTTGCGTGCTTTTCGTATTTCACCGTTATGGTGTTGGAATACACCTCGTATTTCACGCCGCTGACATAGCCGATTGCCACCACGCGGAACACATACTCTCCGGGAATCATGTTTTCCGCCGTTGCCTTGTTGAAGTATTCGTCAAGGTTCCATACGCCGGTTTCGCTGGATTTGAGGTTGCTGTCCGTCGGACCTATGAAAAAGTTGCCGTTGTAATAATTGGCGGGCGCTTCGATGATGTCCAGGCGATATCTTCTGAAGCCGCCCCAGTCGGCGATGCCCGTATTGCGGCTCGCGCGGATTGTCGTGCCCTGACCGTATTCGATGTCCGACTCCCTTGCGGTTAACGTCGCCGTCACCGTGCGGAGCGCGGCATAGTCCACGCCTTCGACATTGAAGAAGCAGGTAGACCAGTAGTACTGATGCCCCTTGCCGTCCGGCGAGAGGTATCTTACGCCGTAGCGGTAAATGCCGTTCCGGTCGGTGCAGAGCAGGCGCTGATAGGTTCTGTTCTCCTCCTTGACTTTTACGTCCTCAATCGAGAAGCGCGTATCGCCGAAGGTGACATTTTCCCATGTGTTTCCGTCGAGATACTGCCAGATGATGTCATACTGATCTATCGGGGTGTTGTCATAGGGGTCGAGCCAGCCGCCGTCGTCCAGGTAATCCTGCAGCCCGTGATTGAGCCATATCTTCTGTCCGTACTCTAATTTCGTGCTTCCCTCGCCCTGACTCTTCCATTTGTAGCCGGGGACGCTTCCGCCCTTGTTCTGAACCGTATATTTTATCTCGCCGGAGGAGAACACCCTGCATTCCTTTTCGAAGGTTGCGATGGTCTTTGCGTTCAGGTTGTTGCTCTCGCGGAAAGTCAGCGTCACCTTGAGGAAAAGCGGCCCCGTTTTCCCCGTGACTATCGAATAGGGCGTTGTGCCGTCCATCCTGAATTCGTTGGAGAGCCAGTAGTTTACGGGCTTGGTGCTTGAATTTGTGCCTTCGTAGTATCTGTATGCATAGGAGACCCTCACCCTGTCGGAATAGCCCATATCCTTGATGCTCTTGACGCATTCGTCCGTGAGGGCGACATTATAGACCGTATGTCCGCCTGTCGTGGGCTTGTCGGAGATGGTCACCTTGTAATCAAAGTCCACCTTACGCGATTCAAAGTCGGTTGCCGTGAAGTACCAGTCCTGAATGCCCTCATATACCGTGTGGTACCGGTTGTTCCATGCCTCGGACACCAGCACGCGGATGTAGTATTTCGCGCCGATTTCATATCTCGGCCATGCGTTTGTCTTGGAGTCGCGCAGGTCGCGGAGATTGAGCCGCGGCGTTTCGCTGTAATGCTCGGCAATAGGCGTGCTTTCGCCGACCTTATAGAGATAGAACATATAGAACAGGCGACACCAGCTGTTCGGGTTGTAATCGTTTTCCAAAACGCTTGCGTTCTTGCCCCAGTAGGACTGATAGCCTACGTTGATGACAAACGCATCGTTTGGATGATAGTACGTCGTGTCATAGCCGGGAGCGGCTTTCAGCGTGATTCTCTCGCTCGGTCTGGATACGCCGTCGGTTGGCATGCTCACTTTTGCTCCGCAGAAATAGAGCGTGTCGCCGCCGCCGATTGCCGTATAGCTCATGCTGACCGAGCTGTTTGGATGGAAACTGTCAAAAATGGCGATTTTGCCGGGCTTCATATCCTCATAAATGCCGACCGGACCACCATAATCATGCGCATAATGAAGCACTTCCGCGTCTATAACGCGCGCATTGAATCTGCCGCCGTTGACGGTGAGCTTGCCGTGCTCCAGAGCGTCTGCATCGCGCAACTTTCTCCATCCGTACCACGCTCTTCTCTCATATCCGCCGGAATAAACGTCGGCGCCGCCGGCACCCTCGATATATCCGTCGTTTATCAAAACGGTGGAGCCGGGTCTGCCCTCGATGGCGGCAAAATGCGTTCCTCTGCCGTAGACGTCGCCGCCGTTCAGCTCAAAATAGCCGCCGTTCTCAACCGTGACTCCGCTTCCCTGAAGCTGCAGTCGCGCATTTCCGGTATAATTAAATCCACCCTTTATGAAGCCCGCGGAATCAGTCTTTGGCTTGTTGGTATAGTGCAGCTTCTTTGAAGCGCCGGTGCTTATCTCGCCGCCGTACATCGTAAAGCGTCCCTTTACGGATATGATATTGCGGTATGGCGTTTCCGAAAAATACATCGGCTGACCGAAGAATATCTTTCCGTTTTTGCCGGTGGAATCATAGAGATAGAAGTTCGCGTCTTCCGTCACCGTCATCAGATAGTAGAGGTATTTCGCATTTTCGTTGGTAGGATCCATATAATAAGATTCCGAATATCCCACACCGGTGTGCTCATAGGAGATATTGTAGCCGTTCATATCCAGGTGCTTGACGCCCTGTATCTGAATGCCGCGCGTCTTGCCCCAGATGGGCAGGTCGTTTTTGTCGGAAATGTCGATATGTCCCACGAGCTTTATGTGGTATTCGTGGGGAGAGGTCAGCAGCGTGATCAGCTTTTTCATGCGATCCTCGTGCTTTTTCTCTCTGCCGACTTCGACCCATGTCGGCTCTGCCGCCGCCGCTCTGCGCGGGGTGGCTGCTATGGCGGCACTGCCTGCTGCCGCCACGCTCGCGGCAGGCTCGCCCGCGGCAGGCTCGCCCGCGTCCGCCGCCTGCGCCCGGATTATCACCGTGCCAAGCTCCGCAAACGGCATGACGCCCAGCAGCATGACCAGCGTCAGGAGCAGAGCCAGCGTTTTCCGTAGCATACTTTGCGTTCTGTTCATGTTGTGTTCTCTCCTTTTTCTGTTGTTGGGTTGGGTTTGTCCGCCGGCAGCCTTCTGCCGCAGACATGGCAGTAGCGCGCGCCCGGTCTTGCGACCGTGCGGCATCCCGGACACACGGTGTGCCGGGAAAGGTACAGCTCATAGAGCGTCCTGTCCGGCAGGGGCGCGTGACAGCCGCGGCACCGCGGCTCACCCGGTGCGGCGAGCTGTCCGCATTCCGGGCAGACGCGCAGCTGCTTCATGCACGTCTCACCGAAGCCGAGCCTTGCGCGGTCGTCCTCCTGCAGTACCGCCTCATGCATCCGCCGCTCC
>OJMH01000781.1_pt1 | contig 38125 bp, 28 predicted proteins | sample 1597111 | NCBI WGS metagenome assembly OJMH01 (sample SAMEA2452115, study PRJEB22498) | human gut metagenome | reverse complement strand
CCGTTATCGCACGGGCGGCAGGACACAACCTCCGCAGTAAATTCCTGCCGGTGACTGTCTGTGTAAAACAATTTCTCTGTCATATGTCCTCGCCTCTTTATCATATTGTCATTACTTCTGATGCTTCTGCCTTTTTACATTCTCTCCGGTGCTTCAAATCCAAGCAGATCGATGCAGGTTGTCAGAATGTCTCTTGTCAGTGTGAGAAGGGCAATGTAGCTCTTCTGCTTCTGTTCATCCTCTTCTGCCAGGATCTTGGTCTCATGGTAGAAACGGTTGAATGCATTTGCAAGATCGTAAATATATGCACAGATCTTGTGTGGTGCAAGCTCTTCGTAGACGTTCTGCATTACGCTTCCAAACTTCGCAGCTTCCAGCATCAGAGCTTTTTCGCTCTCGCTTGCAGCCGCAAGGATCTTAATATCGTCCATGCTCTTTCCTGATTCTTTGTATTTGTTCAGGATGGATTTGATACGAACGATGGTGTACAGGATGTACGGACCTGTATTTCCCTCAAAGGAAGTGAATCTGTCCACATCAAATACATAGTCTTTTGCTGCCTGGTTGGAGAGATCTCCGTATTTGATCGCAGCCATTCCGACCATCTTCGCTGTCGCTTTTGCTTCTTCTTCCGATACGGTACGGTTCTCAGTAATCTTCTCATACATCTTCTCGGTGATCTCACGGATCAGGTTCTCAAGACGCATGACGCCGCCTTCTCTGGTCTTGAACGGCTTTCCGTCTTTTCCGTTCATCGTACCGAATCCAAGGAAGGTCAGCTTGGTATCGTCTTTTACGATACCGGTCTTCTTCGCGCAGCGGAATACCTGTACAAAATGCAGTTCCTGACGCTTGTCAACCACATAGATGACTTCATTTGGCTGGAACAGTTCTTCACGTTCTACCAGTGTTGCAAGGTCTGTGGTGTCATAAAGTGCTGCACCGTCGGACTTCAGGATCATACATGGCGGAATCTCTTTGGTATCGGTCTCTTCTTTGACATCTACAACGAGGGCTCCGTTATCAATATGTGCATAGCCTTCATTTTTCAGTCTTTCTACCATATCCGGGATGTATGGCTGGGCATCGGATTCCTTTTTCCAGAGGTCAAAGGATACGTTTAAGTTGGCATAGTTTCTCTTAAGGTCTGTAACAGAAACATTCATAATGTGGTTCCACAGAGCCATGTATCCTGGCTTGCCCTGCTGAAGAAGGTGAGTGGCCTCAAGTGCCTCCTGGCGGTATGCCTCATCCTCTTTGGATTTGCCGCTTGCACATGGATAGATTTCTTCCAGCTCGCTGATCGTAAATGGTGCTTCCTCCGGATACTCTCCTGTGTAAGAATCATCAAAATAAACCAGCTCCGGTTTTCTGTGTTTCAGTTCTGTAATGATCAGCCCCATCTGAAGACCCCAGTCTCCCAGATGAACATCACCGATCACTTTATGTCCTACAAAGCGACCGATTCTCTTAATACTTTCTCCAATGATTGCAGAACGAAGGTGTCCTACATGAAGAGGTTTCGCAACATTTGGTCCGCCATAATCGATGATGATCGTCTTCGGCTCTTTTGCTGCAGATACGGAAAGTTTCTCGTCTGCTGCCATTTCCTTTAAGTAATCTGCAAGGAATTCACCTTTTACTTTTAAATTGATAAATCCCGGTTTTACTACTTCTGCCATGGAGAAAACCTGGCTGTCTTTTAAGTATGCTACTACATCATCAGCGATCATAAACGGTGCCTTCTTGTACGCTTTGGCTCCTGCCATAGCACCGTTGCACTGAAATTCGCAAAGATCCGGTCTGTTGGATACGGTTACTTTTCCGTAGGATGGGTCGTATCCGGATTTTTCAAATGCTGCGGAAAGTTCTTCCGCCATCTGTTCCATAAGTTTCTTCATTCTTTCCTAACTCCTCAGATTGTTTTATTCTACTACCACTTTTCTTGAACATGCAACTGCAATAGCACCATGTCCGATATGGCATGCAACACTTAATGATAACGGATTCTGCACAATCTCAATTCCGGGGAATACTTCGGCAATTTCTTTCTTAAATTCCTCTGCTTCCTCCTGATTTCCTGTATAAGCAGACTGCAGGCACATTTCGCCACGTTTTACGTATTCTGTAAAGCGGTTCTCCCAGTCATTCTGTATAGCCTTGAGCATGACACGTTTTGCCTGCTTCTTGCCTCTTGTTTTGGAATATGCATCCAGCTTCTCACCCTGGATCTGAAGCACAGGTTTCAGGTTCAGAACTGTTCCGATTGCTGCTGCTGCAGGAGTAATCCTTCCACCTTTCTTAAGGTATTTCAAAGTTTCCAGAGTAATATAGATACTGGAATCCAGCTTCTGCTCTTCCAGAACCTGTTTGATCTGTGTCGCATTTCTGCCCGCATCTCTTAATGTGAGGGCATCCAGTACAGATTGTCTCTGCGTAACAGAAATTCTCTGATTGTCTACTACATGTACTCTTCCGTCATATTCCTGAGCCAGTCCCATTGCTGTATCGCAGGATGCACTCAGTCCGCTTGACATTGGAATATGCACTACTTCATCATACTTTTCCAGTAATGTATTCCAGAGTCCGCATACATCTGCCGGCCCCGGCTGTGAAGTAGAAATAGCCTCATCATTCTTAAGTCTCTCATAAAACTCTTCCTGTGAAAGAGTGATTCCTTCAAGATAAAGCTTCTCGTTAATATAAAAAGGCATTGGAATTACGCTGATTCCAAGTTCTCTTGCCTGGTCCTGTGTTATGCCGCTGTTACTGTCTGTGACAATGGCAATTTTTCCCATATTCATATCTCCTTTGCTTCTGATCCACTTCAGATTTTTTATGTATCAATCATCTTTTCATAAAATTACAGACTATGTTCAGTTTATCATATTTTTTTATGTATCACAATCAGGAACCGCTAATTTATTGCAAAAAAATTCCGCATAGATTGACCCATGCGGAATTTTGACTGCCTGTTTCTATTCTTTTGCGATATTTATGCCAGAATCAGTCCAGTTCCCTTACGATCTTACGTACCGGCAGAACAAATGTAGGTGATACAGATAATTCATCAATCCCCATCTGTATAAAGCGTTCTGTCAATGTAGTATCTGCTCCGAGCTCTCCGCAGATTCCTGCCCAGATTCCCTCTTTATGTGCATTATCAATGACCATCTGGATCATACGAAGTACAGCTTCATGATGAGAATCATAAATATTATCCAGTTTTGCATTCTGACGGTCGATTGCCAGTGTATACTGTGTTAAATCGTTAGTTCCGATGCTGAAGAAATCAACTTCTTTTGCAAGAAGATCACTGATCATAACTGCAGCCGGTGTCTCGATCATTACACCCTGCTCTACGTCATCTTTAAACGGAATGCCCTGCTCTGTCAGCTCTTTCTTAACCTCTGCAACAATAGCCTTGATCTGTTTTACTTCTGTTACAGAGATGATCATCGGATACATAATGGAGATATTTCCGAACATACTTGCTCTGAACAGTGCACGAAGCTGTGTCTTAAATACTTCCGGTCTGTCCAGGCAGATACGGATTGCACGATAACCCATTGCCGGATTCTCTTCGTGTGCCATATCAAAGTAATCAATCTGCTTGTCTGCGCCGATATCCAGTGTACGGATGATTACTTTCTTTCCTGCCATATTCTGTGCTACTGCTTTATAAATCTGGAACTGCTCTTCCTCTGTCGGATAATTATCTTTTTCCAGATAAATGAATTCACTTCTGAAAAGACCAATACCTTCTGCATCATTAGCCAGTACACTGGCTACATCGCCTGTGCTTCCGATGTTTGCGTACAGATGAATCTTATGTCCACTCTTTGTCTCTGTAGTTTTGCCTTTTAATTCTTTGAGCATTGCTCTCTGGCGCAACTCCTCGTCTTTCTGATCCTGATATTTCTTCAGGGTATCTGCATCCGGTTCCACAATAAGAGAACCGGTCTTACCGTCTACAACTGCCATTTTCCCATCCATGCTGTCATCATATTCAATATTGATCAGCGCCGGGATATTCATAGTTCTTGCAAGGATTGCTGTATGGGAATTGGAAGAACCTTTCCTTGTAACAAATGCAAGAACTTTGCTCTTGTCCATCTGTACAGTTTCACTTGGAGCCAGATCCTCAGCAACGATAATAGATGGTTCTGCAGCATCCATATCTCCCTCATCGTGTCCTGATAATACACGTACCAGACGATCTGAAATATCCTTTATATCTGCCGCTCTTGCTTTCATGTAGTCATCATCCATCTGCGCAAACATGTCTGCAAAATTATCGCCTGTTGTTGCTACTGCATACTCTGCATTTACATTCTCCGTACGGATAATGTTATCAATAGAATCCAGATAGTCCTCATCATCCAGCATCATCTGATGCACTTCAAAAATAGCAGCACCTGATTCTCCAACTTCCCGGAGTGCCTTATCATACAGTTTCTGAAGCTGTTCAACTGCTTTCTCTTTTGCTTCCTGCACACGTGTGATCTCTGCCTCCGGATTTTCTACCTTCGTACGCTTTACACTTGTGTCTGCTTTCTGCAAAATAGAAATCTTTCCAATTGCAATTCCTGAAAATACGGACTTACCTTCTAATACTTTCATTACTCCAATTCTCCTTATTAAAGATTATGGCATAACTGTCTGACATCTTCACAGTTACAGATTATTTTTCAAAAACTCTCTCATTACTTCGGCATCTGCCTCTTCATTCTCGCCTTCCACATGTACTGTTATCTGATCTCCCTGTTTTACTGCAAGATTCATAACACAGAACATCCGCTTCGCATCACCACTGTCTGTTCCTTTAAAAATAGTGATATTGCTCGTAAGCTTTCCAGCTTCCTGCACAAGAAGCAGTCCGGGCCTTGCATGTATTCCAAATTTATCTTTGATGATATAGGTAAATGATACCATCCGCGAACTTTCTCCTGTATAAATAATTCTTTTTGAGATACTCCATTATAGCACAACCTGTCTTTGTACTTCCATATTTTTTTATTTTTTGTACAAATTTTAGCACATTCCTTGACATCTATACAAATTTGATTGTTTTTCTGTTTAAAATCCACAGAAAAATGGTTATTGTTCACTTCGTTTTCAATAACACGCTTTGCAGGATATTACCAGTAAACAGTAACTAAAAATGTTACAGAAAAACAGACTCAATATACAAAGGTATTGTACATCAAGTCTGTTTTATCTATGCAGTGTTTATTCACTTCTCAACGCATCAATAGGATTTAAATTTGCTGCTTTCACAGAGGGAAGCAGTCCAAATACCACGCCTATCACTGTAGAAAACAATACTGCGATCACAATTGATGGCACACTGATCGCAGTAGGCGAACCGGTAACCTTTCCCACCACTTTCGACAGCCCGATTCCTGTTATTACTCCGATAATACCGCCAATACTGGTAAGTACGGAAGCCTCTGTCAGAAACTGTCCCAGAATAGTCTTCTTACGTGCCCCGATAGCCTTTTTCAGACCAATCTCTTTGGTACGCTCCGTAACAGAAACCAACATGATATTCATGACACCAATACCACCCACAAGGAGAGAAATACTTGCAATCCAGATCAGCTGATTATTTGTACTCTCACTGAGCTTCTGCATATTCTTAACCTGCTCCATGATGTCTTCAGCTTTGTATTTCATGGTTGTATTTCCGTCTGTATTTAAGGCTGCAATTAAATTATTCAGCACATCTGCTGCTGCATTTCCCACCGAACTCATGGTATCTGTGCTGTCTGCTTTCACAATTACATTCTGAGGAACATCAAATTTAAAGGAAATCGGCCAGCAGCTGTCCGGAATCATTACACTTCCTACAATCGACTGATAATAAGTGTAGTATTCGTCAATACTGTTGATCGTCGGCTGATAATTCTCATCCTGCCGGATCACTCCCACAATCGTATATGGTTCCTGATTGATCTCCACAGTCTGCCCTACCGGGTTCTGTGACGGGAACAGATTCTGTGCCGCATTATCATCGATCAGCGCAACTTTATTGTAATTTTTGTAGTCATCCTTTACAAATCCCCGTCCTGACTGAATCACATATCCGCAGGTAGCCAGATAGTTCACATCAATCCCGTAAACACTTCCGCCTTCCAGACTGTTATTGTTATTATAAATAGATGCGCTGGTACTGTTATAATAAAAAGTTGCATTCTCAACATGGTCCAGATCTTTCACTTCTTCTTTTACATCATCTGTCAGAATCGGTGCTTTTGAAGAATTTCCATATTCCGCATCATATTGATTATCTCCATCATACAGATAAATATTTACTGTATTGGAACCTGCACCTATCAGGTCTTCCTTAATCTGCTCACTGGTTCCTTTGATGGTAGAAACAATTGCAATGATAGACGCAATACCAATAATGATACCCAGCATAGTCAGGAAGGATCTCATCATATGTGACCATATTCCCTGAAAAGCCAGGCGTATATTTTCAAGCATAAAATGTCTCCTTTCTCAATTAATATCCATACATCTGATCCAGAGTAACTTCTTTTGTCTTTGCGCCCTCTTTCACATCTTTTCCATAAGGAAATGCAATCAGATCATCTTCACTGAGTCCACCTTTGACAATCACACTGTAACCGCTATCCACAGTTGCACCTGCAGAAATCTCCTGTTTCTTCAGGATACCATTATCATCTTTATACACATAGTTTTTATTATTATCATTTCTGACAAAAGCCTTCTGGATAACCATACTGTTCTCTGTAGCAGATGCTTCATAATTGACAGTAACCCAGTCCTGATCTTCCAACTGAAGTGTCTTGTCACTTACCACTGCTGTAAATGCATAATAAGACACATTTGGATTACTGCTGCCATAGAAGCTGTTTCCGGTTACAGGATACTCTGAAACATCCATAACTTCTGCTTCAAAAGATCCACTTGTATAACTTGTGCAGTCAAGTTTTGTGCCTTCTTTGATATCATCCAGCATCAGTTCACTGACAGAACCGATCACATAAAAACCATCACTGCTCTTTACTTTGATCAGAGCTTTCCCATCCGTTGTCTCACCACCTCCGGAATCTCCCACATAAGTAACCGTACCATCCAATTTTGCACTGATAAGCTTTTTATTCGCTTTCTTTTCCAGCTGTGATATTTTGATATCGCTTTCCTGAAGGTCCAGTTTCAGGCTGGCAATCTTACTCTTCTGATACTTGATGGCATCTGCTCTGGAAACAGGAGTTCCGGTAGGTTCATCATCACCACCGGCCGGATTATCATCGCCTCCATCATCCGGATTCTTGTCATATTTATCTGCATCTGACAGTGTGAATTCCACTTCTGCAAATTCATACACCGGTTTCTCCAGAAGACTTCCGTTTACCAGATAATAACCTGTGCAGGAGGTTTTCAGATCATCATAGTCCGCTATTGTATCATTCTGATGAAATTCCAGACGGTACCAGTAACCACCCTGATTAACAACTTTGGTTCCATCAGGACTGTATCCTGCAAGTTTATTAAAGAATGAACCCATTACTGTTACTTTTTCTTTTGCACTGCTACACAGATATACATATGGATCGTCCTCTGTGCCACTTCCTGTAAACGGAACAGAATCTGCATCCAGTTTCTGATAAAACGGCTCGTCACCATCAGTGATATTCGGATCACCTTTTCGGTAATAAGGATCAAAATATGTGGTACGATCATCCAGTGTTGGCGTTGGCGTTGGTGATAATTCCGGTGTATCATTTTTTCCTGAATTAAAATCATCCTTCTCTCCGTCACTGAATCCATTCGCTGAGGGATCCGAATATACCGGAGTATCATTATCCGCAGATGTTCCGTCTGATGAACCGCCTGTATTTCCGGTATCTGTTGAAGCATCATCTCCCGGTAAATCTGACTTGGATGAAGAATTGTCTGAGCCCGCATTATCCACTGCATCTCCATCTGTAAAAGCAGATAACAAAAACGGATGCATGGCTGCTGCCAGATAATTACCGGACATATCTGTTGCGGATGACAAAGTATCATCCGGTGTCATATCATCATCACCAGTATCATTATTAGTGCTTCCTGTTGTTGAATTCAGGTCATCGGCATCTGTACCCGCATCTGTTTCCTCTACAGGCCCGCCATTCTGAAGGCTGTTCAGTCTGTTCACTGCTTTATTTAAATCCTGCTCCAGTTTCTGTTTTTTCAGCTTTGCTATATTCAGTTCCATTTCCACCAGAGTAGTATCAAAAGAAACCAGAGGATCCCCTTTTTTTACGGCATCTCCCTTTGTCACATAAATCTGATCAATAATCAGGTCTTTATCACCGTTTACTGTCTGTGTTGCACTGGATGTAATGGTTCCGTCAAGCGTGGTGGAAGGTGTATAAAATTCCTGCAGTAATCCGCTCACAGGAGTAACCGCCACTGTTTTCTGGCTGTTTTTCTTCAGCTGCATCAATCCCGCTGTAATTCCGCTTCCTGCGATTACCACCACAAGCACTCCTGCGAGGATTTTCTTTACTTTGCCCATGAAGATCACCTCTTTTCCTGAAGGATACCATCTTTGATCGTAACCACCCTTTTCGCATGTGCAGCAATATCCGCATCATGGGTAATCATCAATACAGATACCCCCTCATCATTCAGCCTCTGGAAAAGTTCCATAACCTGCGCACCTGATTTACTGTCAAGAGCACCTGTAGGTTCATCTGCAAGAAGAAGTTTCGGGTTATTGACGATCGCCCTGGCAATGGCAACCCTCTGCATCTGACCTCCTGAAAGCTGATTTGGCTTAAAATCCACTCTGTCCGCCAGGCCCACTCTGTCAAGTGCCTTCAGAGCGCGTTCTCTTCTCTCCTTCTTAGGTACTCTCGCATAATTTAATGGCATCTCAACATTTGCCAGAGCACTCTGCTTAGGGAGAAGATGAAAGCTCTGAAAAACAAACCCTATCTTATTCAGCCGGATATCTGACATTTCATTCTCCGAACACGCCTTAATATCCACGCCATCCAGAAAGAAAGTTCCCTCTGTCTGTTTGTCCAGACATCCGATAATGTTCATCAAAGTAGTTTTTCCCGAACCGGACGGTCCCATGATTGCGACATATTCTCCCTCTTCCATAGAAAAGTCTACATTTTTTAACACTGGAACCTTCATTTTCCCCTGCTGATATTCTTTATATATGCCTTTCAATTCCAGTATCATTCGATTCCCTCCACATTGCCGTCTGCACTCATACCAGGTGCTTCATCAATTGGCACAAGTTCTTCATTCGGATCGATCATATCTTCTGAACTGTCATCTGCTGCGTCTGCGGAATCTTCCTCCATATCCGGCTCTGTAAAGCTGTCTGCGCCGGATTCCATATCTGTGGAATTAATCTGTGCGTCATCCATATTTCCATAATCAGCATCCATATCAGTAATACCGTCTGCTCCTCCGCTCATCGTCTGCGCGAGATCTCCTACTTCTGTCTTCTCACCCTCTTCCAGAGAATCTGTCGGAAATGCAATCGCATCTTTCTTTGTCAGACCGTCAACAATTTCATATTCTCCAAGACTGTCATCATGTTTTCCGAGAGTCACATATCGTTTTTCCAGTCGATTTTTGTCATTCGCTGCCCAGACATATGGTTCATTGGTATCTGTATCCAGAATATAATAATCGCTGAGCCACAGACCATCTTTTTTATCATCCTGTCCCATGTCACGCTCTATATATACATGCTGTCCAAGCATAAGATCCTCTGACGAATCCAGTTCCACATAAAAAGGATAGGACGTAGAAGAAGTCTGATCATCTGAACTGGTGCTGGACATTCCCATATTCATATCACTGCTGTCGCTGTCCGAAGTTCCGTTATTCATATCAATGGAACCCATGGTTCCTTTCCAGGTTTTACTGCTGTCCACTCTGGATCTGATGATCACAGACTCTCCCGGCACAACAGAATCTCTGTTCTGTTCATTGACCTTACCTTTTACTCTGTAAGCACCTGTACTGAGAATCGTGATAAATGCAGAGCTGTCTGAACCGTCATCATTTGATGACATACTGTCCATTGTACTGCTGTCATCCACAGAATCACCGTCATCACTTGTCATCTTTGATGTATCAATTTTCTGGATCACACCATCTATTTCACTTCTCACTTCTGTATTCTGTGTGGCACTCTGCAGCTTGTCAATCTCAGCCTGTTTACTCTTCTGGCTGTATTCATTTTTCTTAAGATTCATCTTATTTGTTTCAATTTCAATTGTGTAAGAAAGCTGATCATCTGCCTTTGCTTTTTTCTTTTCCGCTTCAAGGGTGGAAATCTGTTCTGTCAGGCTGATCTGCTCATTTTTCAGTCTGTCCAGGTCAAGCTGTGCCTGTTTCAGATCATCTTCAATACTGCTGAGATCATATTCAAAGAGAAGTTGTCCTGCCTTGACTTCTTCCCCTGTCTTTACCTCTACTTCCTTTACTTTACGTCCACTTTCTATTTTTACGTTTACAGTTTTCTGCGGTTCTACCACACCGGCAAACCGATTTACCGCTGTTGTTTCAGATCCGGTGATCACACTTACTTTTGACACATACACAATAGAATCACCGGTTCCACTCTGACCGTTTCCTTTAAAGTGATACCAGACTCCGGTTCCGATACCACCTGCTGCAATCAGGATTCCCAAAACGATAATAATACGCTTCTTCATAAGTTGCCTCCTTGATATTATCACCTTGTTCAGGCTAACATCTATTATACACTACTGCTTTTTTATATCATTATTATTCACTTTCCTATCATAGCAGATTCTGCCTTAAAATAAAAGCTTTGTAATCAAGTGGCAACATTTTTCACAATTTTTTCACGTTTTTCTTATGAATTTCGTTCACCTTTTTCACTTTTTTGACAGTCAGTACAAAATCTGTTAAAATAAACAGAAAAGTAACTGTCAAACAGTTGCACAGAAAGCACTGTGAAAGGAAAGAACACGTATGAATATAAACAAACACCTGATTCTTCTTTTCTCTGTCTTATTTTTTCTTTTTGCTGTATCTGTAAGCAGCGGCTGTTTCCGCAAAAATGAGTCAGATGTAAAGAGTGTAGTCAGAAATGAACTGGATCAGTTAAAAAATCTCGATTCAGAAACTACGCAAAAATACATACCCTATACAGAGCTGTTCCCCGATGCCACAGAGAATACTGATTTAACTGATGAAATCAATGAAACCTTTTCTCTCTTTTTCCGGAAATTTAATTACAAAATTTCGGATGTCATCGTCGGCACAACCAATCATTCTGCCACTGTTTCTGTCAAACTGACCACAATCGATTCCAAAGTTCTTGCCAGCGATTTTAAAGCAGAACTTCTCCGGACACAGATTACAGAGTCAGCCCAGGCACAAAAAGGAAATATCAAAGATTCTTCCAGATCTCTTGAGGCTCATTATCTGATCCTGAATCATCTTTTAAACACAAATGACTATGATACAGCTGAGACAGACTGTAACATACAGCTTGTCAATACAGGCAATGATAAAAAGGAAAAATGGAAGATCCAGCGTACCAATTCTCTGGAAGATGACCTTGTCGGCGGTCTTATAGCTGATCTGGCAGATCCGGATATCCTTTCACCGGAAGATACCCTGACCGTATATCTTGACACTCTACAGAAACTGGATTTGAAAGAAATGACATCTTATCTGGGTGTAGTAAATATCATGAATACATCCGATACTGCAAAAAATTCCATTGCCTCAGCACTTGCCGAACAGATTCATAAAAATTTTAATTATGTCATTAAATCCAGCAGTGAAAATGGATACAATGCCACTGTTACAACTGAAATTACAACCTTTGACAGTGATTCGATCCTGGCTGATTATCAGGAAAAGCTTGATAAATATCTGGCTTCTGCTGACGCAGTTATCGATGGCTCCCAGAAACGATACGAGAAATCTTTCGAAATTCTTCTGAACAGCATCAATGATAATACCGTTACTACCGTCAATGATGTAGATTTTGTTCTAATCAATGATGGGGTATCCTGGAAACTTCAGGATGAGGGAAATACTTTGGGAAATGCTATTTTCGGTACTTTGACAGATTCTCCTCTCGAGACTTCTGATTCTGAGGATGAAAATATTTCTGCCGATACAGATAAGCAGACAGATGATAATACTTCTACTGAAAGCAGTTCCAATTAACGATTAGTCAATCGGATATTCGCAATCCGCTTCCGCTACTTGCTCATAACCAAATAACTGCTTCGCAGTTTGGTTAAACAACTAAAAAGGCCACCATATCACAGAAATGTTCCTTTCCCGAATCATTCTATGATATGGTGGTCTTTTTAATCTTTGTCTTATTCTTTTTACATCCCCGTTATAATTTTGATAAACAGTAAAACCAGAACGATCAGAATAATCGGTCTTACGATTTTATTTCCATTTTTCATTACCATTCCAGATCCTACATAATGCCCTGCAATGGAAAAAACAGAAGCTGCAAGTCCAAGATATATGACAATCTTTCCACTAAATAAAAAAACAACTAATGCCATTATATTAGAAGAAAGATTTGCAAGTTTCATAGTTCCGGAAGCTTTCGCTACGGGAAGTTTTGCTACTCCTGTATATAAAATAAGCAGAAACGTACCAGTTCCCGGCCCATAAAAGCCATCGTAGCAGCCAACAGCCAGAGAACACACCGCACACAAAATCCACTGTTTCTTTCTGGAAATCTCTACATTGCTGTTATCATCCAGATTTTTCTTCTTCATTACATAAAACGCAACAATAGGAAGTACTGGAATCAGCATCCATTTTAATATCTTATCACTGGCAAGAAGCGCAATATGAGCGCCTGCAAAAGAACCGACAAGAGCCATGGAAATACATGGCAGTGCAACTCCCCAGTCTACAAATTTATTCTTACATAAACGTGCTGTTGAAATCGCTGTCCCAGTTGCCGAGGATAATTTATTCGTTGCTATCGCATTGTGCATCGGAACCCCTGCAAGCAGATACGCAGGCAGGGAGATCAAACCACCCCCGCCTGCGATAGAATCAACTAATCCTGCAAGGAATACCAACGGGCATACAATCAAAAACGTCTGAATTGTAAGCTCCATCCTTATTCAGTTACTTCCTCCGGTCTTACTTCCAGTTCCAGTTCTTTTAACTGCTCCTCGCTTACGCGGCTCGGAGACTGAGTCATCAGACAGGAAGCATCTTTAACCTTCGGGAATGCGATTACGTCACGGATGCTGTCAACTTTCGCCATAAGCATTACCAGACGGTCAAGTCCGTATGCCAGTCCGGCATGAGGCGGAACTCCATATTTGAATGCGTCCAGAAGGAATCCAAACTGCTCGTGAGCAGCTTCTTTTGTGAATCCAAGTGCTTCAAACATTCTCTCCTGAATATCATCCTGATGGATTCTGACACTTCCTCCACCAATTTCATTACCGTTTAATACGATATCATATGCTTTTGCACGAACTTTTCCAGGATCTGTATCCAGAAGTGGAAGGTCCTCTTCCATAAGCATGGTAAATGGATGATGCATTGCTGTGAAACGATTCTCTTCTTCACTCCATTCAAGAAGCGGGAACTCTGTTACCCATACGAAACGATACTCATTCTTATCAAGAAGATCCATCTGCTTTGCAAGTTCCAGACGAAGTGCGCCAAGTACATCATAAACCAGTTTCTTCTTATCTGCTGCAAACAGAAGTAAGTCTCCTGCTTTACCATCCATAGCTGCTACCAGAGCATCCATCTCTTCATCTGTCATGAATTTAGCAAAAGAAGATTTTCTTGTGCCATCTTCAGCGATTGCAATGTATGCAAGGCCTTTTGCACCGTAACCTTTGGCAAACTCAACCAGTTTGTCAATTTTCTTACGTGGCATAGCGCCCTGTCCTTCTGCATTGATACCACGAACACTGCCGCCATTTTCCAACGCAGAAGTAAACACGCTGAATCCACAGTTTTTAACTACATCACTTACATCATGAAGTTCCATTCCGAAACGCATATCCGGTTTATCAGAACCAAATCTGTCCATAGCTTCCTGCCATGTGATACGCTGGATTGGAAGTTTTACATCAATATCAAGTACTTCCTTGAACAGATAAGCAAGGAATCTCTCATTTACATCAATTACGTCATCAACATCTACAAAAGAGAGTTCCATATCGATCTGGGTAAATTCCGGCTGTCTGTCCGCACGAAGGTCTTCGTCACGGAAACATCTTGCAATCTGGATATAACGGTCATAACCAGAGCACATCAGAAGCTGTTTGTACAGCTGCGGAGACTGTGGCAGACCATAGAAATGTCCCGGATGAACACGAGACGGTACCAGATAATCTCTTGCACCTTCCGGTGTACTCTTACCAAGCATCGGAGTTTCAATTTCAAGGAATCCTTCTTTTGCGAAGAACTGTCTTGTAATCATCATGACTTTGCTCTTAAGCATAATATTCTTCTGAAGGTCAGGTCTTCTTAAGTCAAGATAACGATATTTCAGACGGATTTCATCTTTTGTCTTGCTGTTCTCTTCAATTGGGAACGGAGGTACCTCTGCTTCAGACAGAACACGAAGGGATTTTACGCGAAGCTCAATTTCACCTGTTGCAAGATTCTTGTTAACAGCGCCGCCTCTTTCTTCTACCACACCGGTAACAGCGATTACGAATTCACTTCTCAGCTTACCTGCTTTTGCAAAACCTTCTTCATCAATGCTGCCATTCTCAAAAATCAGCTGCATGATACCGGAACGGTCTCTTAAATCTACGAAAATAATTCCGCCTTTATCGCGGGCTTTCTGAACCCATCCCATAAGGACAACTTCTTTGCCGATCATTTCCTTTGTTACTTCTGCACATCGGCATGTTCTGTGCAGTCCCTGCATACTTTCAGCCATGTTTCTTTCCTCTTTTCATGCTTTCTATATTATAAGAATTGTTGTAACTATCCGGCAGTCTGCTATCTCGCAATGTTGCTGAACAGTTACGAATTATTACATTCTGTCTTTAAAGAATTCTACAAACTCTGTATAGCCCTCTGCTGTCATCTGATCTTTCTGGAATTTCTTATTCTTCTTCATAATAGAAATATTGATCTGTGTTCCGGCATTACGCTCTTCCTGAGCCTGTTTCAGAATCGTCAGCATCTTGTCTGCCGGCATATTCTTCTCGATAAGATATGCTTTCTTACCATTCTTTGTCGGGATTTCATAATTTCTCTCAAGAAGAAGCATTACGATTCTCTCGAATCCAATTGAAAATCCGCAGGCAGATGTATTGTTTCCTGTAAATTTACCGATCATCTCATCATAGCGTCCACCGCCGCCTACGCTGCCGCCAAACTCATCCATAGAGATTTCAAAAATCGGTCCTGTATAATAAGACATTCCACGTACCAAAGTCGGATCGAAAGACATCTTAAAATCTGCTGTCTTAACAGAATCTACAGTAGAAATGATTGTTTCAAGGTCCTCAGCAACCTTTGGATCCAGAACATCTTTTAATTTCTCTTTGCAGTAACGAACACCCTCAATGTCAGAAGTGATCTCTTTGAAAAGTCCAAGATAAGTATCAATGCTCTCTTTTGCAAATCCTTCCTTCTCCAGTTCTTCTGCAACACCTTCCAAACCAATCTTGTCCATCTTGTCCAGAATGATAAACACAGTGTCAAAGCTTTCCTGTGGGAATCCACTGTACTGCGCCATCGCTTTTAAGATTTTTCTGTCGTTGATGCGAATCGTAAAGTTATGGAAATCCAGCTTTCCGAGCAACGTTGTGGTAGCAAGAACCAGTTCGATCTCAGCCAGATAAGTAGACTCACCCAGAATATCAATATCACACTGCATAAACTGACGGAAACGTCCTCTCTGCGGTCTGTCTGCTCTCCACACATTGCCCATCTGAAGTGCCTTAAAAGGAGCCGGAAGCTCATTTGCGTTGTTGGAATAATATCTGGAAAGCGGCACAGTCAGATCGTAGCGAAGTCCGGAGTCAACCAGATCACTTTCTTTCTCTGCTTCCGCAAGTTTCAGTTTCTCCCCACGTTTCAGGATCTTGAAAATAAGTTTCTCATTCTCTCCGCCCTGTTTACTGGAAAGATTTTCAATATGTTCCACACATGGTGTCTCTATAGATGAAAAGCCAAATGTTCCGTATGTTTCACGAATCATGTTCATCACATAATTACGGATTTCCATCTCTTTTGGTAAAATGTCCTTCATACCGGTTACCGGTTTCTTCTTTAATGCCATGTTGTCCTCCTCTTTTATAAAAATTCTGCCCGTCTCCATTATGAACCACTCTCTGAAACGCAAGAAAAACCTGCATATCAAAATTTTTTACTTCATCGATCATCAACTCCATAACTGAAGAAATATCAAATCCTCTTCTGTATGGTCTGTCAGAGATCAATGCTGCATATACATCGCAGACTCTGAGTATCCGGGCACCTATGGGTATGTCATCACCTGCTTTATTGGACGGATATCCACTGCCATCATAATTCTCATGATGGTACAGGATACTCTCCAATACAAAATCCGAATATCCCTGCCCTTTAAGTTCCTCATATCCCAATGCAGAATGCATCCGGACATACTTCAGTTCCTCGATCACCAGAGGATCCTGCTCCTGTCCGTTAATATAACTTGTCAGCTTCAGCTTTCCTATATCATGGAGCATTCCTGCTATTGCAAGCTCATAACACTGTTCATGCGGCAGTCCCATCTCCTCTGCAACCGCATAAGCCAGATTACTTACCAGCATTCCATGATGCAGTTCAGAAGCAAGGTCAAATTCCAGGATTCTCTGCTGTGAACCTGCTGCTGTCTTTTGTACTGTGTCCAAAATGTTACCTCCACATCCTACAGCCAGGTAGCTATTGCTGTCCGTTTTCTCTCGATCATCTCATCAATGCGGGAAATATAATTAGAAACGTCTTTTACATTCTCCACACGTTCAATTCTCTGTCCATGGTCAAAGACCAGCTTGGAAGAACCGCCTGCCCCCAGTGCGATGATAGGCTGTTTTTCCTCCATAATCAGTATATTGTAAATTCCCGCTTTGTCAACCTTTGCATAGCCAACATTTTCAAAATTTCCCTTCATATTCTTCTGTCTGTACAGATAATAAGGACCCATTCCCATTTCATACGCAGTTTTCATGGTCAGATCCATAATTTCCTGATTATTCTCAAAAGACATTTCCTGATATTTCTCTTTAAAAATATTCAGCCTTGCTGCACGTTTCACTGCCAGTGAATGTACGGTAATACTGTCCGGTGCCAGTTCACGAACCTGTTCAAGAGTCCGCTCTACCATGTGAATATCCTCACCCGGAAGACCTACGATCAGATCCATGTTAATGTTATCGTATCCCAGCTCTCGTGCCAGATGAAACGCTTCTTTTGTCTGCTCCACAGTATGTCTGCGGCCGATAATATCCAGGGTTTCCTGATTCATAGTCTGTGGATTTACGGAAATTCTTGTTACCGGATACTCCCTGATCGCCATCAGCTTTTCACGTGTAATACTGTCCGGTCTGCCGGCTTCCACAGTAAACTCTGCCAGTCCTTCATAGCCAAAAGCTTCTCCCACTGTATCCAGGAGCTTACGGATCTGATGTGGAAGCAGTGTAGTCGGGGTACCGCCGCCAATATAGATGGTGTCCAGTTTTCTTCCCTTCATCATAAGAGCAGTCTCTCTTACCTCCCGGCAGAGAGCTTCCACATATTCATCTGTTCTCTTCTCCCACACTTTCAGCGGATAGGAGCTGAAGGAACAATACAGACAGATACTTGGGCAAAACGGGATTCCAATATAAAGGCTGTATCCATTTTCATAGTCAATATCCTTCAGAATCTCTCTTTCCCTGTTTGCAATAGTGATGGCAAGCGCTGTTTTCTGCGGACTTACCAGATATCTCTCACGCATCTCCCGGGCTGCTTCCGTATTTTTCATTCCGGATTCGATCATTCCCATTGCCAGTTTGGCAGGACGTATTCCTGTCAGATTTCCCCATGGAAGAGTTCTGCCCGTCAGTTTTACCAACAACTGATACAGAGCATATTTGATATTATCTTTATTCTCTTTTCTCAGAGCATGAGCATCCTGTATTCCACAGCCTGCATTCTCTTTAGAAAGTATGTCTGCGGAAATTACCCCTTTTTGCTCTGTTTCCTGTTTCGACAGATTCTCTGTCCTTTCGTATTTTATGATATAACTGTCATTATCCTGTTCCACACTGAAGCGGAGGTCATACTCTGCTTCAGCATTTTCATAAAGAGTATGTATCTCCGCTTCGGGATAAAACGCTTTGATCAGTTCATAAACATCATGTTCAAAATCTCTGTTCTCAAACAGAATGCCTATTTTACACAAATGGATTATACCTCTTTTCATAACCAATAGTGGTAGATGCATCATGTCCGGGGAAAACCTCGGTCTCTTCAGGAAGCGAATCTACCAGTTTATGGAGACTTCTCACGATTTCTGCTGTACTTCCACCCGGAAAATCCGTTCTTCCAACAGAGCCATAGAACACTGTATCACCGCTGAACAATACACCTTCATCTTTCAGATAATAACAGCAGCTTCCTTTGGTATGTCCCGGTGTATGGATCATCTGAACGGAAAATCCCGCCAGTCTGATAACATCCAGATCCTCCAGAAATACATCCGGCACAATAGAACATCCCTGTCCATAATGTACAGTCATATTGATCGAAGGTTCGCGGAGCATCTCCTCTTCCTGACGACAGGCATAAATCGGAATATTATATTTCTCCTTTACTGCCTGTGCAGCCAGAATGTGGTCAAAATGTCCATGGGTAAGAAGAATCGCCACCGGTTTTCCATTCATCCGGGAAATCTTCATTTCAATCTTCTCCGGACAATCTGCGGGATCAACAATGATCAGTTCTCCGGTTTCTTTATTCTTAAGGAGATAGCAATTTGTATATACAGGTCCTAATATACATTTCTGTAATTCTAAATTCTTCATGTTATTCCTTTCTGTCAATCTGCAGCAGTTCCATAAAATAATGTTCCAGCAGATTTTTCCATGATCAGCCTGTAGTTCTCTCTACGTCAATGACACTCTCTACCTGACGGATCTTCTCGATCAGGGAACGCAGTTCCTCTTTGCTTCCAATCTCAAAACTCATGGAAATAGTTGCCTTCTCCTGCTTGCTTGTACGGCTGTTGATACTTCGCAGGTCGATCTTACGTTCTGTAAATATTTTAGAAAGATCCACAAGAAGCCCTGTACGGTTATTTGCATAAACCTGAATCTCAGCCATATACTTCTCTTTTTCCTTGGTATCAGGCTGCTGCCACTCTGCCTCAATCAGTCGTGTCCTGTCTGTCTCAGACATATTCAGCACATTGACACAATCTGTACGATGAATTGTGATCCCACGTCCTCTTGTAACAAAACCTACAATCTCATCACCCGGGATTGGATTACAGCACTTGGAAAAACGGACTGCCACATCATGGATTCCTTTTACCACAATGCCGCTCTTACTCTTGGCAATGTGAAGCTTTTCCTGTGTCTCAGAAGCAGCCTCAAGAACCTGCTCGTCTGTCAGATTCTTCTTATTTTCCTTATCATATGCCTCCACCAGCTTATTGAAAACCTGACCTTCTTTCAATCCGCCATGACCAATTGCAGCAAGTACTGAATCCCAGTCCCTGAAACCATATTTACGCAAAACAGCCTCCAGATACTGGGTTTTTGTATAATTTGCGATCTTAAATCCCTTTGCACGCGCATACTGCGCAAGCATCTCCTTGCCCTTAAGGATATTATCTTCTTTTAATTCCTTCTTGAACCACTGGTTAATCTTGTTCTTTGCCTGAGTACTCTTAACCAGTTTCAGCCAGTCGCGGCTTGGTCCCTGAGAATTCTGTGAAGTAATGATTTCAATACGGTCGCCGTTTTTGATCTCATATTCAATCGGAACCAGCTTACCGTTAACTCTGGCACCTACCATCTTATTTCCGACTGCACTGTGAACACTGTACGCAAAATCCACCGGTGTAGAACCGCTTGGAAGTGTTTTAACATCTCCCTGTGGAGTGAAACAGTAAACACTGTCCGCAAAAAGATCCAGGTCATTCTTCAGAAGACTCATGAATTCTTTGTTATCAGACATGTCTCTCTGCCATTCCAGAATCTGACGCAGCCAGTTCAGTTTCTCTTCCTCACTCTTACCTACAGGAGCCTTTCCGTCAGACGACTCCTTATATTTCCAGTGTGCAGCGATACCATATTCTGCAGTTCTGTGCATTTCATAAGTACGGATCTGGATTTCAAAGGGCTGTCCGTTGGGTCCGATCAATGTGGTATGCAATGACTGATACATATTGGGTTTCGGCATGGCAATATAATCTTTAAAACGTCCCGGAATTGGCTTATACATCTCATGGATCACACCAAGGGCAGCATAACAATCCTTCACTGTATCTACAAGAATACGGACAGCAAATAAATCATAAATCTGATCAATAGTCTTATCCTGATTTACCATCTTCTTGTAGATGCTGAAAAAGTGTTTTACACGTCCGTCCACCTGCGCCTTAATATTGGCATCATCCATATGTTTCTTAACTTCTTTTACAATCGCACCTACAAACTGTTCTCTCTCGCTTTTACGCAGGGCAACCTTATGCACCAGGTCATAATATACATCCGGCTTAAGGTATTTCAGCGACAGGTCATCCAGCTCTACCTTTATCTTGGAAATACCCAGACGCATGGCAATAGGAGCATAAATATCCATGGTCTCTCTGGCCTTTTCCTGCTGCTTTTCAGGACGCATATACTGTAAGGTACGCATATTATGAAGACGGTCTGCAAGCTTGATCAGAATAACTCTGATATCCTTAGCCATGGCAAGAAACATCTTTCTGAGGTTCTCTGCCTGAACTTCTACTTTATCCGCAGAATAAGATAACTGTCCCAGCTTGGTAACACCATCCACAAGAAGTGCAACCTCTGAACCAAATTCCTTCTCCACTTCCTCATAGGTCATCCAGGTATCTTCAACTGCATCATGAAGAAGACCTGCAACTATCGTTTCTTTGTCAAGTTCCAGATCTGCCAGAATGATGGCAACACACAAAGGATGAATGATATATGGCTCTCCAGACTTTCTCTTCTGTCCTTCATGAGCTTCACTTGCAACCTTATATGCCTTCTCTATCATGGAAATATCTGTTGATGGATGATACTTCAGAACACTGTTTATCAGTTCTTTATAAAGCACCTCCGGACTTGTAAAATCATGCATGGTCTTTACTGCCGCATCTGCTCTCTTTACAGATTCCAGCTTCTCTTTTTCAACCTGCATTTCATCTTTTTTTGCTTCTGTACTTTTTGTTATCTCTGTCATATGCTCCCACCTGCCTGTCCTGCACAATCAGCTGTGCCTATTTACCATCATAACAAATTACGGACGCTACATCATACCCATTCAGTCTTTCGCGTCCCTTTAAACCTGCAAGTTCCATGAGAAATACAACCTTGACAACCTCACCGCCAAGCTGTTCCACCAGCTTGATCGCTGCTTCGATCGTACCGCCTGTTGCGATCAGATCATCAACGATAACCACTTTCTGACCTGGTTTTATGGAATCTTTATGCATTTCAATCTCTGCACTGCCATATTCCAGATCATAGCTTACAGATACTGTTTCGCGGGGAAGTTTGCCTTTTTTACGAATCGGTACAAATGGTTTATGAAGATTATATGCGATCGGTACACCAAAGATAAAGCCTCTGGACTCTGTTCCTGCAATCACGTCCACATCTATATCCTTAAGACAGTCCTGCATGGAGTCGATGGCCAACTGCAGGCCATCCGCATCCTGCAGAACACTTGTAATATCTCTGAAAATAATCCCCGGTTCAGGAAAATCCGGTATACTTAATACATAATCTTCAATTTTCTTCATTTTATTTCTCCTCCAGTGTGTGTTATATTGCTGTTCGCTCATAAATATTTTATAGTATATCACCTTTTTATTTCAGAATCAAGTTACTGTTAAGCCCTGACATTTGTATTTCCAGGCTTACCGGCGGTTACAAAACAGGCGGTAATATTAACAGTAATTCTGAATAATAATCTGAAGACTCTCTCGTCCCCTGAATCTGTTGATCTCCGGATAATAAGTAACAGAAATACTGTCTTTTTCCCTGATAAAGTTCACAAAATCCTCTGCTTCTCCGAAATAAATGCCTTCCACTGAAATCCCCTGCGGATCGAGAAGTTTTAATTTTACTACATTTTTATTTTTCCCGATAATACTGTAATCAAGCACTCTGAGATTTTTCTGTGCAAAGACCGGTTTTGTATTCCCTTTTCCAAAGGGTTCCAGAAGCGAAATCTGTTCTACCAGTTCTTTTGTAATATAAGACACAGGCATCGGCACATCAATCACGATCTTAGGACGCAATTCTTCGTCCATCAACGTACAGTTGACATTGAGACGTCTCCGGAATTCTTCTATATTTTTTTCTTCTATAGAAAGACCTGCTGCCATCGGATGACCTCCAAACTGTATCATCAGGTCTGCACATTTTACCAGTTCTTCATACATAGAGTAACTTTCTATTGATCTTCCGCTTCCTTTTGCACTTGTCTCACCGCCCGTCAATACAAAGGCAGGCCTGTGATATTTTTCCCTGATCCTGCCTGCTATAATACCGGCAAGACTTTCATGACAATCTGGAAGATAAACTACCAGTACTCTGTCATTTTTCAGCTCTGTAGTCTCTATGATCCGGATTGCCTCTTCTTTTCCTTTCTCAGTGAGAGCTTTTCGGCTCTGATTAAGAGCTGTAAGATCTCCGGCAAGCCTTGCTGCTTCTTCCTTTGTTTTTGCATTGAGAAGTGCAAGAGAACGGGCAGCTGTATCCAGTCTGCCACTGGCATTGATACATGGTCCCAGCACAAATCCGATATGATAAGCTGTGATTTTAGCATCTTCCAGAGAATTTGCTCGGATCAGTTCCTGCAATCCTTGATTTTTGGTATTTTTCAGACGGTACAGTCCTTCTTTTACCAGAATCCTGTTCTCTCCCTGAAGATCCATAACATCTCCTACTGTTGCAATAGCCGCCAGTTCATAATAATCTTCCAGCTCCTCTGCCGGAACACCAAATCTCTCGTAAAGTGCTGCAATATATTTAAAGGCCACCACTGCCCCACACAGGTTTTTATTCGGGTATGGACAATCATATTGTTTCGGATTCAAAATCGCATCTGCCGGCGGAAGCACCATCTGGCGTTCTCCCTTTTCCTCCCTGTAAGGAACCTCATGATGATCTGTAATAATCACTGTCATTCCCTTATCCTTTGCCATCTGGATTTCAGCAGCCGCAGCAATTCCATTATCACAGGTCACGATCGTATCGATCCGGTCCGTTTCCGCTCTTTCTATAAGATGTGCATGAATCCCATATCCGTCTGCAACTCTGTCCGGAATATAAGTATCCACATCTGCTCCGATCCTCGCAAGGCCTTTCATTAAAATGTATGTAGAGGTCACACCATCAATATCATAATCACCAATAATACGGACTTTTGCTTTCTGCGATATTTTTTTCTCCAGGATATCTACAGCTTTTTCCATATCCTTCATCAGCCAGGGAGAAGGAAGCTCTTGTACTGTTCCTGACAGATACTCTCTTATCTTATCTTCTCCGATCACATCTCTGTTCCTGATCAGTCTCGCAATCACCGGATCAATATGAAACTGTTGACCGATCTGGTTAAAATCTGCTCTTTTTGCTGCTATTACCCATTTCTCCATATATTTTCTCTCCTCATAAAAATATCCCGGAGTTTTACCCCGGGATATTTCTGTCTGCCTGTTTTTCAGACAATTATTGTTTTATTCAGCATCATCATTCTGCTGTTTTTTAGCTGCTTCTTCGACAGCCAGCCGTTCAGCTACTCTTTTTCTGTTTTTCTTCTTTGGCTGAGTCGGATCTTTCTGTGATACATCACGTGCTTTCTTCGGCTTTGAAGAGGACTTTGCAGATGCGGAAGCTGCAGCAATTGCCGGCTGTCCTTTTCCTGCAAATTTCTTTTTCATCACATACCACAACGCACCTGTAATACATACAGAAGAATATGCACCGACAAGAACACCAACCATCAGAGGTGCTGCAAATTCACGGATAGAAGAAACACCCATGATATAAAGAACAGCTACCATAACAAAAGTTGTAAAAGAGGTATAAATACTTCTTGTAAGAGTCTGAGTGATACTTGTGTTTACAATTTCTGCCAGTTTTTCTCTGGAACCACTGTGAAGGTTCTCACGTATACGGTCAAAAATAACGATTGTAGCATTGATAGAATAACCTACGATCGTAAGCATGCAGGCAATAAATGTATTACCGACAGATACTCTGGCAATAGCATAGAATGCAAGTACAACCAGAACATCATGCAGAAGCGCCAATACCGCACTGCTTGCAAAACGGATGTCTTTAAATCTGAACCAGATATAAAGAAGCATACAGATTGTAGCTACTATAACGGCTACGATCGCATCACGACGCATTTCACTACTTACTGTAGAAGAAATACTTTCTGTGGAAATCGTGCTGTCATCTACACCAAATTTCTCAACCAGTGCACTCTGCAGAGCTTCACGTTCGCTCTGATTCAGAGAACGTGTCTTGATCACAACCTGATTTGTTCCGACTACCTTTGTAGGCTGAACATTTTTATCTCCTGTCACCTCTTCTACAACAGGAGTTACTTCAGAATCAATGGTCTTAATATCCATATCTTCATTAAATGTAACAGTTGTAGAAGTACCGCCTGAGAACTCAAGGCTGTAATTTAACGCTTTGTTTCCTGCATGCGAATTAGCAAACATCGCTGCCGGACCGCAGAGGATCAGGATAATGGAAATAGCAAAAAATACTTTCTTCTTTCCAAGGAAATCAACTGCCTTACGTTCTTTTGCAGATCCGTAGAATTTCGGATCACGTACACCAACTGCATAAAGTGCATTTACAATCAGTCTGGATACAACCAGTGCTGTAAACATGGAGATCACAATACCAAGGGCAAGTGTATAAGCAAATCCCTTAACAGTACCTGAACCAAGCCACATCAGCACAAAGGCTGCGATCAGTGTTGTAATATTTCCATCAAAGATTGCAGAGAAAGCTTTGCTGAAACCGGACTTAATAGAATTCCTTACTGAAACTCCTGCACCAATTTCCTCTCTGATTCGGGCATAAATAATAACATTGGCATCCACCGCCATACCGATACCAAGGATAATACCCGCAATACCCGGAAGAGTAAGAGTAATATCAAAGGCATTCAACGTGATCAGCATTAATGATGTATAAAGAATCAGTGCGATACCTGCAACTACACCAGGTACGCGGTATGCAATGATCATAAAGATAATAACGATGATCAGACCGATCGCACCTGCAAGAACACTTGTAGAGATTGCTTCTTCACCAAGCTGTGCAGCTACAACACTGGAACGAAGTTCTTCCAGTTCCAGTCCCAGAGAACCGATACGGATATAAGAAGCAAGGTTCTGTGCTTCTTCCAGGTCAGACATTCCGCTAATCTGTGCTTTTCCGCCGGAAATCTCTTCATTTACATTCGGAGCACTGATAATGTTATTGTCATAGACGATAGCGATCTGCTTGCCTACATTATTCTTTGTAGCTTCTGCAAATTTTGTTTTACCACTGTTTTCTCCATCAGAAGTAAGAGTAAGACTTACCACATATTCCTTTGCACTTGTGTTCTGATTCTGGATCGCACCACCCTGGGCATCTGCTACATCAGAACCTTCCAGAACAACACTTCCGGATTCCTTGATCTCATCCATAGTTCTGGAGAGAACATATCCATCCTGTCCTGTAGTAAAGTTCTGATTTCCGTCAGCATCTTCTTTTGTGATGAAATACAGGGAACCTGGTTTACCCAGATCATTCAGAATAGTATCTGCATCTGTAACACCAGGAATTTCAACTGTAATACGGTCTGATCCTTCCTGGTATACCTGAGCCTCAGTACTGTACTGCTCTACACGCTTCTGAAGCTTGTAGATCGTATCTGACATCTCTTCGCTTGTCGGATTGCTCTCCTTAGCCTGGTAGGTAATGCTGACACCACCGGCAAGATCAAGACCCGTGTTGATATGTTTTGCTGCACCGGTTCCGGTAGGACCGATACCTACGGCTGCAGTAAAGCAAAAGAACACAGTCAGGATCAGTGTCAGAAGCAGCACTACGATTCCTTTACTTTTCTTCATAGTTCTTTTCCCTTCTTGATTTTTTGTCCGCGGTCATGTTCATCCGCCTGCCAGCCATTTTCTGTTATGATAACAGCCGACGGCGGTATCAGTCAGACAGATTACTGCCCACTAATCACATGCCAGTGCGGCTTTTATCATGATGGCGCACTCCACACGTTTTCTCTGGAGTTCGCATCCGATTTCATAATTGCCTTTGATATCTCCCTGGAAATGGAATGCATTTGCCGCACATCCGCCACTACAGTAGAAACGTGCGAAGCAGTCTTTGCAGTCTTTCTTTGTGTAAACGTTGCATCCGCCGAATTCCTTCTGGATTTCCGGCTTTGTGATGCCTTCGTCTACATTTCCCATGAGATACTGTTCTTCACCAACAAACTGGTGACATGGGTAAAAATCACCCCAGGGTGTTACAGCCAGGTACTCTGTTCCTGAACCGCAGCCTGACAGTCTCTTGTATACACAAGGGCCACCTGTAAGGTCGATCATAAAATGGAAGAAGTTAAATCCTTTTCCCTCTTTCTCTCTTTTAATCATTTCTTTTGCAAGAGTATCATACTCTTCCATGATCTGGGGGATATCCTCCTCGCGGATCGCATATTCCTCCGTATCAGCCGCAACTACAGGCTCTACAGAAATCTGTTTGAATCCAAGATCTGCCAGATGAAGCACATCCTTGGAGAAATCAAGATTATGGTGAGTAAAAGTACCTCTTACATAATACTTGTCCTGATTTCTGGATTCTGCAAACTTCTGGAACTTCGGCATGATCAGGTCATAGCTTCCTGCACCTTTTCTGAATGGACGCATGTAATCATGTACTTCCTTACGTCCGTCCACACTCAGTACAACGTTGCCCATCTCTTTATTGCAGAATTCCATTACTTCATCATTCAGAAGAACTCCGTTTGTTGTTAAAGTGAAACGGAATTTCTTATTGTGAAGCTTTTCCTGCTCTCTGCCATATTTTACCAGATCTTTTACAACCTGCCAGTTCATAAGCGGCTCGCCGCCAAAGAAATCTACTTCCAGGTTTTTTCTGGAACCGGAGTTCGCGATCAGGAAATCAAGAGCTTTTTTGCCGACTTCATAGGACATAAGAGCTCTTCTGCCATGATATTCGCCTTCTTCGGCAAAACAATAACGGCAGGCCAGATTGCAGTCATGAGCAATGTGCAGGCACAATGCTTTTACAACGGTCTGCCGGTTATTTGAAAATTCTTCAATTACATTCTCATAAACATCTTTTGTAAAAAGCATTCCATCTTCTTTCAGCTTATTACATTCTCTTACAGATGTCTCAATATCTTCTCTGTTATATTTGTTTTCCAGTTTCTCTGCAATAGCTTCTGTGCCAAGGCCCTCTTCCAGATATGGAAGAACCTCATATGTAACCTCATCTACCAGATGGATGCATCCACTGTTGATATCCAGTACAATATTAAAGCCATTGCTTTTATAACGGTGAATCAGACTCATTTTACTAAAATCCTTTCTAAGCGTAAGATAAGCAGCGGAATAAAAGTTCCGCTGCTTATCTCATTTCTCCATAGCTGATCTTATTTCTGCTCGCAGCTCTGGTTTCCTACTGTACAGGAAGTTTTACATGCGGACTGGCAGGAAGTCTGGCACTCGCCACATCCACCTTTTTTTACAGTGTTCTGTAAATTCTTTGTATTCAGGGTTTTGATATGTTCCATAACTCTATCCTCCTTATGTAATTATATTCTTGGCATAGTATATCATATATCTTTTCATTTTAAAAGCTTTTTTTTACGACAGCATTCCACCCAGTGTTCCACCGCCTGTGCACATAAAAAATGTTGTAACTGCATGAGCTGCACTCATATCCCAGCCGCCTTTTGCCATAACAGAGACAGTCAACAGTAATACATAGTAAGCCAGACCTGTGATAACACCCCACAGATATTTGTCTTTACGCACAATTTTGCCGGCCATAAAGCCTCCCATGAAACATGCAAGTACATAAATTATAATAATCCCCGCATCTACAGCTGTTTCTCCCAGATCAAAAGCAAACAGTACCAGGGCCAAAAGCAGTAATGCCACTCCTGTTAATGCATATGCAAATAATAGTGATTTCAAAATTGCTCTGACTTTCATTGCTTCCCCTCCTGTTAAACTATATGGGGGAGGAATCAGTGTTATTCTTTTATTTCTTTCTCTTTTTTATAAATACAGCCACACCGGCGATCACTGCAGCTGCCACAAACAGTATCACAAACGGCATAATTGATGTTGTATCTCCGGTATTTACTGTATTGTTATTTTTCACAGCTTTATTTTCCGTTGAATTATCATTCTGATCAGAAGAAGAACCATTATTACTGTCAGAACTGTCATTCATAGATACTGTATTGTTCTTTCCGGAATCAGAACTCTGACTGTCGGAGGAAGCCGGTGCAGGAGTTACCGCATCTGTGTCGTCCGTATCATTCCCCGCATCAGGTCCTACTAATTGTCTGCTTCCTGCAATTCCAAATGGACTGAAAGAATGTGTGCTGAATACCATAATACCATTCTCTACACTCGGAATAATCGTCTCAGTTGCCCCGTTATCCAGGAGATGTTCGATAGTATACTGATATCCGGATTTTACCGGCACAGTGACACTGATATAATCTCCATTAGGGATCTCGTATTCTGTATTATTCTTAAGATCCCAGAGTTCAAATTCATAAGACTGGAAAATCATTGCATCTGATTCATTGGTAAACTGATAGCTGTCACCGCTTGAAACTCTGAACTGTACATACCATGGAAGATTAACTCCGCTTACTGTAATACCGTCGCAGGTATGATTAAGTGCGGCCCTCTCTTCTTTTTCTTCATCAGAAAGAGAATCCTCTGCATCTGTAGGACGGTCATCCTTATCGTCCGGCAGAACAGGATTATCAAAGATATTATCACCTGCGCCATCTTCATCATCTTTCTTCGTATCTTCTTTATCCTGTGTCATATCATCTGCAGGTTCCAGCTTACCGGTAGTTTCTGTATCTTTATCCGTCTTATCTGCATTGCTGTTATTATCTTTGTTGTTTTTATTATCTGTTTTATCTTCTTCAATCTTATTCTCTTCATTGTCTGTATCAGTTTTATTATCCTGATCTGATTTACTTTCCTTATCTTCTTTATTGTCTGTATCAGCGTTTTCATCTGCGGCAGGTTTTTCTGACGAAGTTTCAGGCGTTTCTGTTGGATCTGCATTTTCTGTTGGATCTGTTTTACCTGAGCCTTCTGTCTTATCAACATTATCACTATCCGTAATACTGTTCACTATTACATTGATGTAACCGACAACCGCGCCGCTCTCCGGATCCCATCCATCCACATGGCTTAAATCCTGCCCTTCTGCCGGTATAAGAAGTACCTCACAGCTCTGTACACGCTGTGCAGGAACGAAACTTCCATCTGCCCATTCAAAAGTTCCATATTCCGTTGCCGGAAGTTCTACATCCGCAAGTTCTACAGGCTTATCAAGCGTGATGTTGTCCGGAATCAGAGAAGACACAGTATTCTCCTGTGACTCAGCCGCACTGACCTGTCTTGTTACACCCGGTATATTATTTCCTGCAATCAAAGCCGCTGTTAAAGCCGCTGCCGCAAAAATACCCGTTCCTTTTAATTTATTTTTTCTTATTCTATTTATATTATTGGACATATCGCACCTCTATATTTATATTCGATTCTTATGTTTCCTGATAATCATTTTTTTACTTTCAGCCAAATATCAGTTCTCTTTTTACATAATACAATAATATTACATATCTGTATATTATCAAACTTTTATCATTTTGTAAATATTCTGTAATGTTTTTTTTCATTTTAATCGAGTGAATTATAACACAAATCTTACTTTTTCGACAGTCCTCTTTTAAATTTTTTTATACTATCTTTGAACCAAAAGCTTTTTCTTGATTTTTTATATGAAATCATGTATATTTTGCTTAAATGTTTTATGATATGATTCAATCAATAAAGATAATCAAAAGGAGTGAATAAATCTTGGATTCAAGTATTGCCTTTCAGGCGGTGGCGATTCTGATACTGATCGCACTTTCTTCATTTTTTTCTTCTGCGGAAACCGCTATGACAACCGTAAATAAGATTCGGATACAGTCTCTTGCCGAGCAGGGCAACAAACGTGCTGTTATTCTGGAAAAAATAATTTCCAATTCCCCAAAGATGCTCAGTACAGTATTAATCGGAAACAACATTGTAAATATGTCTGTTTCTTCTCTCATGACTACACTCACCATAAAGATTCTGGGAAACGCATATGTAGGAATCACAACCGGCATCCTGACTCTGCTGATTCTCATTTTCGGTGAGATAACCCCCAAAAACCTGGCAACAATCCATGCTGAAAAATTGTCCCTGGCCTATTCAAGAATAATATACGGACTTATGATTCTCCTTACTCCCGTTGTTTTCATTGTAAATAAAATAACAGAAGGTGTACTGGTCATTCTGCATGTTAACCCGGACGAAAAGGCAAATGCCATGACTGAACATGAACTGCGTACCCTCGTCAATGTAGGTGAAAAAGACGGCGTCATTGAAAACGAAGAAAAACAGATGATCTACAATGTGTTTGATTTTGGCGATTCAACTGCAAAAGATGTCATGATTCCCAGAATCGACATGACCTTTATAGATATCAATTTTTCCTATGATGAACTTATGGCGGTCTTCAGTGAAGATATGCATACCCGTTTTCCGGTTTATGAGGACAACACTGATAACGTAATCGGTATTATCAATATGAAAGATCTTCTTGTTTATCCAAAGGACAAACCTTTTTCAATCCGCAACATCCTGCGTGAGCCTTATTTTACTTATGAATACAAAGCTACAGCAGACCTGATGATCGAAATGCGTAAAGCATCCGTCAATCTGGCAATCGTTCTGGACGAATACGGTGCCACAGCCGGTCTGGTCACATTGGAAGACCTGTTGGAAGAGATCGTAGGTGAGATTCGCGACGAATACGATGAGGATGAAGTCGAAGATATTAAAGAAATCCAGCCTGAAAGAGAATATGTTGTTCAGGGTTCTGCCAAGCTGGATGATATCAACGAAGCCCTCCATATTAATCTGGAATCTGAAGATTATGATTCTATTGGCGGATATATTATTGAACAGCTTGACTGCCTTCCCAAAGAGGGTCAGTCTGTCACACTTGAAAGTGGCATCCGCCTGGTTGTTGACCGTCTGGACAAAAACAGAATCGAACTTGTCCACATCTGGCTTCCCGAGAAGAAAACCGAAACAGAAGAACAGCCGTAACTGTCATCTCTCCAGCATCAGTGAAAATTGTTTCACGATTCTGGAGAGTTCTCCTGTAACCGCATCAATTCCTTCTTCGTTCTTTCTCCAGTTTTCTCTGGTAATTCCATCTGCATTCACAGGCACCACATAAAATTCTGTTTCCGGATACAAGAGCTGATAATACATCAGACATCTTCTTGCATGGTAAGATTTGCAGCACAAAATCGCTCTTTCTATTTCCAGTTCTGCATGATCTGTCACCTGTCTGGAATAAATTGCGTTCTCATAAGTAAAGGTTGCCTGGTCTTCTTTCAGGATTTTCTGATCCGGAACTCCGTTTTTTATAAGAACATCCCTGAGAAATTCCCATTCTGTTCCATATTCCTTATTATATACATTGCTTTTTTCAAGAACGCCTGAAAACTTTCCATTTACTACGCTGTATTTTCCACTGGGCAGAATCCAGTCCGCCATCCCTTTCTTAAACAATTCTGCTGCTTTTTCCGCCATCTGCGGATAACCATTTCCAGGGACAAAAATAATATCAGATTTTTCCGGCTTGTTTTCTGCAAAAATAAACTCTTCTGAACTTTTTAAAAATTTTTCATATACGTCATTCATCATTACTAACTCCTCGTTATCTGTTTTTTCTACAGCACCTCTCAAATAATGCGTTTGTAACAGTCCAACAAAATTTCACGCTCTGATGAACCGGAACAATATGCATTATTTACGAAGATTTCTATGGAATTTCTATAGATAGATACAGTGTACCATATTTTTTCTATTAACGTACAACCAAGTTAATTCTTAAAACTATATCCCCCACTGCTTATGTTACTGTTCACTCTGTTCACAGCAACACGCTTCGCGATGCACAGACTTCCAATATTTCCAGAAGGCTATTTTGTCACAATAACCGTACTGTAACCATCATCCCTCAGTCTCTGCTCCATATTTACTGCATTACCAATCTGCTGATAGGCACCTGTCTGAACTTTATACAATCCGTTTTCATGTAACATAAAAGAGGGATAACCTTTTTCCAGTAACTGATATAACATACGGTCCGCATTCTCTTTTTTTCTGAACGCTCCAGTCTGCACTCTGTAATAAAGCGGTTCCTGCACTGTTTCCTCATCCAGGCTTCCAAGAATCGCATCTGCAATTCCCTGAGCTATATCGCTAAACTTGTTATCAAACAGTTTATTATCTTCTTCGGAATTGATAAATCCGGTTTCTATTAAAAGAGCCGGCATCCTGGTTCGTCTGAGGACCACAAGTCCCGGCCGCTCTTTTACACCGATTTCGCGGAATCCCACTTCTCCCAGAGCTCCCAGAATATTCTCAGCCATCTGATATTTAATCCCGCTTTTATCATAAATCAGAACTTCCGCTCCATTATACTGGTTTTCCTTTGGACTGCTGTTTCGGTGAAATGAAATAAAGTAATCTACTCCTGCCTGATTTGCAAGCTGTGCCTTCTCAAAAGGTGTCTGATAGACATCACCGGTACGGGTATAAGAGATATCAATCCCTTTATTTTTTAAAATCTCACCTACCGCAAGAGCAAGTTTAAGATTGTCATTCTTTTCCTGTCTTCCCTTATATACGGCTCCCGGATCCTGACCTCCATGTCCGGCATCCAGCATGATCGAATATGCCATGACGACACTCTGCTTTCTTCATATACTCTTTATACTATATGAATTAAAAATATAATTGTGCAGGTCGCTTGACTTTTTCACACTAAAGCGTTATACTTTAAAACGTCATAGTCGAATAGCCCGATGACATTATCCGAATCATTTACCAGTACTGCTTTCCCTGCAGAAAATCATTCGGATTCAGGTAAGTTTTATATTATTAAATAATAAACGCAATTCTTACCTGACTTAATTTAAACATTATATTAGGAGGATATATCATTATGAAAAGAAAAGCATTAGCAATCACTCTTGCAGCAGCCATGGCTATGGGAACCTGCGCAGTAACAGCAAGTGCTGCTGACGGAGACAAATATACAATCGGTATCTGTCAGCTTGTGCAGCACGAAGCTCTCGACGCTGCGACACAGGGATTCAAGGATGAAGTCACCAAAGAACTGGGAGAAGACGCAGTTACCTTTGACGAGCAGAACGCACAGGGAGATTCCAACACCTGTTCTACAATCATTAACAGCTTCGTTTCCAATAATGCTGACCTGATTCTTGCAAATGCAACTCCTGCTCTTCAGGCAGCTGCAGCAGGGACAAGCGATATTCCGATTCTTGGTACTTCTGTTACTGAATACGGTGTTGCACTTGGACTGGATGATTTCGACGGGACTGTGGGCGGAAATATTTCCGGAACTGCAGACCTTGCTCCCCTTGATCAGCAGGCAGCAATGCTCAATGAACTTTTCCCGGATGCAAAAAATGTAGGTCTTCTCTACTGTTCTGCCGAAGCAAACTCTCAGTATCAGGTAGATACAGTAAAAGCTGAACTTGAAAAACTCGGATATACATGTGAATATTATGCATTCTCTGACTCTAATGATCTCTCTTCTGTTGCTACAACAGCAACTGACGCAAGTGATGTAATTTATGTACCGACAGATAATACAGTTGCTTCCAACACAGAGATCATCAACAACATCTGCCTTCCGGCAAAAGTTCCGGTAATCACAGGCGAAGAAGGTATCTGCAGCGGATGCGGTGTTGCGACACTTTCCATCAGCTATTATGACCTTGGTGTTACAACCGGTAAGATGGCTGTTAAGATTTTAAAGGACGGTGAAGATATTTCCACAATGCCGATCGAATATGCACCAAACTTCACAAAAGAATATAACAAAGATATCTGCGAAGAGCTGGGCATCGAAGTTCCGGACGATTATGTTGCAATCGGCGAGGCTGCTGAAGAAACTGCCAAATAAATCCGGTCAGACAGTTGAAAAATACTCACACCAACAGGATTTTAAATAACAGCTTATCAAACAGTTATAAAAAATTCAATTTATATGCGATCAGCGGGAAAGGTTTGACGCCTCTCTCGCTTTTCGCATCTCAACAGGAGGAAATTACAAATGCAAATTATAACATTAATCACTGCACTTCCGGGTGCAGTAGCCCAGGGTCTGATCTGGGGAATTATGGCAATCGGTGTTTATATCACTTTCCGTATTCTTGATATTGCAGACCTTACAGTTGATGGCACTATGTGCACCGGTGGTGCAGTGTGTATTATGATGATGCTTTCCGGTCATAATGTCTGGATTTCTATGTTGGCCGCTACTCTCGCCGGAATGCTGGCAGGCCTTGCGACCGGAATTTTTCACACCTTTATGGGAATTCCCGCAATCCTTGCCGGAATCCTGACACAGTTATCTCTGTATTCCGTAAACCTGAAGATCATGGGAAAAGCAAATCAGGCAATCAACGTTGATAAATATAATCTTCTGGTTTCCCTGCGACATATAAAAAATGCATCTCTTTCCAAAAACACAATTTTTATTGTAGCAGTTATGTGTATTCTCCTGATTGCCATTCTCTACTGGTTCTTTGGAACAGAGCTTGGCTGTTCCCTTCGCGCAACCGGATGTAACCCAAATATGTCACGCGCCCAGGGTATCAACACAAACAGGAATAAAGTTCTCGGACTTATGATTTCCAACGGTCTGGTAGGACTTTCCAGTGCACTCCTTACACAGTATCAGGGATTTGCAGATGTCAACATGGGACGTGGTTCCATCGTTATCGGTCTGGCAGCAGTTATTATTGGTGAGGCAATCTTTGGACGTATTTTCCGCAACTTTGCCCTTCGCCTGTTAGCAGTTATCTTCGGTTCCATTCTGTATTATCTGGTACTTCAGATTGTTATCTGGATGGGTATCGACACTGACCTGCTGAAGATGCTGTCCGCAATCGTAGTTGCTCTCTTCCTTGCATTCCCATACTGGAAAGGCAAATACTTTAATAAACCAGCCAAAAGGGGAGGTAAATAAAAATGCTTGAACTTAAAAATATCTATAAAACCTTTAATCCCGGAACCATTAATGAGAAACGTGCATTAAATGGTCTGAACCTGAAGCTGAACGAAGGCGATTTTGTAACTGTTATCGGAGGAAACGGCGCCGGCAAATCTACTATGCTAAATGCTGTTGCAGGAACCTGGCCGGTTGATGAAGGACAGATCCTTATCGACAATATTGATGTTACAAAACTTTCTGAACATAAACGTGCTACATACCTTGGACGTGTGTTTCAGGATCCAATGACAGGAACCGCTGCAACAATGGGTATCGAGGAAAACCTTGCACTTGCAAAACGCCGCGGAAAATCCCGTCTTCTCCGCTCCGGAATCACTAAAGCTGAGCGCGAAGAATACAAAGAGCTCCTGAAAATTCTTGGTCTTGGTCTGGAAGACAGACTGACTTCTAAAGTAGGACTTCTCTCGGGTGGTCAGAGACAGGCTCTTACTCTTCTGATGGCAACGCTTCAGAAACCAAAGCTTCTGCTTCTGGATGAACATACCGCAGCTCTTGATCCAAAAACAGCTGCCAAAGTTCTGGAAATTACAGATATGATCGTAAACCGCGATCACCTTACGACATTGATGATCACTCACAACATGAAGGACGCTATTGCACATGGCAATCGTCTGATCATGATGATGGAAGGAAAAATCATTCTGGATATCCAGGGAGAAGAAAAGAAAAAACTGACAGTTAAAAACCTTCTGGACCAGTTTGAAAAAGCAAGCGGAGAAGAGTTCAGCAATGACTCTGCACTGCTCGGATAACCGTATAAATTACTCATAACGTTTCTAAATATCCTTTATATGAGAGTACTTTTTTATGGAGTACTCTCATATTTTTATTTCTCATCTTTTTCCAGCGGAGTTACACAGATAAATTTATGTGTTTCCCTATTGTACTGGTAGATTCTCGACGTCAGATAGTCCTCTTTCGGTGTAGCCTCCCTGATCGTATCCCGCAAAACACACTGCAAATCTTCAGGTTCTACAAATTTATCATTGTGGATCATTACCTCATGTACACTGGTAAACACCATATAGAAATCGGAATCCAGCATATATGCCAATTGTTCTGCCACTCCCGGCAGGAACACTGCAACTGCACCATTTGTTTTCTTCGTTGTACTGAGACAATTTCCCATTGCATCTTTCTTCAATTCACACTTATCACCCAGATTCATAAAACTTTCACCTTCATATTCCGGATTAAAAATCATCTGTTCCCATCTGTAAATTCTGGGTGGACTCATAAAATACGTATTGAGAATCGCCTCCTGAAACACCTCATCACATTCTTTTCCCCACTGCTCCAGCATTCCCTGCCGGATTTTTGTACTTGTCACACATCCTTCATATTCCGTAACTTTCATATAAAGCACAAGTGCAATATCACCAAGAGTTTTATACACCGCATCCTGAAGATCCGCGGAATATTTATCTGCATTCAGCAATCTTATAAACAGGCGGGGTTTTGTCTTCTCATAATCCCTGATCACTCTTGTTTTCTCATAAATATCCGCCTTTTTTATTCGATTCAGATCATCTGTGATTTCTTTTATAATTTCCTCAAACGGACTGCCATTCTGATAAGATTTAAAAAGTTCCTGTGTATAAAGTCCACAGACCTCCCAGGCATCATCATGCTCTGCAAACTTCACCAGCAGTCTGTCTCCTACAGGCGCAAACCTCCCGCCTTCTTTCTCAAAAGAAATATTTTCCTTCGGAATCCCTGTAGCCTCGTAAATACCAATCTCCAGTTTCTCTACGAATGTTTCATAGTCTTTCTGCATATTCAGTTCCTTTCTTGCTTTGAAAATAATACGGGCAGGATGCCCTGATTTGAATGTTGACTTTCCGTTTTCGGAAAAAAGAAAATAAGGGAGCGAAAGCCCCCTTAAGAGTCGCTGTAGACATAGTATAAAATAGCCACAGCTATTTGTAAAGTAAATTTCATCGACAATATTTATTACAGTTTCTTTTTATCTTTCAGATATTCCAGAAAAGCCTCACAGCCCTCCACCACATCCGAATATGTGACATCAAATCCACCTGTATACCACGGATCTGCGATATCCCTCGGATCATCACTGTAATCCAGAAGAAGTTTAACCTTGTCCTCTGGATCTGATTTCAATATTCTTAACATATTCTTCAGATTCCAGTGGTCCATACCGAGAATATAATCATATTTATCATAATCTGCCTTCGTTAGTTGAACTGCGCGCTTACCCTTACAATCAATCCCATGCTTAGCAAGCTCCTCTCGCGCCGGAGGATATACCGGATTCCCGATTCCATTCCATATCTCCTCAGTGCTGGTTGCAGCAGATGCGATATAAAATCGGTCTGAAAGACCTTGTTTAGAAACCATGTCTTTAAAAATGAATTCTGCCATTGGTGAGCGGCAGATATTGCCGTGGCAGACAAATAACACTCTTATCATTGCTTAAAACTCCTTGAAATGCTGTATTTACGCTGTTT
>OJMH01000780.1_pt1 | contig 38175 bp, 29 predicted proteins | sample 1597111 | NCBI WGS metagenome assembly OJMH01 (sample SAMEA2452115, study PRJEB22498) | human gut metagenome | reverse complement strand
GGCTGGGAGGGCGAGCTGCCCGACGGTGTGACGCGCGTGGACGTGCCCACCGCAACGATGTGGTCGATCACCCGCACGGTGCTGTCCGGGAACGAGGACCTGCCCAATGTCTATGCTATTCAGGAGCAGATGCAGCTCCTGCCGCTTTCGGCTTATGTACAGGGAGGCGAGTATGCCGCACCGCAGGGAGCTTATAAAGAGGAAAATGACTTTGTTCCCGTGAACAAGGTGCTTTCCATGACGCCAGCAGAGTTTTTCAATACGGCTAACGCTCTGATGCAGGTCAACCCGCCCGCCGATGCGGATAAGGAACTGCTGAAGAAACTCTCCGCCATCAACGTGGGCGCGGGTAAGACCTTCGACGCCGCTCTCCTGGGCGAAGGAGCTGCCGAGCGCTGGACGCAGATGCTTCAGGGGCTTCGCGCCACGCTCGCCGCCGACGGCGCGAAGTATGCGCAGAAACTCGGCCAGTGGGTCTATTACGGCAAGCCCATCGGCGACTTCGGCACGGAGTATACCTACCGCGCGATGGTAGCGCTGGTGGGGCTTGGCGCCAACACCGTGGACGTGGCAATCTATCCCAAGACAGCGGTGGATGAGACCGGCGCAGCGCTGACCGGAGAAAAGAAGTATACACTCCACTTTGAAACCCTTCCTCCCACGCTGGAGGGCGGCTTCTGGTCAGTGACCGCCTACGGAGAGGATGATTTCCTCATTGACAATTCCATCGACCGATACTGCATCAACGACCGCTCCGACTTCAAGCTGAATGCGGACGGCACATTGGATATTATCCTGTCCAAGGATGCACCGGAAGACACCTCTAACTGGCTGCCTGTTTCCGACGGCGAATTTCATCTGTTTATGCGGATCTATGTACCGGATATGACAGCACTGGATAGCTGGCAGCCACCTGTTATCTGCGAACAATAAGGAGATAGAAAAGAATGGCTATGAAACGTATTGCAGCAATGCTTCTTACATTGGTACTATTGCTGTCCTGCGTCGGCTGTGCGCAGGATGGGCGCAAAGAGCCGGGCGCGGAAAAGGCAGACCTGGGTCTGACTGCTGATGTCAAGCCCGCCACAGACTTTACGGCAAAGGCAAATGCCGCCATCTACGATGAACTTGACTTCGATGATAAGCAGGAATATGAATTCGCCACCCGTGGACTGATCGATGCGCCGGAAACACTGGAACTAAAGGACGAGGATGGGAAGATCCTCTGGAGTCAGGAAGCCTATGCGTTCCTGGACGATTACGAAAAAGCGCCTGACAGCGTAAATCCAAGTCTCTGGGAGAACACGAAAAATAACCACGCTTATGGCCTTTTTGAAGTGACGGATGGCATCTATCAGGTCCGCGGCTATGACATGGCAAACCTCACCGTTGTCAAGGGCGATACCGGCTGGATCGTCTTTGATACGCTGATGAGCGTGGAGTGCAGTCAGGCTGCCATGCAGCTGATCGAAAAGAATCTTGGTAAATTCCCGGTCAAGGCCGTCATCATCTCTCATTCCCACGCCGACCATTTTGGCGGCATCGCCGGCGTGATGGCGAAAGAGGATAAGGCAGACGAGACACTTTCTATTGAAGATCAGCTCGCCAGCGGCAAGATCCCAGTGATCACGCCTGTGGGCTTCACGGAGCACTCCGTGAAGGAAAATGTCTACGCCGGTAAGGGTATGGGCCGCCGCAGCAATTATCAGTATGGCATCCTTCTGACCCCCGGCGTGACCGGCAAGCTGGCGCAGGGCATCGGCATGGGACAGTCCACCGGAACGGTCTCGTTCATGACGCCCAGCTATGAAATCACGCAGTCTGGCGAAAAGCTGACGATCGACGGTGTGGAGCTGGAGTTCCAGCTCACGCCGGGTACGGAAGCGCCCGCCGAAATGAACACGTGGCTGCCCCAGTACAAGGCGCTGTGGATGGCGGAAAACTGCACCGGCACGCTCCACAATCTCTACACGCTGCGCGGCGCGGAGGTGCGCGACGGCGCGGCATGGGCAAGCTATATCACCGAGGCCATTTCCCTTTACGGCAAGGACGCGGAGGTCACCTTCCAGTCCCACAACTGGCCGCACTGGGGAAACAACGTGGTGAACGACTACATGGTCAACACGGCTGCCGTGTATAAGTTCATCAACGACCAGACTCTGACCTATATCAATCAGGGCTACACCAGCGACGAGATCTCCAACATGATCGAGCTGCCGGAGGCGCTCAATAAAATCTGGTACACCCGCCAGTACTACGGGACGGTCGCCCACAACGCCAAGGCGGTCTACCAGAAGTTCATGGGCTGGTATGACAGCAACCCTGTCAACCTGAACCCCCTCATGCCAAGCGACAGCGCAAAAAAATGGGTGGAGTACCTGGGGGATGTTGACAATGTCCTGAAAATGGCAAAGGCGGATTTTGACAAGGGTGAATATCAGTGGGTCGCCGAGGTCACAAATACCATCGTCTTTGCCGACCCGACGAACACCGATGCACGGCTTCTGTGCGCCGATGCACTGGAGCAGCTGGGGTATCAGGCGGAGTCCGGTCCGTGGCGCAACGAATATCTGACCGCCGCGCAGGAGCTGCGCCATGGAAACGCCAATTTCACCGCTTCCACCAAATCTACCGGCGACATGGTCAAGGCCCTCTCCGCGCCCATGCTGTTTGACTATATGGCCATTGTCATGGACAAGCAGGCGCTGGCTGACCGCGACTTCACCATGAACGTGATCCTGCCTGACGTGGGCGAACAGCACATGCTCCGCGTGAAGAATGGTGTGCTGCTGGTCTATGCGGATACATTGTCTGATGATGCGGATGTGTCTATTACCTGCCCGAAGAATGCGCTGTTTGCGATCCTGACCAACAATAAGGAAACGGTTACACAGGCCGTCAAGGTTGAGGGCAGCGCAGAGCTGCTGACGCTGATGATGGAGAATATGAACCAGTTCCCGATCACCGGAGCCAACCCCTTCAACATCATCGAGCCGTAACGGCTTCGCGGGGCGGTCCGTGGGAAGACCGCCCCACTCGAGAGAAAACAGCGAGATGCTTTCAACGCAAATTAAAAGCTGTCTGTTTCTGTTGGAAACAGACAGCTTTTGCAGCCTTACGGTTGCCCTGCACACCCGAATCTGTCAGCCAACAGTAAAAATAAGAATTACTTCCTTATCACTGTTAAGCCAAGGTTTAAGAGTTATTAACAATTTATCACTCCGTCCATATACATTCCTTCCGGTAATACATGGCGACATGTGCATTGTGCCAGTCGCCGGGGTCATCGGTTATGTCGGAGTGGTATATCGGAGCAGGGCGCTTCGACAGAGCGGGAACAGTCACGAACTGTTCGTCATCGCCTGTGCTTCTTAGGTATTCATCGCGGGCAGTCAGTTCGCAGTCATAGGTTTTGGCATCGCCGTTTATGAGTGAGAGTGTTGCGGCGGCGGACAGTGGAAGATGGCTGAAGCCTGCGTCACCGCTCTTATATTCCGTCTCACCGACCTCTATACAGCCTATGCAGGCGATTACAAAGGCACAGAGACTTATGGCAAGCGCGAGGAGGGTGTTTTTGCGGCTTGCTTTTATTTTTTCAAAAAAATTATTAACGATGTCATCAAGGAATATATGTCTTTTTTCTGTTTTTGTCTTATTCCCAATCCATCCCAGAAAATATATAAGATTAAAAGTGATGAGAACATACGCGGCAAAAAATATAATGTTCATCATTCTGTACGGCATGCGCAGCCCCTGCGCGTAGAATACAGGCGTTCCCATTGAGCAGTACAGACCGAAGGTGAACACTGCGACGAGGAGCGGATATCTGTAGGTGAAGCCGCTGCGCCTTGCTATGCGGTAAAATACCGGAATCATGCATATAAAAAATATAAGGCATGGAGCATTCAACACTTTGGCGATGCTGTAACCGCCGAATGCAAAGGTGTAGACGAAGGTCTTTACAATGCCGGTGCTTCCGCCCACGGATTGCTGGCGCAGAGCGTTTCCCGGTGCCGCCATGCTTATAAAAAGTCCTGCCATGGCTGCGGCTGCGACGATGAGGTATGCCGCCATATGGTAAGGACGGATGACCTTATTTTTCCTAAGTATTACAAAATAAACTGCGGCACCCGCACTCAAAGCCAGAATAATGCACATGAAAAGTGCAGCTGCGTAGTTGCTTCCACCGATAAGAAAGGCAGATACAGAGCTTATTGCAGTGAGGATAATCGTGCCGGCAGCTTTGGCGGTTCTCATTCTTATAAGAAGCGCAAAGAGAAACAGCATGAGACTGTAAAAAAATGTATAATATATAGCACCGTTATACCAGTAAAATGAATCGCTCGGTGTCGTGCACAGCTGCATTGACACGAAGGTGAGGCAGATTCCCACAGTCGCGGCAAGGTAGCTGTCCGCCTTGAATATTTTTTTCAGCGCAGTGTAAAAAAAGAAAATCGAAAAGCCCATATACGCGCTGAGAAGTATAAGCGGCGCAATAAAATAGTATTGCTCACCGAATATTCCAGGCTGCAGGCGCATGAGGAAGATTGCTGAAAAATTGCCCTGCCATATATTGTAGGTGTTAATCATCTCGTCGAAGGAGCATTTTACAACCGATGCGATGGAGTGGGTCTCATTCCACACCTGCACAGTCTCCGTGCCATAGTAATAGTCGTCGACGCTCGGGTGCGCGAACATGCCGATTACATACAGCGGTATGACCGATAGGATGAAACAGATGAGAATTATGTAAAAAATATTTTTTTTGGTTATTTTTTTGGTGAAGGATTTATTCATGGGAGCTCCTTGTGTTTGTGATATTAGTTTTTGACATGTATTATTATATTTTTTTTGAGGGGGATTGTAAATATTAGTTTGCATCAATTTGTCAGTCATAGTCGGGCAAATTGCCAAAGGAATATAATGAACGAAAAAATGATTTAACTTATGCATTTTGCAAATCAAAGAATGTCGTCAGACATATAGAATAAATTTAATTTTTTATGTAAATAATATCCACCATGAAGTACAGAAAAGTATATTACTATGACAATGAGCTGGAGGATGAATTTTCCGGCATAAAGAGGAACACGATAACTGTCGATGAAAATTACCGCTACAGCCACGGAAGGCTGTGGAAGGTGGCTGCATGGGTGCTGTATCACATAATAATGACTCCTGTTGCCTTTATATACATGAAGCTGCGGTTCTGCATGAGGATAGAGGGGAAAGATAAGCTGTGCGGACTACGGGATGGCGGTGATGGCAGGTGCAGGTCGGCATTTTTTTATGGAAATCATACCCAGGTTCCGGGGGATGGCTACATTCCAGCCTGCATAAGCTTTCCGCGGAAGGCTGTTATACTGGCACACCCGGACAATGTGTCGCTCTACGGAACGAAGAATATCATGGAGATGCTGGGGGCTTTTCCGATTCCCAACAGACTTGGAGGAATGAAAAACTTTCTTGGTGAGCTGGAGAACCACATCAGCATGGGACACCCGATATATATTTACCCCGAGGCACATATCTGGCCTTATTACACGAAAATTCGTCCTTTTAGCGAGAGCTCATTCCGTTATCCGGTAATATATGACCGCCCTGCATTTTCTTTTACCATAGCCTATCAAAAACACCTTTTCAGGACAAAAATCACAGTATATATCGACGGACCTTTCTATCCGGACACCACAATAAACCCAAGACAAGCTGCCGTGAAATTGCGAAATCAAGTGCACGATGCCATGACGGCACGCAGTGAAAATTCCACCTATGAGAAAGTAGAATATATTAAGAATAAGTGATTTTACTATTGTCAGGCAACAAAGCGGACTGTGGATAACGGATTGAATTATTAATCTAAGGAGGCTCCCATGAATATCCTGTTCTGCGGCAATTCACGCGCCTTTGACGGCATACTGATAGCTGTTCTTTCCATAACAAAATATTATAAGGGCGAGTTAAATATTTACATTTTTACCGCAGGGCTTGAAAATATGCGCGAGGACTACACACCGATATGCTGGCAGCAGGCGAGAATTATCGAGAATATTGTGACGGGTGTGTGCCCGCAAAGTCATGTTTTGCTGATTGATAAAACGCAAGATTTTAAAAATGAGCTCGCCGGCTGGGTCAATAAGGACACGGTATACACGCCGTATTCCATGCTGCGGCTATATGCGGACGACATTCTTGTGAACAGGCTTCTCTACCTCGACGCGGATGTGGTCGCCTGCGATGATATAGAGCCGCTTTACAACATGGGTATATCTGATTTTGATATAGCCGGTGTGAGGGATTTTCTCGGGAAATGGTTTATTGAATATAATTACATGAACACGGGCGTGCTGCTTTTTAATATGCCGCGATGTCGTGAAAATGGTTTATTTAAAAATGCGAGAAAAATGTGCCGCGAGAGAAAAATGTTCTTTCCCGACCAGACCGCGCTGAACCGCGTATGTAAAAATAAGCTCTTTCTCCCCGAAAAATATAATGAGCAGAAGCGTTATAGACCAAACACCGTGCTGCAGCATTTTTGCAAATCTCTCCGAATATTTCCGTATATTCACACAGTAAATGTGAAACCTTGGGAGATTGAGAAGCTGCACAGTATATATAAGCTCCATGCGCACGATGAGATATTAGAGCAGTATGAGAGGATAAAAAATATAATACGTTAAACACGCTAAGTTTACAGAGCATGTTCTGTCTCCAACATCGTAGTGATTAGGTATATATAGATTATGGGAGGCAGAGAAATCAAATTTATTTGTATGTTAGATAATATATTTAAAACATTTATATGCATGTAAATTTCGCAGTGCAGCTGATTAAAAAGGGGATAATATATGGAAAACAATTTTTTGATTTTTATTACAATAATATTTCTGGTACTGTATTTTCCACGGCTGATTGGCTGGTTCGGGTGGATTTTTCCGCAGAAAAGCTTGAAGTGTGGGAGAAGGCACCGTTTTGCGCTCATTGTTCCGGCGCGCGATGAGGGCAGGGCGGTTCTGCCGCTTTTTAAGAGCATAGAGGAGCAGAGCTATAGTGCGGATTATAGTCTGTTCGACACCTATGTGGTTGTGAAAAATCCGCGCGACGAGGTGATTGGCTATGCGCGGGAGATTGGTGCGAAGGTGTATGTCGATGAGGCGCAGAAGAGCAAGGGTGACTGTCTTGATTACTGTATAAGGCATATTCTGGCAGCGGGAAAGAAGTATGATGGTTATATAATCGTCGATGCGGACTGCCGGCTTGATGTGGATTTCCTGGCAAATATGAACGATGCGCTTGCAAGCGGGGCGCAGGTGATAACGGGGCGGAAGCTGGTCGGAAATTATAGCATGGGTTATTTAAACAGCGCTTCAGAAAAAGTGGTAAATGCCATAACCTGTCAGAATGGTCTGGTATGGCCGATTATAGATGAACTAGGGAACAGGTACAAGAGCGCGCTCGGGCTCACCACTATGCCGATAACAACGGGAATACTTATAAGAGGAGATCTGGTCGAGGAGTGGGGCGGCTGGATTTACAGACAGACGCTCACGGAGGACATGGAGCTGCAGCGTGACTGTGCGTGCAAGGGGATAAAGACCTTTCACTATTCATTTGCGAAGCTGTATCTTGAGGAGACACCATCGCATACGGACACCAATAAGCGCAGAACACGCTGGATGACAGGAATGGTGGCTGCAGACAGGCTCTACTGTCGCAAGCTTCTAAAACGCCGCGGGGTGAGGGCTTCTATCGATAATTATTATATATTGTCGCTGTGGCTTGTGTATGCATACATCGGAACCTTGTCCGTGGCGGCAGTATTTAATCTGGTTACATTTAGAATATGGCAGGCAGCGGCGGCATTCATGCTTATCTATACCGCTTTTTTTGCGCTGTCCGTGATGGCAGTGCTTGCAGACTGGAAAAATATCGGACTGTCATGGTTTAATAAGCTGTGCCTAATGCTGGTGCACCCATTTTTTTACATGGAATACATCCTCATCGTGGGGCGTGCGGTGCTTGGCGTGAATCCGAAAGGCTGGGAGAAAATCGGGAGGGTGCAGTATTGATGAATTATTTTAAGCTTGCATACACAACACCCGATGTGCTTGTGAAGATAAAGGAGGCGGAGAAAAGGGGGGATTTCAATGCACATCTTGACCCGGTAGATTACGGCAGCAGCCTTCCGGTCGATGAAAAATTTCCTTATATTCCGACGGGGGCTTTAAAATTCCGGCAGGCATTGATACGCGCGTTTATAATCAAGCCGTTTATGTGGATTGTGAACCGCTTCATATTCCGCACGCGAATTTATAGCTTTTACGAAGAGGGTGAGGGAGAGTGCGGTGAAGATAATCATGGCATGATAATCACCTGCAACCACATAAACAAGCTCGATGCACTGGTGGTAGAATGGGCACTCAAAAGGAGTGGTGTGCTGCGGGGACGGCAGCTCAAGGTCATGGTGGCGGATTTTAACAATCGGAGGGGGCGGCTCGGTGAGTACATGAGGGCGTTCGGTATAATGCCGTTTCCCCGGGGACACAGGCTGGTGAGACGGTTCAACGGTGCTGTGTCGTACTATCTTGGAAAAGGCGACTGTGTCCTCGTATTTCCGGAGCAGTCTGAGTGGTGGGGCTATGACAGACCGCGACCGCTGAAAAACGGTGCATTTTACTATGCCGTGAAAAATAATGTGCCTGTTCTTCCTCTTTTTATAACCTGCCGCGATGCAGGAGATACTGAACATTATGCGCGAAAAAAAACAGGCGGCGTGGAGAGAAGATATTTTGACGTGCATATATTGGACAGGATTGAGCCGGTAGGAGACGGCATAAGCGACCACGACAAGATACGCATGCTGCGGGATGAAAACAGCCAACGATGGAAAAAAATTCTTGACATTAAAAAAAAATAAAACTATAATAGTTCGAGGTCGAACAGTTCAGTATCAAACTGTTTGACCTCGAACTGTTTTTGCTGAAGGCTAAGGCTTTTGACGGATAACCGGGCTATAGATAATGGCATGACGTCCGTTATGTATGAGTTTTTATCTAAGCCACATCATGAGGAAAGGAGCACGAGTTGGAAAAGAAACGCTATTTGGGGTTCGAGATTAAGAAGATGGACAACACTATTTTTCGTCAGCTGAAAAAGAAGCTGGTAGAGGCCGGCTTTGACGAGGTAACGGTAATGCATGGGCATATCCTTGGATATCTAAGCAGGCATAAGGATGTGGACGTGTATCAGAAGGATATAGGTGAGGAGTTCGGTATAGGCAAGTCATCGGTTACCAATATACTTCAGCTTATGGAGAGGAAGGGCTACCTGGTGTGCCGCACGGACGATAATGATGGACGCTGCAAGAAAATAGTTCTCACACAGAAGGGCGAGGAGACACACGCTGCTACGGTGCGCGTCATCGATATGCTCCACGAGGAGCTTGAACAGAATGTCACACAAGAGGAAAAACAGGTCTTTTTGAATGTTATAGAGAAGATGAAAAACAATATCAATGATATGAACAAGGAGGATGAACAGTGCTAAAGACATTAGGTGCTTATGTAAAAGAGTATAAGAGAGCATCCATCGCGACCCCTTTTTTTATGATTTTAGAGGTGCTTATGGAAATGCTCATTCCGTATCTGCTCTCATCACTTATCGACAATGGTGTTGAGAAGGGTGATATGGGCTACATACTCATGGTCGGCGGCTGCATGGTAGTGATTGCCATGGTCGGATTGTTTGCCGGAATCATGGGTGGTGTTTACGGGGCGAAGGCCTCAACAGGTTTTGCAAAGAATCTCAGAAAGGGTATGTTTGACAATATCCAGACCTACGCCTTTTCTAACATTGACAAGTTCAGCACAGCGGGACTTGTGACAAGACTTACAACGGACGTCACAAATGTACAGAATACATATCAGATGCTCTTAAGAATGTGTATGAGGGCACCGGTGAGCTTAATCTGTGCGATGATAATGTCATTTACCATCAGTCCGCGCATTGCATTTATATATCTTATCGCGCTAGTGATACTCTCATGTATTCTTGCCGTCATCATAGGACATGCGACCAAGTATTTCAATGCGGCATTTCCTAAGTACGATGAGCTGAACGCGAGTGTTCAGGAGAATGTATCGGCAATCCGTGTTGTCAAGGCTTATGTCCGTGAGGATTATGAGAAGAAGAAATTCAAGAATGCCAGCAACAATATCTACAAGATTTTTGTAAAAGCAGAAAAGACGGTTGCATACAACAACCCTGTTATGCAGATTACGGTATACACCTGTATTCTCCTTATAAGCTGGGTCGGCGCGAAGATGATTGTAGGCTCCGGCGGTGTGCTGCTCACAACAGGTAAGCTTATGAGCCTCCTGTCCTACTGTATGACAATTCTTATGAACCTTATGATGGTTTCCATGATATTTGTAATGATTTCGATGAGTGTGGCAAGTGCAAAGCGTATCGCAGAGGTGCTTGAGGAGAAGCCCGATATCACCAATCCTGATAACCCTTGCTATGAGGTAAAGGACGGAGGGATTGTATTTGAACATGTAAATTTCGGCTACAATAAGGGCGCCGACAAGAGAGTGTTAAATGATATCAACCTCACAATCAAATCCGGTGAGACAATCGGTATCATCGGCGGAACCGGAAGCTCCAAGTCAAGCCTTGTGAACCTTATAAGCCGTCTTTACGATGTGGATGAAGGTAGTGTAAAGGTCGGTGGCAGGGATGTAAGAGAGTATGACATTGAGACACTTCGCGATGAGGTGAGCGTTGTTCTCCAGAAGAATGTGCTTTTCTCCGGAACAATACTCGACAATCTTCGCTGGGGCGATAAGAACGCCACGGATGAGGAGTGCATGAGAGCATGTAGGTTAGCATGTGCTGATGAATTTATTGAGAAATTCCCGGACAAGTACAACACCTACATCGAGCAGGGCGGTACGAATGTATCGGGTGGACAGAAGCAGCGTCTGTGTATTGCCAGAGCACTTTTAAAGAAGCCTAAGATACTTATTCTTGATGACAGCACAAGCGCTGTTGATACTGCAACCGATGCGAAGATCCGTCATGCATTTGCCACGGAGATTGCGCAGACAACGAAGCTTATCATTGCACAGAGAATTTCAAGTGTTCAGGGTGCAGACCGCATAATCGTGATGGATAACGGACGTATCAACGGAATCGGAACACATGAGGAGCTGCTTGCTTCCAACGCTATATACCGCGATGTATATGAGTCACAGACCGGAGGCAGCGGTGATTTTGATGAAAACGGAGGTGAAGCATAATGCCGGGACCAATGGGAGGAAGACCGCCAAGAGGAGCGAAGCCTACAGTCGCTAATCCTGGAAAGGTATTTAAAAGAATAATAGGCTTTGTGGCTAAGAATTATCTGCTGCAGTGCATAGTGGTTCTTGTATGTATTGTACTCACTGTATTTTCTACGATACAGGGAACCATGTTTACGAAAACACTTATTGACCAGTATATTATGCCGTTGATGCAGCAGACCGTACCTGATTATACGGAGCTGCTACACGCAATCATAAGAGTGGCATGCTTCTATGCTGTGGGTGTTATAGCAGCCTATGTAAATACAAGGATGATGGTTTATGTTACACAGGGAACCATGAGAAGCTTAAGGGATGAGATTTTTGTACACATGGAGTCCCTTCCTATAAAATATTTTGATACACATGCACACGGCGATATTATGTCAATCTACACCAACGATGTTGATACGCTCAGACAGATGATAAGCCAGAGTATCCCTCAGCTTATCAACAGCTCAATCACCATCATAGGTGTGCTGGCAAGTATGATTATCCTTAACATACCGCTTACACTGTTAACTCTTGTGCTTGTAGGTCTTATGCTCGTTGTCACCAAGAAGGCTACCGGAATGAGCGGAAAGTACTTCGTAAAGCAGCAGAAGAACCTAGGTGAGGTAAACGGCTTTATTGAGGAGATGATGGGTGGCCAGAAGGTTGTAAAGGTATTCTGCCATGAGGAAGAGAACAAGGAGCGCTTCGACAAGATTAACGAAGAGCTCTGCGACAGCTCCTACAATGCGAATAAGTTCGCCAACATCTTAGGACCTATCAATGCACAGATTGGTAACATCAGCTACGTTATCATAGCAATAGCCGGAGGTGCGCTTGCACTCGGCGGAGTCGGCGGCTTTACACTTGGAGGTCTTGCAAGCTTCCTCACCTTCAACAAGAGCCTTAACATGCCTATCAATCAGGTGAGCATGCAGTTTAACAGTATCATCATGGCTCTTGCAGGTGGTGAGAGAATATTCAGGCTTCTCGATGAGACACCGGAGGTTGATGATGGATATGTTACACTTGTAAATGCAGTCAAGGATGGAGATACGATCAAGGAGAGCGAAAAGCGTACAGGAATGTGGGCCTGGAAGCACTATCACAAGGACACAGGCATTACCGACTACAAGGAATTGAAGGGTGATGTGGTATTCGATGATGTGGATTTTGGTTACAATCCGGACAAGATAGTTCTCCACAACATAAAGATGTTCGCTGAGCCGGGACAGAAGATTGCCTTCGTAGGCTCCACCGGAGCAGGCAAGACGACAATAACCAATCTTATCAACCGCTTCTATGATATTCAGGATGGTAAAATACGCTACGACGGAATCAACATCAACAAGATTAAGAAGAGCGATTTAAGAAAGTCCCTCGGAATAGTTTTGCAGGACACACACCTCTTTACCGGAACGGTTATGGAGAACATCCGCTATGGCAAGCTCGATGCGACTGATGAGGAGGTGTACGCGGCGGCTAAGCTTGCCAACGCGGACAGCTTTATCACCAAGCTATCCGATGGCTACAACACGATGCTCACCGGTGATGGTGCTAACTTAAGCCAGGGTCAGAGACAGCTTCTCGCAATCGCGAGGGCAGCAATCGCAGACCCGCCTGTTCTCATTCTTGATGAGGCTACATCCTCAATCGATACGAGAACCGAGAAGATGGTCCAGGATGGCATGGATAAGCTCATGCATGGCAGAACAACCTTCGTCATCGCACACAGACTCTCCACCGTAAAGAACAGTGATTGTATCATGGTTCTTGAGCAGGGAAGAATAATCGAGAGAGGAACCCATGATGACCTTATAGAGCAGAAGGGAAGATATTACCAGCTTTATACGGGAAATAGTATTGCGGGGTAAAATTGTATTTTATAGTGAAAAGGCTTTGGCATTATTGCCGGAGCCTTTTTTCGTAAATGAGCCATAATATTATACTAATATTCAGATGTGCTGTACAAATCCTCCGACATTGACTATAATACATGCATGGGACATAGGTGTCAGACCCCTGTCCCAGACTTGGGACAGGGGTCTGACACCTATGTCCCAATATATAGAAGCGAGGTGTATCACATGAGTACGGTAGTCGAGAGACTTGGCGCGTTACGCGCACTTATGAAGGAAAAGAATATTCAGGCATATATTATATGTACTGACGATTTCCATGGCTCTGAGTATGTTGGAGATTATTTTAAGGCGAGAGCTTTTATGTCGGGTTTCACAGGCTCTGCGGGAACACTTGTAGTGCTTCCTGATGAGGCTGGATTGTGGACTGACGGAAGATATTTTCTTCAGGGAGCAGCACAGCTTGAGGGCAGCACAATCACTCTTATGAAGATGGGTGAGGAGGGTGTGCCTACGATAGCGGAATTCCTTGCAGATAAACTGGAGGATGGAAGTAATATAGGCTTCGACGGAAGAACTGTAACTGACGCTTTCATGGGCAGGATAACGGAGAGCATCAAGGGAAGAAATATGTCCTATGTATGCGGTGAGGACCTTGTCGACAAGGTATGGACGGACAGACCGGCTCTCTCTAAGGAGCCTGTATGGGAGCTTTCCGTTGAGTATACGGGCATGAGCCGTGAGGAGAAGCTTGCAAAAATCCGTGAGTCGATGAAGAAGGAGGGAGCAGATCTTCTTGTTCTAACAGCGCTTGACGATATCGCATGGTTGTTAAATCTTCGTGGAAATGATGTAGCATACAATCCGGTATTCTTATCATATATGACAATGACCGCCGACGGTGCGGTTCTCTATCTCGAGGAGAGCATTTTAAATGCCGATATCAAGGGCAGATTGGCAGCGGACGGCATTGAGCTTAGAAGGTATAATGATATTTACAGTGATTTGAAGAAGGTGGACAGGAATGCAGTCGTTCTTGTGGACAAGGCTACTGCTAACTTCCTTATCGTTCATTCGCTTCCGGATACAGCCAATGTAAGAGCGGAGCAGAGCCCTGTTGTGCTTCCTAAGGCAGTCAAGACTGTTGCGGAGAGAGAGAACGAGAAGAAGGCTCATGTGAAGGATGGAATGGCTGTCACACACTTTATATACTGGCTCAAGAAGAATGTCGGAAGGCTTGATATAAGCGAGATGAGCGCGGCAGTGCAGCTTGACGAGTTCAGAAAGAAGCAGCCGGGATATCTTGGAGAGAGCTTTGACCCGATTATGGGCTATGGTCCTCACGGTGCCATCGTGCATTATTCAGCAACCGAGGAGACGGACGCTAAGCTTGAGCCGAGAAGCTTCCTCCTTGCAGACACGGGCGGACATTACTATGAGGGAACAACCGACATAACAAGGACGATTGCGCTCGGTGAGCTCACCGATGAGGAGAAGAAGGTGTTCACACTTGTTCTCAAGGGTCATTTGAACCTCGCAAACGCACAGTTCTTATATGGCGCAAGAGGAGAGAATCTTGACTACATCGCGCGCGAGCCGCTTTGGAGAAATGGCATGGACTACAACCACGGAACAGGTCACGGCGTCGGATACCTTCTCAACGTACATGAGCGTCCTAACGGCATCAGAACCAAGATTGCACCCGGCGGACCTTCCGCAGTGCTCGAGGAGGGCATGATTACCTCCGATGAGCCGGGAATGTACATCACGGGCAAGTTCGGTATAAGACATGAGAACCTCGTTCTCTGTGTTAAGAGGGAAAAGACCGAGTACGGTCAGTTCATGGGCTTTGAGCCGCTGACGATGGTTCCGTTTGACCTCGATGCCGTAGATGTATCCTGCATGACCGCTGAGGAAAAGGAGAGATTGAACGCATACCATGCTAAGGTATTTGCGGCAATCAGCCCTGACTTCGAGGGTGAGGAGCTTGAATGGCTTAAGAATGCTACGAGAGCTATATAAAAATATTTATCTGAGCAGGCTTTAAACATACTTGAGCATATATAAAACTCTGCAAAAAGTGTGATATGACAAAGGAAGCTGCCGCACCGTGATTTCCCATGGGCGGCAGCTTTTTTCGCATACGGCATATCAGCCACAGCAGGTGTTTCTGTCTGCCGATACGCTGTACAATAATATATGTATGTTCAGGGATTGCGACAAGGAAAAGCTTGACGAGCCGTTCGCACATCTCGACAGCGGGAACATCCATGAGATAGAAAAAGGGCTGCTTGCAATGCTGCCCGATATGATGAGGTGTGGCACATTGAAAATAAAAGTATAACCCAGACACACGGCTGTTCCGACTAAAAATATAATATTATTGTGCGATATAACGAATATTTGTTCTGATTTTCGCCTGTTTTTGGTCGAAAAGATTGAAAAATATTCCTTTTTGTGTTAAAATTTTCTTTAATACCAGATAGATTTAATGGACTGATTTGTCGATTAAATATTATTAGTAACGAAGAAGGAGAGGAATATTATGACAAGAAAGATCGGCGCAATGGTACTTACAGCTCTTTTGGTTCTGGGTGCGGTTACCGGGTGCTCCGGGAAGGGTGTGATGGCACCCTCAGGTGATAATGGTATGCCGGACGGTACGCAGGATATAATGCAGGACGATAATACCAATAATAGCGGAGTAATTACACTTAAGGTGTGGGCTGAGGAGGCACAGCACCCGACGGTACAGAAGATGATTGACAGCTTTATTGAGCAATATAAGGGACAGGCGGATTTCGATATCACGCTTGAGGCACAGCCTGATTCAACCACCAGAGATGTGCTGCTTGGCGACGTGCAGAATGGGGCGGATGTCTTTTCGTTCCCGGATGACCAGCTCAGTGCCATGGTAGCAGGTGGTGCATTGGCACCGGTTCCGAATGTACAGGAAGTTAAGGACAAGATGGTGGCAGAGTCGGTGGCTGCGGCGACAGTGGGAGATACATTATATGCATACCCTATGACTGCGGACAACGGTTATTTTCTGTACTACAACAAGGATTATTTCACAGAGGATGATGTGAAGACACTCGATTCCATACTTGCAGTGTGTGAGGAGAATGGGAAAAAGCTTTCTATGGAGCTTAATTCAGGATGGTATATGTATTCATTCTTCGGAAATACGGGGCTTAGCATGAATATTAACGAGGATGGTATTACCAACAGCTGCGACTGGAATACCGTGGACGGAGACATAAAGGGACTTGATGTTGCGGAGGCGATTGTGAATGTTATCTCAAGCCCGGGCTTCGTTTCACAGCCGGATAGTGAATGGGTTGCAAAGGCAGCGGACGGAGAGGTCATAGCGGCAATCAGCGGTGTATGGCAGGCTGTTGCCGTAAAGAATATCTGGGGTGATGATTATGGTGCCTGCAAGCTTCCTACATACACCTGCAACGGCAGACAGATACAGATGGCTTCCTTTACAGGCTACAAGATGGTAGGTGTCAATTATTATTCAAAAAATAAGGATTGGGCATTTAAGCTTGCACAGTGGCTTACGAATGAACAGAATCAGACCCTCAGATTTGTAGAGCAGAATCAGGGACCTTCCAATAAGGTGGCGGCTGCTTCCGAGGAGGTGGCAAAGGTTCCGGCTATAGCGGCGGTTATTGAACAGTCACAGTATGGAGTGCTTCAGCGTATCGGTAACCAATATTGGGATTCCTGTACCAGGTTTATTGACAGCCTTCTCGCCGGGAATACGGCGAAGACGCAGCTTCAGGAGCAGCTTGACAAGTTGGTGGAAGGTATTACCGAGCGGTAGGAGGAGACGATATGAATAAAAAAAGACTAAGCTTAAAATATATTATTCTTGTTCCGGTTATTATACTTGGTATAGTTTCGGTTGTATCTAATATCGGGTCGATGAATAGTCTGAAAAGAGTTAATGATACGGCAACTAAGATTGTCGAGGAAAATCTGTACAATATTACAAGCCTCAGCGAGATTCAGAAGGAAGCATCAGCTATACACAGACTTGCGCTGTCGCATATAATTGCGTCTGACTTTGACAGCATGGTGGCACTTGTGGACTCAGTAAGAGCTGAGGAGGCGAAGCTTGATGCTATGCTTGATGAGTATTCAAAGAGACTGCCTAAGGATGACGAGCAGGCATTTTCACAGTTCATCAGCAGCTATGAGGGCTTAAAGCATGAGATAGCCAATCTCCTTGCATACAGCGGAAACAGTAAGAAGACAGCGGCCTATGAGCTTGCGAACGGAGCTGTTTCGGAGTACAGCAGCGATATGGATGCTCAGGTTGAGACTATGATGAGTAATGCCGGAACACAGTCTGAAAAAGCAAGCGCGGAGCTTGCTGCAAAGTATAGCTCAGCCAGAGTACGCGGTATGTTCATAATTATGCTTATACTGGTGCTGCTTTTTGTTACATTATATGGTGTGTTTATGCTTGTTATACGTAAGCTCAATGTTGCCACAAAGGAAATTAAGGGAATAATTAAGGGCATAGATGACAGACAGGGCGACCTTACAAGGCGGATAACCATACTTTCCAATGACGAGGTAGCAGACCTTGGAAACGGTATCAACACCTTTATGGAAAAGCTTCAGAACATCATGAAGCTTATCATAATCAATTCACAGAAGCTTGAGGCTGTTGTAGGGGAGGTGCAGCAGAATCTTCATACCTCGAATGACAGTGCGGCAGACTTATCAGCGGTTACGGAGGAGCTTTCCGCCACAATGCAGGAGATAGGTGAGTCGGCTTCAGTGATAAACCAGAATGCGGAGGCGGTGCTTGAAAAGGTAGTGGAGATAGCCGGAAAATCAGGCGAGATCAATGAGTACTCCAAGGGAATGAAGGAGAGTGCGGATAAGCTCGAGGCGGATGCAAGAACAAATATGGAGCGTACGAACCTTAAGGTTAACGAGATTCTCAATGTTCTTAATCAGGCTATTGAGGACAGCAGGAGCGTTGAGCAGGTAAACGGACTTACTAATGATATTTTAAATATATCAAGCCAGACCAACCTTCTTGCACTTAATGCTTCAATTGAGGCGGCGAGAGCGGGTGAGGCCGGACGTGGCTTTGCGGTGGTTGCCGAGCAGATAAGACAGCTTGCCGATTCAAGCCGTGAGACAGCTAATCATATACAGCAGATTAACGGCATAGTGACCAATGCGGTACACAACCTCAGTGATAATGCTGACAACCTTGTAAGCTATATGAAGGAGTCTATACTGCCTGAGTTTGCTGCGTTCGTTGAGGGTGGAGCACAATACCGTGAGAACGCAACGTATATCGAGAGTGTGATGAATGAGTTTACCGAAAAGACGGATGCGTTAAAGAACGAGGTCGACTCAATTGCCGACTCAATCAGCAGCATCACACATGCGATTGAGGAGGGCGCAAAGGGGGTAAACGGTGCTGCACAGAGCACGCAGACTCTTGTTGCCGATATGGACAATATTAATGAAAGAATGAATGAGAACAGGGAAATTGCGTCTGCTCTTCAGAAAGAGACGGACGTATTCACTAAATTTTAATGGTATATTTCCTCCTGTATTTCCACATACTATCCACATAGCACAGATTATGGAAAAATATGTAGAATACAGGAGGATTTTTATTATATGAAGGCTACGGGAATAGTTCGTAGAATTGATGATTTGGGGAGAGTTGTAATTCCTAAGGAAATCAGAAGGACGTTAAGAATAAGGGAGGGGGACCCGCTTGAGATATTCACCGACAGGGAGGGAGAGATTATACTTAAGAAATATTCTCCGATAGGTGAGCTGGGGGAATTCGCGAGGCAGTACGCAGATTCTCTGGCGCAGAGCACGGGAAATATTGTATGCATAACGGACAGGGATCAGGTAATAGCTTTTGCGGGGGCACCGAAGAAGGATGTTCTTTTAAAGCCTATAAGCAGGCAGCTTGAGGAGTCGATAGACGCAAGGGAAAGCTTTGTTGCGGTGCGTGATGACAGAAGGTTCATTCCCATAATACAGGGTGAGAGTGATGAATACAGCTCACAGGCCGTAAGCCCGATTATATGCGAGGGTGACGCAATAGGTGCTGTCATAATCACAACGAAGGAGCCTAAAATCAGATTAGCTGAAACCGACTTGAAGCTCACCGGTTCAGCAGCAGGTTTTCTTGGAAAACAGATGGAGTCATAAGCAGCAGACGATATATAGCATAATGCCTTTAAAATGCTTATTTTTTCTTGACAAATATAGCCAAAACATATATAAATAATTGTGAAGGTTCAATATTATTTCAGGAGGATTTTCTAAAATGAACAAGACAGAATTAGTTGCAGCTATTGCTGAGAAGACAGAGTTATCCAAGAAGGATGCTGAGAAGGCACTTAAGGCTTTCACAGATGTAGTTGCTGAGGAGTTAAAGAAGGGTGAGAAGATTCAGTTAGTTGGTTTCGGTACATTCGAGGTTGCTGAGAGACCTGAGAGAGAGGGAAGAAACCCTAGCACAGGCAAGGCAATGAAGATTGCTGCTTCTAAGAGCCCTAAGTTCAAGGCTGGTAAGGCACTTAAGGATACAGTTAACGCTTAATTGATTGTAATAATCCTGAACGAATGAAGACATCCCAAGGCTGCGTCGGTGGTCTTGGGATGTTTGCATATTGAAATAACAATACCCGGACGTTGTGCAATTTTAATAGTACCCTTCCGGACACGTTCGCACTCATTTGAAGACGTAGCGGTGCGTAAGCGGCTAAAATACAGCCGCTAAACACCGACGCCTTCAAAAAGGTCCGGCAGTGTACTATTAAAATTGCACAACTGTTTATTGGTGAATGGGCGTTTAGTAATTATCTATAGCGATGTGCTGGTAAGAAGGAGAATAATATGAGACTAGATAAATATTTGAAGGTATCAAGACTGATAAAGAGAAGAACCGTTGCGAATGAGGCGTGCGATGCGGGGAGAGTGCTTGTGAATGACAAGCCGGCTAAGGCTTCCTGCGAGGTCAAGGTTGGGGACACTATTGAGATAGCGTTCGGTACTAAGAATGTGAAGGTTGAGGTCCTTGATATTGTGGAGACCACGAAAAAGGAAGAAGCCAAGGATATGTTCAAGTATTTGTAGAGCGGGTGCTCTGTAAATATTTATGCATAATTACATAAATCCCATAATATATTTAGGATATGGCAGGAAGTATATATAAGGGGGATGTGTTATGGAGGAGCTTCCGGTATCCGGGAAAATACATAAAATATCATCGAACAACAGAAAAAGCTGTAGTGTTACAGGTGTCACGGACGTCATTTCATTTGACCTTAATCAGGTGCTTTTAGAGACAGAGTACGGAATGCTGACTATAAAGGGGCATGACCTGCATGTAGGAAAGCTGTCGGTTGACAAGGGCGAGCTTGAGGTGGACGGAAAGATAGACAGTTATGTCTATTCGGAGGTTATGAGTGCGGCGAAAAAGGGTGAGTCATTCCTCAACAGACTTTTTAAGTGAAAGAGGGGCTGCTTTTGAAGGAATTTATAGCGCATGAATTTCGTTTCCTTTTATGGTGTCTGTGCTGTGGCGCTATGCTCGGGGCAGCATACAGGGTGCTGGTGGTGTTTAGAAGGCTTGTAAAGCATCACGGTTTTTTTGTTGCTTTGGAGGATGTGCTGTATTGGTTTTTGTCTGCGTTTGTCATGTTCGCTGTGATACTTGTGGCAAATGATGGCGCAGCCAGATGGTTTTCGATAGCCGGGATGGTTGTTGGAATGGTAATTGTCTCCGTGATATTGAAATATATGGAGAAAGGGGTTACAATTATTTATTATAAGCTAGGAAAGGTACGTGAGCGTAAGGATGGCAAGAAAAAACATAAAACAGAAAAGTGTCATGCGAAAGAATAGGAAGTACGGAAAACACGTCGTTGTTATGCAGAATAGGCGCATATCGCATAATTATACCTGGCTTGCGGGTGTGGCTGCAATCATGCTTATGGCGATAATATGTCTGGTAGTAAGCAGGTCATCGGGCAGGCTTACGGATAAGAACGCTGCTTATGATAAACAGATTGCTGCACTTACGCAGCAGATAGATGAGCAGAATAAGCGCAAGGAAGAGCTGCAGACCCGCTCTATCTATGTCACAACCAAGCAGTTTATTGAGGAATTTGCGCGTGAGAAGCTTGGACTTGTCTATGAGGATGAGCTGATATTCAGGGCTAATGATAACAGCGGGAAATAGGAAAATTACTTATAACTGCCCGGACAGGGCGGCTGCCGGTAAATAAGAGTGTGAAACAGAAGAACTGCCGATAAATAAAAGGGGATTGATTCTAAGGGGAGAATCGAATGGACAATTTATTCTATTCACAGGGAAAACTCAGGGAGTATGCGGATGCATTCCGAAAACTGATGAACATTTATGGTGGTGGCGGCAGGACAGCACTCTCATTGCAGCTTAAAGAGACGGCAGCTATGCTTGAGCGTATTTTAGGTGACAGTGAGGAACAGGCATACTGTATAATCAGCGAGGAACAGAAAGGAAAGCTGTATGATTACCTAAGGTCGGAAAGTATAAACGTGTCCGGGATACTGTATTTACAGCCGGTAAAGGGAAGAATTGAGATTGTCATGCGGCTTTCGAGAAAGAGAGGCTGTATAACGGCAGGACAGCTGGCACAGGATATCGGAGAAATACTCGGAAAGAGGCTCCGGGCAGCGGAGGGAAGCAGAAGGGTATTAGGTAAGGACGAGGGCGAATTTATTTTTGAGGAGAGAACGGATTACCGCCTTTTATTTGGACATGCCGGCTGCAGCAGGGGCTTCGCACGGATATCGGGGGACAATTATTCCTACATCAACTTAGAGGGAGGCAGAAGCATTGTAAGCCTTGCGGACGGCATGGGCTGTGGCAGCACGGCTGATGAGTACAGCACGAGGTTTATCGAGCTGCTTGAGCATTTTTTAGACGCGGGATTTTCCGAGGAGTCGGCACTTGGACTTCTGAATGATACATTTGCCGACAATGATATGAGCGGTATTCCGGTGACCATTGATATGTGCAGTATCAATGAGTACGAGGGGAAAGCGGATTTTTTTAAGATGGGTGCGGTTCCGAGCTTCATAAAGAGCAGGGATGGTATGGTGCGTGTGGTGGAAGCCTCGTCACTTCCGGCAGGTGTGATAAGCGGAAGCATTATCGACCATGAAAGCGTTGAACTTAAGGATGGGGATTATATTATTATGATGAGTGACGGAGTGCTTGACGCACTTCCGTTTTATGATAAAGAAAAACACATGAAGGAGCTTATAGAGGGGATAGAAGAACGGATGCCGCAGGCGATCGCGGAGAGGATTCTGAGCGAGGTATATTTTTATGACGAAAAGATTGCAGATGATATGACCGTACTTGTGACAGGTATATGGAGGATAAGGAACGGTGAATAGTATGTATGACAGGGTAAAAGCTTATATTGAGAAAAACTGCATGCTTGAAGGCATTGGAAGAGTTGTAGTCGGACTATCCGGTGGAGCTGATTCCGTATGCCTTCTTTTAATGCTGAAAAAATATATAACTGAAACACGTAAGGGCTGTAGAACGCAGCTTATGGCTGTGCATGTACATCACGGAATAAGGGGCGCAGAGGCGGATTCGGACGCTGCTTTCTGTAAAGCGCTGTGTGAAGAGCAGGGCATAGAATACAAAGAATACTGCTATGATGTACCAAGGCTTGCAAAGGAGCGGGGCTGTGGTGAGGAGGAAATGGGAAGGCTTCTCAGATACGGTGCATTTCGTGAAAATATTGATAATCTCCCGATGGGTATCAAGGGAGCTGCTGCGGTGGCACATCACCAGAATGATCAGGCGGAGACAGTGCTTTTCCATATCGCCAGAGGATCATCGGTGGCAGGCACAAGAGGCATGGAGCCGGCAGCGGGAGGCATAATAAGGCCGTTACTGTGCGTTTCAAAAAAAGAGATTGAAAAATGGCTTTCAGACAATAATATATCATACTGTACGGATCAAACGAATTTTGAGGACACTTATGCGAGGAATGCAATAAGGCTCAGGGTCATACCGTATCTTGAAGAGCATGTAAATGAGGGCACAGTGTCGAATATCTGCAAATACGCCGAGAGGATGGCTCAGATAGATGACTATATTAAAATGCAGACATCAAGGGCAGAAGGGATATATGTCACTTCCGATTCGTCCGGTATTCATGTGAAAAATGAGATAGTGAATGAACATACGGTTATCTGTAAGAGCGTCATATATGATATTCTTAAAAAGCTGTGTGGGGCGAAAGACCTTGAGGATAAGCATGCTGCCTCCTGTGTGGCGCTGTATGAAAAGCAGAGCGGCAGGAGCATAAGCCTTCCAAAGGGAGTAATTGCCAGACGAGAGTATGACGGAATTGTTTTTGTAAATATGTGCAATAATAGGTATGGCAATGCCGTGTCACGTCAGGGTGATATTGAGCCGGAGTATGAGCTGTTAAGCAGCATTATTGTGCCGGATACTGATGAAGATGAGCATGGCGGCTTTTCACGGCTGGTAAATGATATAATTGATAAAAATTTAATGAATGATAACTGTACTAAATACTTTGATTATGGTAAAATAAAACATTATATCGCCGAAAACAGGGAGTGTGACGGTCCTGTTATTCGTCACCGCACCATGGGCGATTACATGATAATAGGCTATGCAGAGCCGCAGCACAGGGAAAAAAGAAAGAAAATCAAAGAAATATTTATAGATTCCAAGCTTCCCGCTGAAAAAAGACCTGAGATATGGCTGTGTGCCATAGGAAACAGGGTGTTGTGGGCGGCAGGAGTGAGACGCTGTGCGGAATTCCTTGTGGACAGGGATACTAAGGAGCTGTTTAAGCTTGAATTAAAACAAAAAGAAAAATAAAACGGAGGCTGCAAATGAAAGAATCAGTTAGGGTCTTACTGACCGAAGAAGAAGTTGACAGAAAAATTGATGAACTTGGAGCGCAGATTACACGCGATTATGCCGGAAAGAAGCTTCATCTTGTATGTGTATTGAAGGGTGGAGCACCTTTTATGTGTGAGCTTGCCAAGAGAATCAATCTTCCGCTTACAATGGATTTCATGTCGGTTGCAAGCTATGAAGGAACAGCTTCAACAGGGCATATCAATCTTAAGAAGGATTTAGATGAACCGGTTGAGGGTCTTGATGTTCTCGTGGTTGAGGATATTATCGACTCAGGGCGCACCTTAAGCCATCTTATAAAGCTGTTAGGTGACAGAAAGGCATCCAGTGTAAAGCTCTGTACACTTCTTGATAAGCCTGAGCGACGCGTTGTGAAGGATATTAAGGTAGATTATTGCGGATTTAATATACCGGATGCGTTTGTGGTTGGTTATGGACTTGACTATAATCAGAGATATAGAAATCTTCCATATATCGGTGTTGTGGAATTTGAGGAGGAAAACAGTTGAATAAGCAATTCAGAGGAGGAATTATCTATCTGGTGATAGTACTTGTGATTATGTATTTTATCATGAGCATAACTTCATTCGGAAAGAACAGTTCTTCATACGGTTACAGTGATTTTTTAAATGATTTTCAGTCGGGAAATGTGACGAAGGTTGAGATTTCCCAGAATGCAGAGGTGCCTACGGGAATAGTCAAGGTTACCTTCACCGGTGACAGCGGAAGAAGCTCTGAGCGCTTCAATGTTACCAATGTAAATGATGTGACAAGTCTTGTCGCCGCTGAGGGAAATATTAAGCTGGTTGTCAATGATGTTGTGCGCGAGAGTATTTTTGTGACTACCATACTTCCATTCTTACTCATTGCGGCTGCCATGATTATGGTTACACTCATAATAAACAGGCAGGCAGCGGGCGGTGGCGGAGCTGCCAATTCCAAGATGATGAATTTTGGAAAGAGCCGGGCAAGGATGACAGATCCTAACTCTCCTAACCGCGTTACCTTCAAGGATGTAGCCGGTCTTGCGGAGGAGAAGGAGGAGCTTGAGGAGATAGTTGATTTCCTCAAATACCCTAAGAAGTATGTGGAGATAGGTGCAAGAATTCCTAAGGGTGTAATTCTCACGGGACCTCCGGGAACAGGTAAGACACTTCTTGCCAAGGCAGTGGCAGGCGAGGCGGGAGTTCCGTTCTTCTCAATATCCGGTTCGGATTTCGTTGAGATGTTCGTCGGTGTCGGCGCTTCAAGGGTGCGTGACCTTTTCGAGGACGGAAAGAAGAATGCTCCGTGTATAATATTTATAGACGAGATTGATGCTGTTGCCAGAAGAAGAGGCACAGGAATGGGCGGCGGACATGATGAGAGAGAGCAGACACTCAACCAGCTCCTTGTGGAGATGGATGGCTTCGGTGTGAATGAAGGTATCATCGTGATGGCGGCTACCAACAGGGTCGATATTCTTGACCCTGCTATTCTCCGTCCGGGACGTTTTGACCGCAAGGTTGTGGTTGGAAGACCTGATGTCAAGGGACGTAAGGAAATTCTGGAGGTTCACAGCAGGAATAAGAAGCTGGGCGATGATGTCGACCTTGAGACGGTTGCGCGCACAACGGCGGGCTTTGCCGGTGCAGACCTTGAGAATCTCATGAATGAGGCTGCAATCAATGCGGCAGCGCATAACAGGCAGTTCATTTCGAGAAAAGATATAGAACAGGCATTTATTAAGATAGGAATAGGCAAGGAGAAGAAGAGCCGTCTTATCTCAGACGAGGAGAAGCGCATTACAGCGTACCATGAGGCCGGTCATGCTATTCTCTTCCATGAGCTTAAGGATGTAGGACCGGTGCACACTATCTCGATTATCCCTACCGGAACCGGTGCGGCAGGTTACACCATGCCGCTTCCTGGCAAGGATGAGATGTTCAACACCAAGGGTAAGATGCTTCAGAATATTATCGTAAGCCTTGGTGGACGAATTGCGGAGGAGCTGGTATTCGACGATGTCACAACAGGCGCCTCACAGGATATCAAGCAGGCGACACAGACAGCCAGAGCGATGGTTACACAGTATGGCTTCTCAGATAAGCTTGGTCTTGTAAACTACGGAAGCGATGATGATGAGGTGTTCATCGGGCGCGACCTTGCACACACCAAATCCTATGGCGAGAATGTTGCTTCATTGATTGATGCAGAGGTTAAGGATATTATTGATGATTGCTATAATAAGGCGAAAGAGATAATTGTCAAGCACCGCAGGGTACTTGACGATTGTGCCAAGCTTCTCATAGAGAAGGAAAAGATTACCGGTGAGGAGTTCGATGCCCTTTTTGAGGCGTAGCGGTAATAAGGTGGCGAATTAGCAGATTAGAGAACTGTGTTAAATGTAAAACGAATGGGGCTTCTTACATGATAGGAAAAAAGTCATGTACAAACTGCACAAAAATATTTTGCAAATTTTGTCATGTTTGTGAACACTTATTTGCAAGGTCATGCTAATATATACTCGTAACCCCCCAATACATTATATAGTTTTTGCTACACCCCATAAGAAATGAAATACCTTCTCCAAAAAGGACAGCGTCGTGAGCTGTCCTTTTTACTTTGCCTTAATTTTTCTTGAAATATTCCCCATACTATCATAGAATATATAGTAAGACTAAAAGGACATGGAAATGTCCGGACGTGTATCATAATATATCAAGCAGGAGGCTTTAGACAGCCTGTCTGATTATGAAAGGATTATGTATCTTAATGAAAATTACAAAGAATCTGTCGGGATTATCAAAGAATGAAATCAGAAGCACATATTTTTCAAATATGAAGCCTATCTTGAATGACCGTGCAATGTTTGCAGATGCCACGGAGGAGTACAGAAGCCCTGAGGAGCCTTCAGCCGGTGATACTGTGAAGCTTAAGTTCAGAACTGCAAAGTACAATGTGGATAGAGTTGAGGTTGTGGTTAATGGCATAGCATACAGCATGAAGAAGTTCATGACTAACACGAATTTTGATTATTATATTGCTGAATTTACGCTCGGAGCACAGCGCACGGAGTATTATTTCCATGCGCTTGTGGGACGTACAAGCATTTACTATAATCAGGCAGGACCATACAGGGAGCTCAATCCAACCTATAATTTTGTTATCAATCCGGGCTTTAAGACACCGGATTGGGCGAAGGGCGCTGTTATATACCAGATATATGTCGACCGTTTCCACAACGGAGACAAGAGCAATGACGTGGTTGATAATGAGTATGTGTATATAGGGGAGCCTGTGCACAGAATCACCGACTGGAATGAGTATCCGGCAACCATGGATGTGCGCAATTTCTACGGTGGAGATTTGCAGGGTGTGCTTGACAAGATGGATTATCTTGAGAGTCTCGGAATAGATGCAATCTACTTTAATCCGTTGTTTGTGTCACCATCTAACCATAAGTATGATATTCAGGATTATGACTATATTGACCCTCATTTTGGCGTTATTGTAAATGATGGCGGCGAGCCGCTTCCGGATAATGCCAGAAGCAATGACAATGCAACCAAGTACAAGAAGAGAGTGACGGACTATGCGAATCTTGAGGCGAGCAATGAGTTCTTTGCAAAGCTTGTCGAGGAGGCTCACAGAAGAAATATCAAGGTAATCATAGATGGTGTATTCAACCACTGTGGCTCTTTTAATAAGTGGCTTGACCGCGAGAGAATATATGAGGGAAGCGAGGGCTTCGACAAGGGCGCTTATGTGGATAAGGAGAGCCCTTATCATGACTTTTTCAAGTTCCAGGATGACTATGCATGGCCATACAATCAGTCATACCTTGGCTGGTGGGGACACGATACTCTTCCGAAGCTCAATTATGAGGGTTCTAAGAAGCTTGAAGATTATATCCTTGGAATTGCAAAGAAATGGGTTTCCCCTCCGTACAATGTGGATGGCTGGAGACTTGATGTCGCTGCTGACCTTGGTTTTTCGCAGGAATACAACCATATTTTCTGGCGCAAGTTCAGGAATGCGGTAAAGGAGGCTAACCCGGAGGCAATTATACTTGCCGAGAATTATGGTGATTCTTACAGCTGGCTTCAGGGTGACCAGTGGGATACTATAATGAACTATGACGCGTTCATGGAGCCGGTGACATATTTCCTTACGGGAATGGAGAAGCACAGCGATTCAAGCAACGATGCGCTCCGCGGCAATCCTAACTATTTTATTTCGCATATGCGTCATAATATGGCAAGACTTGGCGGACAGCCAACGAGAATATCCATGAACGAGCTTTCTAACCATGACCACTCACGTTTCCTGACAAGAACCAACAGGGTTATCGGAAGAACGGCGAGCAAGGGAGCGGAGGCAGCCAACTATGGAGTGAATAAAGGAATATTCATGGAAGCTGTCGTAATGCAGATGACATGGCCGGGAGCACCGACAATCTACTATGGTGACGAGGCGGGAGTGTGTGGCTGGACTGACCCTGATAACAGAAGAAGCTATCCTTGGGGACATGAGGATGAGCCGCTTATTGATTTCCATAGGGAGATGATAAGGATACACAAGGAGAACCCTGCACTTATACGCGGTTCCTATAAGAATATATATGCGGACTACAACATACTCGCCTACGCCCGTTTTTACAATGATAATAGTGTAATAGTTATTGTAAATAATAATGACGGCGAGCGGGAGATAAGTGTTGAGGCATGGCAGGCGGAGGTACTTGAGGGCGATTACGTTGAGCAGGTTATGTTCACCATGAGGGACGGACATTCCTGTGATATTGTGCGTCACGAGGTGCCTTGCGGAATACTTACCGTCAAGCTTCCTGAGTACTCATCGGCGGTGTACGTGAAGAAAAAGAAAAATTAAATTGCGCCGGACGTTGTGCGATAATGTAAATATTTATCTGATGAGGGGAAAGAAAAATGCAGCCGAATAGTAATAATTCTTCTGTGAATAAGAAGCTGTTAAATCTTGATATTATCCGTGCGGTGGCGGCGGTTATGATTGTGCTGGTACATCTTGAGCTGTTCGGCTGGGGTGGACATGGAGTGGAATTATTTCTGCTGTTGACCGGGTACACGGCTTTTCTGTCGATAGACAGGCACAAGGATGTTTCGCCGCTTTCGTATTATAAGAGAAGGCTTGCGAGGATTCTGCCAAGCTATTATGGGGTTGTGCTCATATATTTTTTCATCTATCTGGTTGTGCTTGGAGAGAGGTATCCGGCGAAGCAGATAGTGGTGAGCCTTGTAAAATATTTCACGCTCACAACCACCTTCTTTCCGCGTGACCTGTTGTTCTGGTTCTATCTTGGAACAACGGGAACGATTGTGACCATAATGTTATTCTATATCATTGCGCCGCTTTTGTATAAGTTTATCAACAATTTCAGGCGTTCGGTGATTGCCCTTATGGCTGCGTTTGTTGCATGCCAGGTATGGGTACATTTCCTTGAGATATTGTATGCTGGCACGGAGTATGCGGGGAGACATCCGGCATACTTTATATACCTGTGCTTCTTCGGTGTGTCGGCGTACTTTGCTGTCAAGGAGAAGAAGATATTTGAGTACATTGCACTGCTTATGATGATGGGAGTGGCTTTTCTCATTCTTGATGTGAGCAACACGAAGCTGTACTGGATAATAATGTTCACAACACTTCTGCTTGTCACGATGGATATTGAGGACTGGCTTCCGGATAATAGGCTTAGCAGAGCCGGTGTGTCGGTTGTGCGGTTCATTTCTAAGTATTCGTATGCACTCTATCTAGGACATCCGATAGGAATACTTATAATGAAGAGTATTTTTAACCCGGAAACAACCACAATGCCTATGGCAGTGTACAAGCTTGCAGAGCTTGGGCTTTTCGTGGTGATGACGGCTGTGGTATACCTGCTCTTTGAAAAGCCGGCGGCGAAGCTGTTCTCCGGCAAAAAGAAGTGAGGCATTGGGGTATGGTATGGAACCGGAAGAGGATGACTTAGCCGGTGGCTGATAAATATAAAACAGGGAGTATGCTATATGCTTTTTAATTCGCTAAGCTTTGCCGTCTTTATGACGGCAGTATTTTTAATATACTGGAATATTCCGCCAAGATACAGGTATCTGGTGCTGCTTGCTGCCAACTGCTATTTTTATCTTGGGTTCGGGGTTAGAAATTTTGTGCTTCTGTGTGTCGTCTGTGCGGCGACATATACAGGTGCACTTTTTATGGAAAAATGCGAGGGCGGATTGAAAAAGCTGTGCTTTGGGCTGCCTTTTGCGGTGGCACTGGGGCTGCTTCTGGTGTTCAAGTATTTTAACTTTGCAGGGCAGATATTGTCGGATACTCTTGGAATATTTGGCATTGGATTCACTCCTGCTGTGCTTAAGCTTGCCGCACCAATCGGAATATCCTTCTATACCTTCAAGGTGATAAGCTACATGGCTGAAGTGTACAGGGGAAAGCTTCCGGCACAGCACAATTTTGTAAAGTATGCTGTGTATGTCGGCTTCTTTCCACAGATTGCATCGGGACCGATTGAGAGACCGGGGCATTTCTTTGAGAGGCTTGAACACGAAGCTTTGTCGCAGAGTGATGAAGTGTCACAAGAAAATTGCATGGAAAAAATTGATGAAGAGAAAAGCAGTGTCGCAAAGAAAAGCATGGCTGCCGGAACAGAAAAAGCATCAAATAAAAATGGCTTTTTCAAGTATGCAGGTTTTTCGTATGATAAGGCCTCGGACGCACTGAAGCTTATGGGCGTGGGCTTTTTCAAGAAAATGATAGTTGCCGATTTATTGTCGGGTTATGTGACCAAGGTCTTTTCAAATGTAGGTGCGTACGATGGCTTTGCACTTATGGCTGCGGCGTTTCTTTTCTCAATACAGATATACTGCGATTTTGCGGGGTATTCCGATATCGCCAATGGTGCGGCACAGTTACTTGGCTATGAAGGTGCCAGGAACTTCGAGTATCCGTATTTCTCGGCTTCCGTGAAGGAATTCTGGGGCAGATGGCATATCTCATTGTCCTCATGGTTTCGCGATTATATCTATATACCACTCGGCGGAAGCCGTGTCGGGAAACTGAGGTATGCACTCAATATAATGATAACCTTTATGGTGAGCGGGCTCTGGCATGGAGCCAATCTCACCTTCATCGTGTGGGGAGCACTCCACGGGGCAGTTCAGGTGCTTGAAACCTTCGCACACAATGCATGGGCAAGGCTTCGCGGGCGCGACCCGAAGGACAAAGCCTACAGAAAGAAGGGAGTGGCACGTATTGTAAGTATCGTGCTTGTATTTATATTTGCGACGGTAGCGTGGGTATTCTTTGAGGCGGACAGCGTCAGTGACGCGTTGTATGTGCTCACTAATATGTGGCATGGAATCACATCGCCTGTGTCATATCTTAAGGGTGGTCTGCAGTCGCTTGGAATCAACAGCGGCATGATGCTCCATCTTGTGCTTGTGACAGGTATGTTGTTTGTCTATGACCTGGCTGCGTATATCGCCATGCAGCAGGGCAGCACGATTTTTGAGCGCTTTAACAGACTGCCGAAGGTGGTAAGATGGATTGTATATGTTGCGGTGGTCGATTTGATGGTGATATGGTTCATGCAGTATGGAGCGGACAGCAGCTCGTTCGTGTACTTTGAGTTTTAATACTGCGCTTCAAGGGCAAAACAGGCATTGAGGTGTTGCGGGTGTATAATGAGTTATATTTATATATATCGGCTCCATTGTACGAAGCAAGGTGTTCTAAGGACTCTGATAAGTTTTGCTGCAACATCCGCCACCGAAGCCGGCATACTTCCGTGTATGCATTGCTTCTGAACCGGCCTCCGTGCCGGTTCTGGCTAGGTTTTGAACAGAGTCCTAAGAACAACTATGCTTCTCCCAAAGTCGCGATATATATAAATATAACTCATTATACACGGCGAAGTTGTTGAGCCTGTTTTGACGGTGAGGTTGTTTGGATGGCAGGGTGAAGAAGAGTTTAAGCATATGGTATGCTTGTTTAGGTTGTCGAGCTTGTTTAGATTGTTTAGGGGATGGATAAGGGAAGTGCTTGAGACGGATTATGCAGTGTTAAGCGCTTGAGGGGTTTATGTGATGAGTGAGGGGACAGGTTAAGGCTGGTTGTGCATGTTTAAAATGGTGTTTTTTGCGTCTTGGTAAATTATGTGGGATATTCGGTGTTTGTATAGTAGATTAAGATTTGGTAAGGGAATGGTATGAGAGAGAATAGATCGGGTTTTGTAAAATTCATAGTGAGTGTTGTGGTGTTTGTTCTGCTTGCCGGGGTGTCCCTGGGCGGCTATTTTGCGGTGCAGTATATAAGGGGTAAGAACAGTCCGTCAGGCTTCGGACCGGAGCTGTATTATGCACTTGATATGGCGGAGACGAATACGGAGTACACGAAGGTCATTATTGGTGACAGCGTGGCGAGACTTATTTTTTCACCGGATTATCAGGATGAGACGGATGAGGTCTGCTACCTTGCGACCAATCAGGCGATAACGGTGCTCGGAAATTATATTCTGCTTAACCGTTATCTGGAGAACAACCCGCAGACTGAGGAGGTCTACTATATTGTCAGACCTCAGAGCCTTGCCAATCCGCTGTGGTTCAACTTTTCATTCCAGTATTTTATTGTTCCGTTTTACAATGATACCTATAAGCAGTATATAGATGAGGATACGAGGCAGTACATCGAGGACAGATTCGGGAAGCTGTATGCGACCAACGATATTGTGAAGAGCTTTATCGAGAACAACGCCTACTATATGGATGTGTATCTCAACAATGTGCTTGAGCAGCAGCTTGAGGTCCGCGATGAGAAGCACTTAAGCGACCTCACGATAAAGTATCTTCCTAAGATTAAGGAGCTGTGCGATAGTCATGGCGTGAAGCTTAAGGTGCTTGCGGCTCCGCTTCCTGACACGCAGGATAACCATGAATGGGCTGATTTTGAAAAGCAGATTGAGGATAATGGGCTGACCGGACTGCTCGGAGATTATATTGATGGCATAGACTATTACCCGGAGAGCGCATTTGGGGATGAGGCACATTTCACGCAGGAGTATCTTGACAGTGAGAGGGAGAATATTATCGAAAAGCTATTTAACACTATCAAGTAAGTCCCCACTTCTATTGCGTAGAGCAGTAAGTGGGGGAGACTTACTTGTGATGCGAATAGCTGCTAATAGTGTTATGAGCAAGCAGCAAAGCGGATTGTGAATATCCGCTTGACATAGCCATAGGAGAATTTGAATTTGGTACTGCCTTATGCAGTACCAAATTTGCTTTACAGGGGATAATGAAAATGTTTTATTCAGGAAAATTTATAGGAGATGTGAGAAATACTCAGAATATCAAGCTTGCCGAGCTTGCACAGGGCTTGTGTTCTACCGCACAGCTTGCAAGAATTGAGAGTGGGGTAAGAAGTGCGGAAAAACTTCTTTTTGACAGTCTGTATGAAAGACTTGGAAAAAATACGGAAAGGTTTACCGCGTATTTAGATTGTGATGAGTATGAACGGCTGCTTGCAAGAATAAGAATATGCTGCTGTATTGATGAGGGCAGGTACAGTGAGGCAAAGGAACAGATAGCGGCGTATAGAAAGACGACAAAAAATAACATACATATGCAGTATCTTTGCCTTGCAGAGTGTGAGCTGATGCAGAAAACAGGAAGCTCTGTGTCGGCGTGCAAGGATAAGCTGATGGAGGGGATAAGGTGTACATATCCTAAGTTTGATATAGACAATATTGCCGGGTATTATCTGAGCAGATTGGAAATGCTGCTTGTACAGCAGTATGTAAACTGCATTGAGCAGTCAGGGCAGAAGGACAGGGCTGGCAAATTGTATGGTGATATACTGGATTGCCTTGACAGCGACAGATATGAGCAGAGTGAGCGTGAGAGGCTGTACGGATATGTCGGATACCGGCTGATGAAATACTACATTGATTATGGACAATATAATAGGGCACTTGAAGTGGGCGAAAAGACATATATGTGTATTGCAGGCAGGGAAAAGTGGACTTTTATGACAGACCTTATAGAAGGAATTGCGATGTGCAGGGAAGCCCTCGGCGAGGATGTGTCTGATACAAGAAAAAGGTTGTCAGTGTTACACAGAATGAATAGAAGGTTCGGCGTAGGGGCAGCGGAGGATTATTTTCCGCGATATTCGGAGGAGTATGCCGTCAATGTAAATGCTGTTATCCGCAAAAGGCGAATAATGAACAATATGACGCAGGAGGAGCTTGCGGATGGAATATGCGATGTCACCACGATATCAAGGCTCGAAAATAACAGGCATGCTCTGAGTGATGAGCTGAGGATAAAACTGCTTGAAAGGCTGCAGCTTCCTTGTGATAAATATTCGCTGTGCACTAAAGATACCTTTGATGATGGGCTGTCACAAAAGTTAAAAAAGATATCCTACGCTTTAAAACGAAGTGAGTTTGCCAGACTTACCCCAATGTCGGATATACCGGAAACAGAAGCACTTGACGAGGCACTAAGGCAGGCAGAAGTTCTGAGAAAAAACAGGGATGGAGTGTTGGTGTTTAAAAATGAGTGGGGAATTATTGACGATTTGGTATTTTATCGTGAGAGCAGAGGGGATTGCGACAGGTCTGTAATATATGGCTCAGTGGTCAAAACTTCATATATCAATCCGGTGCCTTATGATTGTGAGATAGCAAGCATTATAAGAGCTATGCATGAAGGAGAGCTGCTCAGGGAGATTGGCAGGTTTAAGTTAGCAGGCGAGAAGTTTATGGAAGCGATTAAGCTGTCAGTAAAGCTTTATGAGGCTGAGTGGCTTTCGCGTCTGCTGTATTTATACGTGCAGAATGTTCTTGAGAGAGGTGATAAAAATATTATATTTAAGGAAACAGAATGTGTCGAACTACTGGAATATTCCTATGCACTCGCATGCACATATGATGATAGAAAGAGAATTAAAGCAATCAGAGACTTATGCAATAAATATAATCTGAGAGATGTGAGTCTTGATTATTAGTTGAAGTTTCCATATTTGCCATGGTAGATTTTAGCGAAGCGTGATAAGGTAATGCTTGTCAAAGCGCTTGAACAAAATTGAAGGGAATTTATCATGAGCAAATCGAAAAATATATCAATAAACTCTTATTTTCACAGAAATAAGCTGTGGTTTTCAATGCTTATTCTGGCGGATATCATTCAGGCACTTGCGGTAGTCGCAATATCGTATTTTATATCCTGCGTCTTTGCGGCAGTCGGAGAGAGCAGTATGGACAGCATTATAAGGCTGATTCCATTAGGAGCAGTTACGCTGGCATTTTTCTTTTTAACACAGTGCTTTCAGAAGTATGTACTGCGTCTTTTTCTGAAAAAGACTGATTCGCAGATAAGAACTGATGTCTTTTCAGGAATTATGTCAAAGGATTTTAAAGATTTTGGCGAGAAAAATACAGCAGAATATATCTCGGTCATGAATAACGAGCTTGAAAAGGCAGAGAGAAATTATTTGTCAATGATGCCGTATATGCTTGAGACAATCATTCTGACGGTAATATCGGCAGCAGGTCTGTTTTTCTATTCGGCACAGATGGCGATAGTAATTATTGTCACAGCGGCTGCCACTATTGCGGTTCCGGCACTGTTTGGGAAATACACCTCCGATGCAACGGATTCTTATATGCAGGCAATGTCAGCATACAATGTAAAAATTAAGGATATTTTTGCCGGATACGAGGTGATAAAAAGCTTCAGTGCAGAAAAAATAATCAAAAGTGTACATGACAGAACACTTGCATCCATGGAACAGAAGAAGTATAAATATCGTTCGGTAAATGATATGTTTTCCTGTTTTGTGATACTTATTACATATTTGATTATTATAATCCAGTATATCATTGCAGCATATCTTATAACTAAGGGCAGCATAACTCTCGCACTTGCGATGGGTGCGCTTGACCTTGGGCATACGGTAAATAATCAGGCGAGGGAGGCAACGAGTGCATTGCTATCTCTGAGGGGAACAAGAAAAATACGTGGGAGAATAGAAACACTACTGAAAAATACAGATGGGCAGGAAAGTTTGGATTACGATATGGGGACATTTGACGCCATAAGTGTAAGAAATGTCTCATTCGCATATAATGAAGGGCATAATGTCCTGAATAATATCAATTTTATATTTGAGAAGGGCAGAAAATATGCCATTGTCGGTGGGAGCGGTTCCGGCAAGTCAACGCTTATAAAACTTATAATGCAGTATTATAATGACTACACCGGAAGCATATATTGTGATGCTGTGGATATCAGGGCGATTCCAAAGAAAGCTCTGTATGGCAGGCTTGCAATGATACACCAGAAAGTTTTTATGTTCGATGACAGTCTGAAAAACAATATCACGATGTATCAGGACTACGGTGACGATGAGCTCTCAGAGGTTATAAAAAAGGCAGGTCTGGAGGAGGTTGTAAAAAATAACCCGCTCGGTCTTGAACAGAGGGTTGGCGAGAATGGAAAAAATCTGTCGGGAGGCGAGCAGCAGAGAATAGCGATTGCCAGAGCACTGCTCAAAAAGTCTGAGGTACTTATACTTGATGAAGCGACATCAAGCCTCGACAATGCGGTTGCCGCCAGGATTGAAAATACTGTGCTTGCTCAGAATAATATGATGGCAATAGTGATTACACATAAGCTTGTGGAGAATATTTTGAGGCAGTATGACGGAATAATAGTTATGCATAAGGGGCAGATTGCGGAATATGGCACGTTCGATGAACTTATGGAAATGAAAGCAAAGTTTTACAGTTTATTTATGTTAAATAATTAAGCTAAGAAAGCTGCACGGAGAAGAAATCGGGAGCAATGCAGCTATTGTAATAAAAATGAAGTATGGTAACTTAAGCTCAAAAAAATTAAGTGAATAATGTTTAAGTAATGTTGTAATAATGTTTGTATAATGTCATATATTATTTCAGAGCCTCATCTTACTTTATTATAGGCGGAAATGTGGGTGATTTTTGGCTTATAATGTATTAGTAATGTTGTTGTAATGTTTAGTAATGTTTGATATAGTTATGTCAAGAACATTATTAATGGAGGAGATTCATGAAAATCAGGGAATTATATCCAGATGTTATTACAGAAGATACAAGTTGTGAATATAAAGCAGTATTAAATCAGGATAATCCTATTAAATGGGCAAAAACTCTTATTGGATATGCAAATGATAAGGGAGGAACCTTGTTTGTAGGTGTATCAAACGATGGAGAAGCTTTTGGAATTGATCTTGAAGAAGTCGATAAAACAAAACTATTAATTTCAAGGATCAATGATAGACATATATTCCCACACATTAAGATTTCATATATGATGAGAAGTGTGGATTATAATGCAGAACATTTTGTATTAGCTGTTAAAGTTGCTCCTGCAGACTCTGTAATAAGATATAGAGAGGGAGATTACAATGAAACAGTTTTTATAAAGGGTGATGGGAATGCAACTCCAGCAACACCGGAAGAAATTATCTCACTTTCAAAGAGAAAATATGGTATAGATAATGAGACAAGCGAAGTGGCATATACTGATAATCTATGGTCAGAATACCTTAATCTTTGCAAGGAATACAGACAGGATAAATCCGCTCCAACAATGAAAGAATTGCAGAACGAGGAAATTGTTTCTAAAGATGGGTATGCGAAATCGGGATTTATAATGTTTTCAGACAACTATAATGAAGATGATACAATGATATGCTGCCGTTTATGGAAAGGGAAAAACAAGACAGGTATTGTTTTAGATAGCAGCAGATTAAGAGGTTCTATTGCAAACGTATTTGAGAATGCATTAAACTTTATTGAACGAAACACCAAAACAGGCTGGGTAAAAACAGAAAAGGGTGGACGGGATGAAATCAGATCGTATCCTAAGGAAGCTGTAAGAGAGGCATTGGTAAATGCCACAGACTGTAGACAAAACGCTTTTGGTCAGCACTCCAGAAGCGTTTTTCTTGTTTT
>OJMH01000754.1_pt1 | contig 38779 bp, 42 predicted proteins | sample 1597111 | NCBI WGS metagenome assembly OJMH01 (sample SAMEA2452115, study PRJEB22498) | human gut metagenome | reverse complement strand
CCCTTGCAGCGGGGCAGGGTGTCGAGCCACTCTCTAAAGCTAAGAGGGCTCTTTTGTCCGCGCCAAACAAAAAGCGTCTCGCAAAAGTTAAGCGTCACTTTCATGCGCCCGCCTTTCTAAGGCGCGCAAGGCGCATACATGCGCTTCGGCTAAAATAGTGGCTGCCCTTGCCCGCGGGTTTTAGCTCCGGATAGTCCGCAACTAAGTTTGTGATAGCCCTTCGGCCAAGACCCAATATGCGTTTAACCTCGTCAATGCGTATGTTGTCGCTTGGGTTTTTGTTTAAAGCAGCCACAACGCCGTCAACGATAGCGCGCACGTCGTCTTTATCGAGCGTCATTAGCTTGCCCTCCTCGCGCGATCGCTTGGTATCACAAGGTTGCCGTCGCTATCTATTTTTGCGCGCGATATTGCGCTTTTAAACGCCTCCGCAATCTTGCGGATCTTGTCTGCATTAGGCTCGTTTGTTTCGCTAGCGAAGCGGGCTACAGCGTCAAGCTGCTTTTTGGCCGCATTCTGCACGCGGACTAGCGCCGCGTTTTCTTTGTTAAGTTTGTCCTCTGTCATAAAATCTTAGTTTATGAAAGTGTACATTGTGCACTTTTTGAAATTTGTAAAATAAAAAAATTGACATAACAAAACAATGTGTCAAAAGTGTACATTATTAAACTTGAAATAAGAAAAAGGACACAGAAAATGAAATACATGAATACATATCTTAGAGCGGCGCTTGCCGAAGTTTGCGCAAAAGAGGGAACAACACCATCTGCTTGGGCTATGCAAACAGAGGGGATCTCGCATCCACAAATCTCAAGACTATCTTCAATGCGTTTGAGAAAAGAAGCCTTCCAAGCTCTTTGCAAAAAAGAGAATTGGCGCGACCCGAAGAGCTCGGCAGACATCGTAATAGCCTGCATAAACGACTATTTAACAGACGTTTTAGGGCGCTCTCCCGAAGAGTTTAAAGTCAAGGCCACCGGCAAGGATGTCGATTTAGAGCTTGAATCAAGCTTGCGCACTCTCGAAGAATTTGCCCGCAATTCAAGCGGCGCAATCGAGCTTATAAAAACAATGGCTGCGATTGTAAACGACGCGCAAAACCCGTTTAAAGGCGCCTGCGCTAACGATCTTAACTTAGGCGCTCCAGCCAAGCGCAAGCCGCATAAGGCGGCTAAATAAGCCGCCTTAAAACCCTTATTAAAAGGCAGACAAAATCCCTAAGCTCATGCGAGCTTAGGGATTTTAAGTATGCGCACAGTTCGCCGTTTGATAGCTTTAAAATGCGCGCGGCGCGCATGTAGTCGCGCTCATCCTCTCCCAAAAACCTATTAGCTTCATTTTGGCAATTATAAAAAAGCTTGCTTTTTTTAACAATAAAATAATGATTATAGCTAATAAAAATAATTGTAAGCCCCTATGCGCCTAATTTTATTAACAAGCATAATTCTTCTTGCAAGCCTTTGCTTGTGGGCAAAGTCGGAGCGTATAGAGCTAGAATTTGCGGATTTTAACGGCGAATTTAAAGAGGCAAATTGGCGCGACGCTTTTGCAAAATTTTTAGAAAATAAAGGCGCTAATGTAAAAATCGAAGTCTCTTGCAAGGGCGGGCGCTGCGATATTCTAACGGAAGATTTTGCGATAGAGGTTGACTCGGCCGCGAAGTGGCATGAAGCGATAGGCCAAGCCTGCCACTACTCTTTAATGCTAAAAACTCCGGCTGCGATTGCGCTTTACGATTGGCAAGATCTTTCAGCGGATAAGCGCGAAGCCTTGGAGCGCACCGCGGCGCACCGTAAAATCAAAGCATTTTTTTTAACAATTAAAAAGTAATAAAGACTATGAATGAAAACAACCCCAACATAAACGAGCGCTATGCGGCTGCAATGAAGTACCAGTGTCCCATCTGCAAAAGAGGCTTTGACAAGCCAAAGACGGTAGTGCCGGGATCTCTGATTTTAGAACTTGGCGCCCTCATTCTGTTTGTCGGCGGCGGTTCTTTGCTTCTCGGCGGAATAGGTTTTATAATAGGCATTATATTGGTTATATTCGTCTCTATACTTCGGCGCTTAATGTCCTATAAATGCTGCCCATTCTGCGGCAGTAAAAACATAATAAAAAACCGATAATTAGTCGGGATAGATTTCAAAATAGGCCTTGCAATCCGCTTCGGGGGCAAGGCCTTTGTAGTGCCTAATATAAACGTTGTAATCGTGTCCTAAAATCTCTATGGCGCGCTCAACACCAAGCGCGTAGTAGGCGTATGTCGCGAAGCTGTGGCGCAGGGCGTCGTGAGGTATTTTGTGCGGCAGGCGCCTCTTGGCGGCCTGCCACTGCTCGTAAACATTCTTTGTAATCCCGCCCTTATTCCAATTTAAAAACTTGATTTCTCGCGGGTATATCGCGCCCCAATTTTTAATTGGCTCAAGCCATGGCCAAAGATTCTTTACGCCGCTTACAATGCGCATCTTTCGACACTTTGCAACACTTGGCCGAATGGTGATTCTTTGATTTTTAAAGTCGATATCATCAATCTTTACATGGTCCTTTTTTGATTTTGAAATAAGCTCTTCGGGACGGATTCCCGCAAATGTCATTAAAGCGTATAGCGGTTTAAACTCCGGCCGCAAGGCGCGCAGGTTTTCGCGAGTGGCCTCGACCGACATAAAAAGTATTGGCTTTTGATCGTCCAAAAGAGACGGTATTTTTACGCTTAAAAACGGATTCTCGCTTAAGAGATTTTCGCCTTTTAAAAAGTTAAAAAATGGGCGTAGCGCGCGGCGCGCGTGGTCTTTGGATTTTACGGAGTTTATAAATTCTTGCGCAAGGGCGGGCGTTACATCTTGGAGATTATCTATTCCGCAAAGATTGAGCCAATCGGCGAACTTGGCCAAGTGCCACTTGTACTGGTTGTAGGTCGCAGGGCGCGCATTGCGGGCCTCCAATGCGTCTAAAAATCGAGTTATAGCGGCGGCGGGTGCAATGGGCTTGTTGCCGTTTTTAAAAGCAGCTTCCAAGACTTTAAGGGCCTCGTGGAGAGTGCGATTCTTTTGCTCGCAAAGAGCTTTTATGCGGGCAAGGTCGGCGCGATCGAGCGCATTAAGTTGAATTTCAAGAGGCATTCGCTTCTCGGCCTTTAGTGACTTTTCAAACTCTTCGGCTTCGGAGCGGGTGGCAAAGGTGGCGGATACGGGCTTGCCGTCGGCATCTTTTCCTCGGACTAAAAAAGGCTTGGATTTTCTATTTATTTTTTGGATACTCATTGCGTTTGGCGCTAATAGGGCAGGGGGCTTAAAAACTCGATAAAGTGTTGCAAGGTGTTGCAATTTTTCAAGTAAAAAATGCTCATTTTGGGCTAAATTTTGCGCAAACTGAGCATTTTATTAAAAAACCTACGCGCCTCTGAGAGCCTTTAAAATAAAGGCTTTCCAGTAAACAAAAGGGCTTTCAGCCCATAAACACCCAATAATCCCTTTTTGACTTTACAACAAAGTGATCTTTCTCAGAATCGCAGTAAGATATAACGTCTATGGCGTTTTGTTTTGACTTTACAACAAAGTGATCTTTCTCAGAATTTGCGGCCTTGTACGCCGAATTTAATAGATGTTTTGACTTTACAACAAAGTGATCTTTCTCAGAATAGTACTATTGCAACGTATTGCAATACAGGAACTTATTTGAATATTTGTCTGTAAAGTCTTAACTGATTTTGCCAAATTTGAAGCTCTACATAGTACCTTTAAATTCGGCAATTTTTTTTTAAAAAAGTAGAAAGTTGTTGTTCTCATCAACTTCGTACTTGGGCTTTTCTTCCGTAAGTTCACTAAAAAATTCCACCTGCTCAGGCACTTTCTCAAGCTTTTTCTGTGAGCGGCTCACAAGCTTGCTCATGCCCCACTGCTTGTCCGTAAAAAATAATAGCCGCACTTCGCCGGTTTAGAGATTTATCTTATGATCCCAATTCCCCTATTAAGCTTTAGGTAGAGAGGGTTACTTATAAAATTTTACTTTTTGGAAGTCTTTTGTTCGAAGGTCCATTTCAAAAATGTAGATCGCTCCGAATCTTAGCGAATCGAGCCAATCCCATGAATAATCATAAGAAAACATCAATTCTATATTTTTATAATCTTTTGATATACCCAATGATTCAAGATATTTTGCGTCTAACCCAAAATCTTTGTTATATTTATTTTCTATAAGGTAATTGTTGAATTTATATATAACGTCAATAAAATCTTCTATAGAAAATTTTGGAATTTTTTTCAAATTAGGCACATCGGCACTAAGCATGTTTGCAGAAGCAATTAAAATATATGTTTTGGGGTCAAATAAAAATATTTTATTTTGTTTTGAATCACTATGGTTTCGGATACGAACGACAACATATCCTTTTTTTGAAATCTTATTATCTCCGTAAGTTTTAAATTCAAGGTTTTTGTAATTAAGATTTCTCTTTGTAGGATTATAACTTAACGAAACATATTCTAATGAATTATTGTCAAGTGATACATTTATTTTTTCATTGTTGGCTCTAATGACTTAAAAAAATCCAACATGTTGAGCTCTTTAGCAAAGGATACGCTGCTAAAAATACTGCAACAAATACAGAGATAAAGAAAAAGTTTATTTGTCATAAAGATTCTAGCTGTTAACACTCCGTAGCCTGAATATATTGTTTGAATGCGCTAATACTCGCAATTTCGATTTTTCAGTACAAAGCGTTTGTGAACAACTTTGTAGATTTATACTCTCAGATTGTAAAGATAAAAAAAGATAGTTAGTTATGCCACTCATGAGCGTGTGATTTTAATCGCTTCAATTCCAAACTATCAACCTGCAAGCGCCCATATATCATTTCCGCTATATTTTGGAACTTACACTAAAATACTTATTCAAGACGAAGTCAAAAATTTTAAGCAATGCTATATAAAATATCGAAAATGGATATAGTATAAAAAGGGCAACAAGAAACTGGTGTTGAAAGCCTAATGTAAAGAAAATTATGCCGCTTAAAATCGTTCCCATGAAAAATCCCAAAACAGCCAACTCGAAAAAAGATCTTTTGCCTATTTTATGAAGGCTTTTGTTGTAGGTACCGGAATTAAGAATTGCGAAAATTTTCTCACCTAAAACAGATCCAAAAATAGCACCAAAAAGGCTCCCAGAAAATAGTCCCCAAAGGTAGTGTGGATTTGGATAGGCATTTTGAAAAGCTACTACAAAAAAGATATAATAACCATATATTCCACCAAAGGTCCAAGCAATTAACGAATCGAAAATGTTAATAAATTTCCAACTATTACTTCGATATTTCAAATATACTTTTGTAAAAAAATAGAATACATAGCTTATAATTATCGAGAGTAAAGCCCCCAATGCAAAGCATACAACATTAAAATCTTTGAATAATATTGCTAATCCACCATATCCCAGAATGTAGTGAAATAGGCAAATAGATAAGATTAACATGTATTTTCTCTTATTCCTACATTCAAATTCAACACATACGTCCATGCGAACATCTAAGATTCCAACTCTTAGAATGTCAATATTAGAAATATTATTATATAAAAGCACATCGCCTTTTCCCAAAAGCCAGTATATAACTAGCGGTTTGAAAAAGTATCCAGACATAGGATTAAAACCTCAATGTACGATGACAAACTTGTTAAGAAAATAAATAAAGGCTCAATAATTTCAAGTGAAGTTCAAATCTCCTTAATCCGTGCGAATCCACCATCTAATGAGAGAAAGTCAAAAGGGGAATTCAAGATTCAAATGCGAGCGCTAACAAAATAGAAATTCAAGAAGTAAATTAGTTAATTTTGTATACGGTTTTTGTAAGCTTTTACTGAAAAATTTGCCCCTTCCCAATAAAGTACGATAAATTTACCTTTTGCGGGATTAATATTTAAATCAACTTTAATTTCTTTATATGAAGCGCTTGCGTCCAGAACTTCTAATGAAAAAGGTATTTCGCCAGGATTAGCATCAACTATGGGATTCATGTTAAAGGAAAGCTCTTTAAACAAATCCTTCTTAAACTCACCCAATAAGCGTTTGGGAGATTGCAACATAAAGGTTTTACCATTCCATCCGCTTCCCTTGAAAATGAAAGTTACATCGTTTTGTGATTCCTCAAATGACTTTAAATAATCATCAACCAATGTATAGCTATTGTGATTTATTATTTGATGCGCATTGCACACAAAAACATTTATACAAAAAACTAGTACGATAAGGGTTGTTAATTTTTTCATCTCTTCAGCTCCTTGTTTTAAGTTAAAATATATACATAGCCTTGATCATTCATGCGAACAAATACAATGAAGGAACTTTTGGCTAAGCCTACTTTTCATACTCGCAATTTGAAATTGAAATATATGTGTAAGATTTATTTGCGCGGTCTGACTCATCCTCACAAAAGATTTTAACTTTTATAGAGTTACTTTTATATGCTAATAAGGATTCGAACCTTACCATCTTTTCCAAAGAAAAAGCACTGAAACGAAATGGTATAGCTTTGTCCTTAACAAACGGCAATATGTAAGTTAAAAAAGGTTCATCGCTACTTTCACCTTCTTTTGCTACAATACTACAATTACCAATATCTACCATACATTCAAAATTCTGCAATTCGGAGAAAAAATCTATGTACATATTTTTTCTCTTAGCATTGGCAACAATATCTTCGGGATTATCTGTGGAGCCCGAGTTTAGAACATAGAAATCCTTAGACTCCACAAATCTACGCCAAAGCTCTTCCTTTACGTCTAGGGCAAAGCAAAAGGCTGAAGTATAGGCAAAAAATAAATAGAATAAAAATTTTTTCATATATCCCATTAACATTGGTTTAAGGAATTCTTATAGGTAAGTTATAAAATCCAGTGCAAAGAGCTAACAAATGTTTAATAGTTTGATGCTCTTGGTTTGTAAAGATTAAAAAGATAATTTTTATGCTTCTTATGCGAGGCGGGCAATCCGCCAAAATTCAGATGGTGAAAGCAAACTTCGGGATCTTTTAAGTTTTACACTTTTCTTGGTTTTGCGTTTAATTCCACTACAGTAGCGACAAGTTCGTCTGCGCCCGCTTTGCGCAAATACAATTTCTTTGAGAAACATTGCAAGCTATTTTGATAGCATTCTTATTTGCGTTCAAAGCTCTTTCCTGTGGACGATGCGTGTGCACAAAATAGAGTTCTAAGTTTGACTACCGGCTTAAGCTTCACGTCCGACGAGTTCACTTCGTCGTGGGGAAAATTCCAAAAAAATCCTTCTTAGCTCCGATTATTGTTCCTTTACTTTTTTCGGTATTCTTAGACTTTTGTTTGTTCGCCAGTAGATAAGTGGGGTGGATAACAAAAGTAATAAACATGCGGCGGCCGGCTAAAGTCAGAGTGCGTTATTGCCGTGGGTGAAGTTTTCGGGTATAAGTTCTACATATGCGCTTTTATAAATCAATCTTTTAAAGTTTTATTTAAAAAATTACTACAGCGAATAAACTTTACAGGGCAAGGCTTATTATTTCATTTTCATTTAGGAAGTAAAAAACTTCTCTTTGTTTTTTTAATATTTATATTTCTTTAATTAGATAATTTCTGTCTTTAAGATTGTCTAAGCACTCAGTACATATAAAATGAACTAGCGTAGTAAATTATATAAATTTTAACTTGGTCTAACTATACCGATAGGTGGGTGATCTATTAGCTTACGCTTCGTGTCATTTGAAACGTTTCCGACTTTTATAATACGTCGAGGATATCCCGCATTATTTATTGGCTCAATTTCGACAGCGTTATTCCCTTGTGAGAATGTGGGAATTTCAGTGTCTTTTAGAAAACCATTCTTTTATTCAAAATCATCTGGGGCGTACGAGCATTCTCTTTATTGCGAGCCTTTTGAAAATCCCACGTATCAAGATAATGTAAAAGAAGATCTATTTCATTCAACCTAACCCCATAAATTAGCTTTAGAATCGTAAAAACTATAAATTTGAATAGTGAAATTTTTAGTATTTCTTTCTGGTCATTTTAAAATATTTGCCGCTAATTAGGTTGGTCTATATAAAATTTCTCTACGGAGACTATCTATTTTCTGCTCTTTTTAAAAGGTTTATTCAATCGATTACATATGGAAAAAATCTAGATTCTTTTTGTCCAATTATTGTTAATAAGATTCCACCGTTAAAATTTTTTTGAGGGTCCGGATGCAATATATTATTTACGACGGCATTAACCTTTCCATCAATAGACACCAAATCTCCAATTTTTAAAGCAGTTCCATCTTTATAATAGAATTTATTAGCATTTTCATTATAATTTTGAGGCTTAATTGATTTGCAAAGCAAAATCTCAGATGAATTTTTGCGAGATACTAAATAGCATCTTTCATCGGGAACTTTGATGTGGAGTTCATCTTCCACATCTCTTAAATTCTGGAATTTCACAAAACCATTATTTATAGAGCGGACAAAATACATCGAATAATATATATCTTTTATATGATAAAAAACAATGTCTCCAAGCTCGACTCTATATCCTGAAAAATAATATATATCCATCACAACTTTTGCTTTGATACCAATTTAATCTCATCAATAACATATGGGAAAAATCTCACATCATATTCTCTTTCAAATTGAATGAATATTCCACTATCAGATGATGTATTTTTTGTTCTATCCGAAATGTAAGAAATTTTACCGATAGCATTTCCCATAAAAACGATGTCGCCTACTTCCGCAACGCTTCGATCTTCATAATAGTAAATGTGTTCTGTTTCATTATAACGTTTTTTTTCACCAAATGTACCCAAAAGAATCTCAGGCGAATTTTTTCTTGAAACCAAAAGAATGTGTTCATCTGGAATTTCTCCCGGATAAAAATTTACATCAGGGTTTAATGGAATAAAACTCAAATCGCCATTTGTAATATTTGCGCGATAAATAATAAATTCCGGAGGGCACAGATACAAAACTGTATCTCCGTCCTTTACTAAATGACCTGAATAATAAAATATTTTCATTAGACTCTTTTTTTTAATCAGCGCACAACTGAGGGTACATGTTTTTTATTCTGCCGCAAAGAAAGCGTATCCGAAATATCAAAAGTGTAGCTATTCAATTCGGTCTCTATCGATATGGAATTTTCCTTAATGTCAATGCGCGAGAATTTAAAATGAAACTTCCCTTCCAACTTAAAGACCTCTAAATTTCTCCCATTTACAAATAGAACGAGTAGCCCGTCGGAATCCCTTTCGGGATCGTCTAAGCCATAGGGTTTCGAGGATATAATAAAAACGTCATAGGCACCAACTTTTATATTTTTTGTTTCAAATGTATTCCATTCATTTAAAATCCTATTTGTAATTATATAGTCGCCAATGTCCGATGACTGTAAAAATATGTATTCCTTAGATAAAGGGCGTATTTTATAGCGGCTGTATACGGATGCACGAGTGTTGAGATCTAAATTACCTATTTTAAGAAACAATATTCCATTTTTGTGCTCTACGGAATAAATATTTTCTCCTTGGGGACTTGTGGAATAGCAACTATTTTCCTGCAAATCTTTATTTTTGTCAGTGCATGAAAAAGTTAAAAAAGCAAAAAATAACGCTATAAAATATTTCATTTTATATTCCTCAATTCTGCAAATTAAAGCCGCTAGTGCATGGGAGGCATAAAGGAGTTAGACAAGCGGCTTAGGAAATGTAGAGTAGATGTCTTTAGTCCGTGATACATATCAAAACCACTTCTAGTTGTGTATAAGGTTCTTTCATTGTTTTGCAAGAATAGAATTATTTGTTTTTTAGCTTTGCCTTGGTTTGAGAAATTTCTTTTTTTATTTCATCTTTCATTTTAGACGCTTTAAGTCTGTCGTCGAAGTTTAGTTTTAATGATAACATCGAAAGATTATTTTTCTCTGGCTCGGTAAATTTATATCCGTTTTCGCCTGACGCCGAGTACAAATCCTCTAGACAATATCCATCTAGCAAAGCATTGCCGGAGCCGGAGTTTAGACTTGCCTTTGCTAAACCGGGACTATCAACAAAATATTCATACTGCCAATTCATAACAGCATCTCTACATCTCTCGCTAATGGAGCTATTTAACTTATTATCGCTTGTCAAGTTATATTCTAGCTTTTTTAATTCGCTTGTCCCCAACATATAGCTACTTGAGGATATGCGCTGCAAGTCGTCGTAAGTATTTACTATCTTGGACTCACCGATTAGATTGATTTCGCTAATACTGCTAAGTGCGTTATATGTGTAGGAAATAGTCTTGTTCTGCGCCGAAAAGCTCGGCAATTTAACGCTTGCGCCGTAGGCGTAGTTAGCCTCGTAAAGAACATTCCCCTGCGTGTCCTTCAACTTAACGCGAAATTAATCTTTTTAAAATCATTATCAAAATATGGATATATAAGCCAAGCTTCCTCGCCAAATTCTTTTAAATAATCAAACCATACGTATATCCCATTTTTATCAGAATGGATTACAGTTCCTTTAAATCCATGAAATTTTATTCTATCATTTTTACACACTAAAGTTTCGTCTGAATAAAAATAGACATTGTTTTCGTGATCATAATTCTTTTTTGACAGTTTGCTAGGAAGAGAACCATCTTTTCGTTTTAATAACTTAATCTGATCGTCAATCGAGAAAAAATTAAAGTTGTTTATTCCACGCATATCGGGAAAAGTAAAATAACAACCTCCTTTATTATCTCCCAAAATCGTTTTAGCTTCTTTTGAAAAAGGATAAAAAATTTGTTTTAAGAAGCCATATTGATTTTCCCATGAAACAAAATCTCCTTCTTTTGCTTCATAACCTGAAAAATAATAAAACATGTTCATAACGTACCACCTTCGCCCTCAGAATTTATCGACACTTTCTTTATGCTTAGCATATTGTTAAAATACCCATACTGATCCGCCAAAAGATCAGTTCTAGTTACGATACCGTTAAAAATATTGCAACATTGCTAATCGCAAATAATAAAAACAATATTCTATTTCCACAAATCATTTTCGTATGCAGCCATTTTTCATTTTTAATTTTCACATAACAAATAAAAATGAAATACAACAATGGAATTACTACAGTGCACAAAAATGCCAAAGAAAGAAGCCCTCCCCAATGCAGTAGTAAAGAAAATAATATAGGATCCGGTTCTGTAGCAAGAATATAAGGAGTATATAAAATCAGAGGAAGAAGTAATCCGAATATAAGTAAAGAAAGCTTAGACGATGCAATAGACAATGCAAGTTCCCTCATGGAGTAAAGCAAAGCGAATGTAAAAATATTTAATGCTACAAAAGAGGTAGGAGATTCTGGACCAATAAAACGGGCCACATATCTACCCTGTATTACAAATGATGAAATCAATATAACTAGAGCATAAATATTCTTTTTCATATTAAGTACATTATGAATATTAAAGCGGGTATATGATTGGTTTTTCATGATTGTATTCCTAGTGCGAGTTAGCTCTTTTATTTCTAAGGATAGTACAACAAAATGCAGTAAACTATTTCAGACAATGGACTAAAAATAACTCCGTAGAAAACAAACTTCGTTGTCTTATCATTTTCCATTTCAAGAATTAAAGGATAGGAATTTCGGTATATAAATACCATATTGTCATGGTACTTTTCTATAAAGTTTAAAAATGCTACCTTTGCCTCAGAATCCTCCGACTTTGAAATTATATGCAATAATGCTGCCTGTGAATCTTGAAATAGTTTTCTATCCTTTTTCATAGACAACTCGCTGACTTCTTCTAATTTGAAGTCTTTTAAATTAGGCTTATTTTTTAGTTTAAAACAGGCGTATCCTAATACGGATGGATTCTGCACTTTGTAGCTTTTATCAAAACTATAAGGTTTTTCATATAGACAAATTGCTTCGTCAATTGTCATATACCGCTTAATCAATTCTTTGAAATCTACTTTTGTATCATAATATGTACATGAAAAGCAGAAAATCGTTGTAATTAAAAGAGTTAATATATTTTTCATAATCAATTCCTTTTACTGCAGACCGAAAAACCTCCAATGTATCTCTTGCCCGGGTGGCGCAATATCTCTATAAAAGTCTTCATTCTACAATCCCAATGCAAGTTACAAAATCTAACACACGTGTTAACAAGTTCCTTATAGCCTAGTAAATTCAGGTTGTAAAGATGAAAAAAGAATAATTATCTACAATATCAATGGCGGGTAATTTTTTGCAATTCAGATGCTTAAAGTAATAAGTATGTCTTTTTAAGTTTTGTGCTCTAACTTGGATTCAGTTTCGATAAGTTCTGTGGTGATCTTAATGTAAGCACGCGGATATCTTGCGGTGTAATTTACGCAATATCATAAAGATTAATCCAAGCTAAAGCCTAAATTCTTCTGCAATTTTAAAGCACAAGAGTTATTCATAATATAGATTAGCTTGGCCAAGTTAGCCTCAGTAGTTTTTTCTCTGCTTTATAGATTTATTATTCCACGGAATATCTTAGCGCAAAGTTAAAACTCATGATATCAGCATTTCTTTTTCTTTGCCGAGCCTTAGAATCCGCATCATCTCACAATTGGGGAAAGCTTTGATGTTATTCCTTTCTCAAGACCTCCGTTACGCAAGATGTCTCAATATTGTAAAGCAATACGACTTCTCTATTCCCGCTAGATTTCCCTCCCAAATCTCTCCAAGCATTCGACCAGCAAAGCAGTATGGACGAATTTACATCAACATCGTAATATTTTTCAAAGGGTCTAGATTTTGTAAGCTCCGGCGTATTAAAGAAAATCTCACAGACCTCTATATTATAAAACCAATTATAATAAAAACTTAGTCTATCCAAGTAGTATCCCGTATATTGCAAACTTTTTCTAAATACCGATAATACATCCGAATCCTTAGATATCAAAGGCTTTAAGAGTTCCAAATCCATTTCCGATTTGACCGCGCAAGAGCCTAAATATTCAAAATTTGCCGCCCGATAAATTACATATAATTTTTCCTTCTTTGCGTAGTTGTACAAAAGAAGCTCTATAATTGAAGCATCGGAGCTATCATTGGAAAGAAGTTCCTTTACCATTTTTAAGTCCTTCCACTCATAATTATTTTTTGCCACGTCTGAAGGGTTTACAAAACTAATAGACAGCGCTAGAAATTCTTTTGGCGTTATGCCATCAGCCTTAAAGCGAAGCTCAAGTGCGTCGAAAAATTTGTACATGCCGCCAAATGGTATTACAGTTTCCGCATACTTTTCCTCGTCGGATTCGGGAATAGCCAAATCGTAAACAATATTGCAAATGCCCCATAGTTTGTCGTATGCTTTCTCGTCGGAAAGAATCATTTTCGTGATTTCTCTGGAGAACTCAGTTGAATTCATTATTTTTTTTACGCTTCTTGAAATAAAAAAAGCAAGTAGCAGCACTATAAGCAATAAGCCCGCCAATAAAGTATATTTTCTCATAGCAATTATATTATTAAAACATTTCAAATACTACCACTCTCTACACACTTCCGTAATATAACCTGACTTCAAGTTGTACGATAGAGCGAGAAAACCGCCAATATACTGGTCCTCCAAATTGAGCCAACTATTCGACCATGACCAATACAGCAATATAGACTCTCCTTTATCTATGCTGTAAACTTTTTCATTAGAATTATCAATATATTCAACAAGAGATTTATCCGCGCTAATCATGGGCGTATTGAAGCATATGCTGAATACATCTTCACCAAGAAACCATCTGTGAGCGAACCCAATCCTTTTGAAATAATTTTGTGCGGCTAAAAATGCCTTCCTAAAGGACTGCAATATATCTGAATTTGCATCAAGTATCGATTTGTATTCGTCAAGTTCCGCTTTGTATGCAACTTTGCACGATCCCATGTACTCAAAATTGCTCGCCCTATAAATCATGTAAAGCTTTTCATGTTCGATATAATTGTAAAGAATGACTTCAACAATGTATCCATTATTATAGGTGCAGGTTCTGCATAGCTCTTTTACGCTATCTAAAGTCTGCCATGCCGGAGGATTTTTCAAATTTTTTTTAACATACCTTAAGCTTAGCGAAAGCAATACATATTTTTTAGATGTAATGTCCTCTTTTTTTAGATGGGCATCCAAGGTGTCCAGAAACTTTGGCATACCTCCCGAGGGTATATTATGCATTCCCTCCTCTTTTGCGCAGTCATAATCTAAAAATGCCAAGCAAATTTTATATATTTTGAGATCTAAAGGCATTCTTGAGCAGCTCAACGACGCAACTTCGGAATAAAAAGCATTGGAATTTACAATATTAAATATCCAAGCACCAAACGCACATATAAGTGCTGCGGCAATGACTGCAAATAAGGCAACTTTCTTTCTAAAACTCATGGCAAGCTCCGATAGAGTTAAAAATTTTCAAGAGTAAAACAAGCCTTGTGCAATTCGCATTTTGCAAAGCTCAGCAAAACTCTCGGCAGTCGTACGATAGTCTGGTGGCTTATAATTGTAAATCCCAAAGTATTTACTCTTGCAAAACATTGCCTTGCTCCGGCAGGGGAGTGCATAAAATCCATAGGTAGATTTGCGCGGTTAAATTTCAAAAAAATTGTAAAGTTTGTAAAAAGATGTTGCATTTTGGGCAACTTACAGCAAAATAGCACCCTTTATCTTTAAATGAGTTTTACTCCTTAAAGAGCTTTGGTGCACGGTGCGCCAAGGTAAATTCAACAATAAAATTCAACCCGCCGGCGGCGCACGGTGCGCAGTTTGGCGATTTATAAGGAAAAAAATGAGTAACATAATGGAAGAGCTGCTCGCAAACAGCAGTTTCGCCGATCTAAAACAGGGCTCTATTGTAAAGGGCAAAATAATTGAAATACGCCAAAACGAAGTTGTTGTCGATATTGGCGGCAAGAGCGAAGGCGTTGTGCCCGTAAGCGAATTTGCAGACGTAAACGACTTGCAAATCGGCGAAGAAATCGAAGTGCTGCTTGAAAAGCTCGAAGACCGCGAGGGCAATCCGGTAATCTCTTACGATAAGGCCCAGCAGAAGAAAAATTGGGAAAATATCCTCGCGACATGCTCTGAGGGTGCTATCCTCCCCGGCCGCGTAAAGGGCAAGGTCAAGGGCGGTTTGGTTGTTTCCATAGGCGTAGATTCTTTCTTGCCCGCATCGCAAATCGATATCCAGCCCCCGAAAAATCTCGACCAGTACATCGGTCAGACCTACGACTTCAAGGTCGTTAAAATCAATTTGGAACGCAAGAACATCGTTGTCAGCCGTCGCGAGCTAATAGAAGAGCAGCGCGCAGAAAAGCGCCGCGCATTGCTAAGCACAATCAAGGCCGGCGATATCCGCAAGGGCGTTGTTAAGAATATTACAGACTACGGCGCATTCGTTGACCTCGACGGCCTCGACGGCTTGTTGCACATCACAGATATGAGCTGGGGCAGAATTTCACACCCCTCTGAAATGCTGAAAGTCGGCGAAGAAATCGATGTTATGATAATTGAAGTCGACACCGAGCGCGAGCGCGTATCCTTGGGCCTGAAGCAGACTATGCAGAACCCCTGGGACGGAATTGAGCGCAAGTACCCGGTCGGCGCACACGTCAAGGGCAAAGTTGTCAACTTGGTCAATTACGGCGCATTCATCGAGCTTGAAGACGGTGTTGAAGGCCTTGTTCACATTACTGAGTTCTCTTGGACAAAGCGCATTTCCAAGCCCTCTGAAGTCTTGAAGGTTGGCGACGAAGTTGAAGCTGTTGTCTTGAGCATATCTAAGGAAGAGCAGAAGATCTCCCTTGGCCTCCGCCAGCTTGAGGAAAATCCGTGGGAAATGGCTGTTCACAACTATCCGGTTGGCGCTCACGTTTCCGGCAGAGTTCGCAACCTCACAACTTACGGAGCCTTTGTCGAGCTTGAAGAGGGCATTGACGGTATGGTTCACGTTTCCGACATTAGCTGGACTCGCAAGATCAACCACCCCTCCGAAGTTCTAAAGAAGGGCGATTTGGTTGACGCTATCGTCTTGGTTGTAGATCCGGAAAATCAGCGCATCTCGCTTGGTATGAAGCAGCTGACAGTCGATCCTTGGGAAGAGATTGACTCTATCTTCAAGATTGGCGACCTCGTAGAGGGCAAGGTAAGCAAGATTACCAACTACGGTGCATTCGTTGAATTGCAAAACGACATCGACGCCCTTGTTCACATAAGCCAGATTTCCGAGGACCACATCGACAAGATTAAGGACGTTCTCAAGGTTGGCGACGTTGTAAAGGCAAGAGTTGTAAAGATCGACCGCGACGAGCGCCGCATCGGCCTTTCTATCAAGGCTGCCCAGTACGACGCAGACAAGCTCGCAGAAGAAGTTGCAGCTTTCGACAAGATTCGCAAGGATCAGGACTTGACCTCCCTCGGCGATATTCTCGACGAAGCTACAAAGTAAGTCTTTCAAGCTTTTTAGAGCTTAAAATTTTAGGCCTCAAGGTTTATGCCTTGGGGCTTTTTTTGCTTGTTAAATATTCTAATTTTAGGCGCTTATTTAATTTTTAGGAAGCTCTTGTTTGCGAATGTTTATATTGCGCATTAACTTTTGATTTTTAGACTGTTCAGCGTTTCTCAAGGGGTTGGTTTGTGAAAATTTATCCAAGCTATTCAGTTTGCCCAAGCTCAAGAACAGTGGAGTAGTGGCTGTCTCTTACAAAGACTCTTTGTTATAATTGACCTTGCGTATTCTTGTTTAGAGTGGGATTTATCTTTGAGACTTTAAAGCAATTAAATAGATTAGGATTCTTTTGCGCAAATTCGAGTATTTCTATTTGAGTCTTAAAGAGTTTCTTTAGTGAGTTTTTTAGTCTTATTTACCGCAATTAGGCGTCTTTACATATTAAGATTTTTATTGAAAAAAATAATAAAACGTGCAGACTGTAGGCTATGTTCTGTCAGCATTGTGGTAAAGAGGTAAACGATAAGGCAGTGGTTTGCGTCCATTGCGGCTGCCCCCTGTCAGCTCCATCTAAGAGCAGGGCTCTATACGTGGTTCTAGCTCTATTTTTTGGGTGTTTGGGGGTTCACAACTTTTATGCGGGCTACAACGGCAGGGCTGTAGCGCAGCTTTTAATAACTATCTTGGGCGGTATTCTCATAGTTCCTCTGTTTGCAGTGGGAATATGGGTGCTTATAGAGATTTGCATAGTTAACAAAGACGCCCGAGGTGTTCCATTTAATTAGGCCCAATATAAGTCAGGGCAAATGTTTTAGCGAGATTTGCAGAATTTCCGCGGGTTTGCCTGCATGGTGTGGGCTTATTTTTGCCTCGCACAATCGAATATCGCAAAGTTGCGCTAATTTCGCGAGGCCCTAACCATAAGTACGCTGCCCAGCGCTATAAATAGCAAATTGGGTATCCAAATCAATATGTCCGGGCGCATGTGCGGGAAGTTCTCAAGCCAAGTTATCACTACCGTCATAAGGTAGTACGATAGCGCAAGTGCAAGCGCTATTCCCAAGTTTGCGAAAGTCTCGGTTCGCGAGGCCTTTATCCCGAGGGGAATTGCGAGAACCACCATTGAGAATATGGAAAAGGCCATCGCAAAATTCTTCTGTATCTGGGTTTGGACAGCTATGCGGTTTTGGTAGGCAAGCTCAGGCGTTTCCGGCAGATTCGGATTTTTGCGCCACGTGTAGCGCGCGTTCATAAGCTCGCCGAACGTCAGTAGCGACAGCTTATACTTTGTCATTTTAAACGAACCTATTATATCCGAAAGCCTGAGCTTTACGGAGGCCTCCTCAAATTTGGAGGTGTAAACCGGTTTTGAGAAATCTTCGGCATCGCCCTTTTTCCTGTAGTCGGCGGAGGCATTGTAGAGCGTTAAAACAATTTCCTCATTGGGTTCGTCGTAGGTTATTTTTGCAGTGCGCGCTTGGGTTGCAACGCTTACTTCGCCATCTTTATTTAGCTCCCAAATTCTAAATTCCTTTAGGATATCGCCGTCTGCGGAGTTTGCGTAAATTACGTAGCCGGGGAAGTCGCGTATAAAAAAGCCGGGGCGTATGAATTGGAGCGGATTTTCGCGTATCACATTTTTGAGTGTCGCCTTGTAGGTGTAGTCGGCAAGCGGCGCGTAATAGAAATTTATGGCAACTGAAAATAGAGAGGCTATTATAGATAGAAAAAATACCGGGGCAGCTATGTCGTAAATTGAGCGTCCGGAGGCCTTTATTGCAACAATCTCGCTTTGCGCAGACATTCTGCCAAAGACTAGCAATATGCCCGTTAGCATTCCAAGCGGAAGCGCGTAGGGAATCACTCCCGGAATGATTAGCAGTATGATTTTTACAAAGAGCCAGAAGTCGAGCCTGCCCGCAGTGAGGTCGCCCATAACTTCCTTTACGACGTTTCCTACCACCAAGACAAATACAAATAGCGCGACAGTCATAAAAGCCGCGCCGAACACTTGCTTAAATATGTATTTGTGCAATGTACCCATTTGCATTAAAAGCAACAGATTTCGCGAAAAAAGCAACTTTTTTTAGAGTAAATATTTTATTTGCCGCTATAAAATTTGCACTTTTTACGATACATAGACGCTGTGGGCTTGCATAGCCCTTTTCTCTCTTTTTTTCCTACTATAACATTATAAGGGTTGACCTTGAGTGCTAAAGAGACAAAGTTTAAGCCATATTTTTTTTAAACATTTAAACCAGCAGTAATCGATTATGAAAAAAGCGGCAATACTAATACTTTGCGGATGCATTGCGTTTGCGATAACAGGCTGTAAAAAGCAGGAAAAACAGCAGATGATGCGCCCGCCGGCAGCGGTTGTTTTAAAGCCCGCCGAAAGCAGAGACGTAAACCGCTTTATTGAGACTTTGGGCACGACGGACTCCGCCGAGAGCGTAAATATAATCCCTCAGGTTTCGGGGCAAATTGTTTCGCTTAACTTTAAGCAGGGCGACATGGTAAAGGCGGGGCAGGTGCTTGCCACTGTCGATAAGCGCCCCTATGAGGCCGACGTGCTTGCGGCAAAGGCGGCTCTTGCGCAGGCAAAGGCGCAACTTAGCATAGATTCGCTGGAGGTTCAGCGCAATAAGAAGCTTGTCGAGCAAAATTATGTGGATAAGCAGACTTTCGATTCATATCTGGCTAAGGTGGAGTCCGACAAGGCTCAGGTTGATGCGGCAACTGCACAGCTTAAACTTGCCGAGATAAACTTGGATTGGTGCGATATTAAGGCGCCCGTTGACGGGAAGGTGGGGCTGTTTAACATAGATAAGGGCAATATCGTAACGGCAAATTCCCCCTCGAGCATGATAACAACTCTGGAGCGCTTAAATGAGCTTTACGTGGATTTCTTTGTTCCCGGAGACAGGCAGCTTGACGTTCGCAAGCTTATGCAGCAGCGCGGCGGCAGCTTGGATATAGAGGTATCATACATAGATAAAAAGTTGAACTCTTACACTCGCAAAGGGACTGTATCCATAATTGAAAACCGCAATCGCTACCAGTCGGCAACTCTCGTTTTAAGGGGTGTTCTAGACAATAAAGACGGAATGTTCTGGCCCTCGCAAAGCGTGAAGGTGAGGCTTGAAATGGAGCTTTGCAAGGGCGGTATTCTAATATCATCTGCAGCTGTTATGGTCGATAATGTCGGCAAATACGCATATATTGCAAAGCCCATAGGAAACGCCCTGTATTCCATTCAAAAACAGCCAATTGAGATAATCCAGCAGTTCCCCAACGGCGATTACTTGGTAAGCGGCGTAAAGGCGGGCGATTTGGTCGTAGAGCGCGGGCAGCTTATGATAGCTCAAGGCGCAATAGCCTACGCTGCAACTCCGCAGGGCCTGCCGCTAGATGAGAATCTAAAGCCTATAAATCCGGCGGAAACCAAGAATTTTATAGCAAAGGCAACGCAGATAAAAGCTGAGCTTATGTCAAAGGCCGCGCTTCAGGCGGGCGGAGCTTCGCAGCCCGCAGCAAAGCCCGGCGCTCCGGCTGAGTCAAAAAAGAACACTGAGTCTCAAAAATAGTCAGGCTTTAAAATGAGCGTTAATTTAAAAGAAAAAAAGTCGATTTCCGACATTTTCATAAAGAGGCCGGTGATGACCGTGCTGCTTGCGCTGTCGTCGCTTTTGTTCGGAATTTACTCTTACACGCAGATGCCGGTAAACGACCTCCCAGGCGTCGATTATCCGGTCATTAACGTAACCGCGACATATCCCGGTGCGGACCCGTCCATAATGGCTTCAAACGTGGCTTCCCCCTTGGAGCAGCAGTTCATGCAGATTCCGGGGATTGACATGATTACTTCCAGCAGCTCTTTCGGCTCGACGAGCTTAGTTTTGCAGTTTAGCCTGTCGAAGAGTTTGGACTCCGCCGCAACCGACGTTCAGTCGGCAATACAGCGCGCCATGGGTAACTTGCCTTCCGATTTGCCCTCGCCGCCGTCGTTTTCCAAGAATAACCCGAACGACATGCCCATAATCATATACACCGTATTAAGCGATGCTATGACGGAGGGCGAGTTGTACGAATACGCCTACACGGAAATTGCCCAGAAGCTCAGCATGATAGAGGGCGTTTCAAAGGTCGATGTATATGCCTCTCCGCGCGCAGTTAGAGTTGAGGCGGACACAAAGAAGCTCTTTAGCTTGGGGCTTACCATGACTGAGCTTAAGGCCGCCTTGGCGCAGACTACCAATATGTACGGCGCAGGCCAGCTTGAAGGCCCTAGCAGCCTATTTGTGCTCTTGCCAAAAACGCAGCTAAGCAGAGCCGCCGACTATGAGAATATAATTATATCCTATAGGGGAGGGATTCCAATTTTCTTGCGCGATGTCGCAAAGGTCGAGGACGGCCTGCAGTACGACACTCTCAATAAGAGCTTTTTCACGCGCTTAAATACGGGCATAAACACAAAGACTGCAAGTAATGTTATTCTTGCTGTCAGAAAGACTGCCGACGGAAACGCTCTCACTACGGTTTCGGCCATAAGAGATAAAATTGACGAGATAAATTCGGAGCTGCCGCAATCCATAAAGGTTTTGCAGATTTACGACCGCTCGCAGCTCATATTGGATAACATTAAGGACGTAGAGGAGACTATCGTAATAGCTTTCGTACTTGTTGTGATTGTCATATTCCTATTCTTGGGTCGAATTAGGGACACTATCATACCCGCAATAGCCCTGCCGTTTTCGCTCGTCTTAACTTTTATCTTTATGAAGTCCTTCGGCTTTTCCATAAACAATTTGAGTTTGATGGGGCTTACAATGGCGATAGGCTTTCTGGTTGACGATGCCATAGTGTTTCTCGAAAACACGGTGCGCCGAATGGAGGATTTTGGAGAGTCGCCAATGGCTGCAACTTTTGCGTCCGCCCGCGAGATAAGCTTTACGATTTTAAGTATGACGCTTTCGCTTGCGGCGGTGTTTATTCCGCTTGTTTTTATGAGCGGCATTATTGGGCGAGTTTTCAAGGAGTTTTCAATTACTATTGTGACGGCCACGATTATGTCGGGCATCGTAAGCCTTACGCTGACACCTCTCATGTGCTCGCGCGTATTGCAGGCCAGAAAGAAGTCTTTAGACGACAAGACCTTCATCGAGAAAATGGCTCATAAGATTGAGGCCTCCTTCTTAAAGTTTTACAGCCCAACTTTGTATTGGATGTTAAAGCAAAACGCTCTGACAGCCCTGATACTCATAGCCTGCTTGGCGGGAACTGTTTATTTTGGAATGGTTTTGCCAAAAATATTTTTTCCTATAGGCGATAGCGGATTTGCCACGGGCGTTTTTGTGGCCAGCACCAAGAGCTCTCCTAATGAGATGAAAGTCTTGCAGGACGAGGTCTACAAGGTTGTTTCGGGCACGGAGGGCGTACAGAGCGCCATTATGGTTTCGGGTGTTACGGGCTTTATAAATGCGAATATGGGCATTACATTTGCCGTTATGCAAGACAAGCAGAGCCGTCCGCCCATTGAGCAGATAGTAAACCAGATAAACCAGCGCGCCGCTATGATACCGGGCGTTATGATGCTTTTAAAGGCTGAGCCAACTCTGGAAATTTCGACGGGTGCCGTATCGACGCAGCAGGGCAACTACCAGTTTGCGATAACCTCAATGGATTCGCAATCGCTGTACAGGTCGGCCGGGGCGCTTCTTGCGAAGATGTATTCTAAGTACGGGGTTTACTTCTCTAGCGTTTCGAGCGATATGTACTTGGATAACCCCACGCTCAATTTGGAATTAGACAGGGAGAAGGCGTCTATGCTGGGGCTTAGCGCAAACAACTTCTCGGCCGTCTTTAGAGATACTTACGCGAAGTTCTACTACTATTTGATAAAGTCAACCTTCAACCAGTATTGGTCTATTTTGGAGGCGGAAAAGACGCAGCGCTACTACACTTCCGACCCGCAGTCGCTATTCTTTACGCCCGATAGCATAGTTACGGGAGGCGTCGGGGTTTCGCCGATTTTTGGGACGGATGCAAGTTCGCAGGCCTATGAACTTTCAAATTTAATTCCATTTAGTTCCATAGGCAGCGTGTCGGCAACCTTGGCTCCGGTTTCGGTAAACCATATCGACAACTTCCCCTCGGTCACAATATCCTTTAACCTCGCCCCGGGTGTAGCCATAGGCGATGTCATGAATTGGGTGGATTCAATTGCGGCCGAAACTCTGCCTGAAAACGTCACGGGCAAGTTTGTGGGCGAAGCTGTTACATTCTCGCAGACGATGTACAGTTTGCTTGTACTTGCGCTAGTGGCAGTCTTTGTAATGTACGTTATTCTCGGCATATTGTACGAGAGCTACATACACCCGATAACTGTTTTGATTGCGCTTCCTGTTGCGGTTGTGGGCGGATTTGCATCGCTATATTTCTTTAATATGGAGCTTTCGATTTACTCCGCAATAGGCGTATTTATGCTCATGGGCATAGTGAAGAAAAACGGTATCTTGGTGGTGGACTTTGCAATAGCCCGCGAAAAGGAGGGCGACAGCCCTTACGAGGCCGTGCACAAGGCTTGTATGGACCGCTTTAGGCCCATTATCATGACGACCTTTGCGGCTCTAATGGGCATGTTGCCCATAGCTTTGGGTTGGGGCAAGGCCGATGCGGAAAGCAGAATACCGCTGGGGGTTGTCGTTGTGGGAGGTTTGATATTCTCGCAGCTTATAACTCTGTATGTAACGCCCGTTGTTTACCTTTGGTTTGACGCATTGCAAAGAAATGTCTTGGACAAGATTCCATTCTTTGCCAGAGGCGACTTAAACGACTAATTTTGGAGGCTAAATGCTATGAAAAATTCTTTGATTTGCATCGCAGGCTCTTGCGCCGCACTTTTCCTGGCTTCTTGCGTATCCGTTGACGATGATGTCGCGAAAACTCCCACACGTTACTGGAAGGCTCCGAAGGAGGCTTTGCCGGAAAAGTACATAGCCCCTTCCCAGATAAAGACTGAGGAAATTACCGAGCTTGAAAAATCTTTAAGCGCCTCCGACAAACTCGTATCGGGCAGGAAACTCACTCTCGAAGACTTGGTTGACATAGCCCTTGAAAACAATACTTCAACGCGCATGTATTGGTTTCAGGCAAAGGTTTACGCGGCGCAGAAGGGGCAGGTGGATTCGCAGTACTTTCCGTCAATTAGCGTTGGAGCGCAGGTTACCAGGCAAAAAAGTAGAAACGTTAGCTTTTTCCCGCTAGGGGTGGGAACTTATTGGGCAACGGGCTATGGGCCGTCTTTGCAGATGAATTGGCTCTTGTATGACTTTGGCAAGCGCGAGGCGATGTCGTCGGCTGCCAAAGAATCCTTGAGGGCGGCTAATTTCGACTACAACCAGAGCCTTCAAGATGTGGTTTTAAACGTTCATATGGGCTACTTTAACTTGTATAGCGCGCTAGCATCGGTAAAGACCGCCATGGCAAATCTCGAAGATGCGAGGAATTCCTACGAGGCCTCAAACGCGCGTTTCAAGAACGATGTCGGCAACAAGCAGGATATGCTAAGGGCACTCGCGAGCGCAAAGAATGCGGAGTTTGCCCTTGAGCAGGCTAGGGCAAATGTCGAGAGTGCGAGGGCAAACCTTGCGGCTTACTTGGGTATAGAGGTGGATCAGACTCTGCAAATTTCGGAAGACTTTGTCCTGCCAAAGAGCAAGGAGGCGGAAAAGCGCATAGAGGAGCTTATGGCAAGTGCGCTAAAGCAGCGCCAGAGCGTTCTTGCGGCCTATTCAAACTTGGCGGCGGCCAAGTATAATACGCAGTCCAGCATACGCGATTTTCTCCCGAAAATAAGCGCAGTCGGAGCGATGGTTTGGACAGACTATACGGAAAACGAATTCTACGGAACACCCGCAAATCAGTATTCTTTGGGCGCGCAGCTCACATGGGATATTTTTGAGGGCTTTAGCAGGCAGTATGAGCTGATAAGCTCAAGGGCAAAGGAACGCGCGGCGGCTCAGCAGCTTAAGGAGACTGAAATTTCCATAATTTCTGCAGTTTGGACATACTACTACGCCTACAAATCGGCGCTAAAGCAGTTGGATAGCACAACGGCGGCAGTCGAGGCAAGCCAAGAGGCCTACAACGCGACCAAGGCCGCCTACGATAACGGCGTAAGTACGCTAACTGACTTGCTAAACGCGCAGTCGCTATTGTCTCAGGCGCGCTCGCAGAAAGTTTCGGCTGAATCTTCACTCGCGATATCGATAGCGCAATTGGCGCATGCAACGGGCGCACTAACTGCCGGAATTGCCGCCGATACCGAAGAGATGTAATTAGCCGCAGGGCAATTTTGAAGCTTGCAAATAAGCGTAAATTTTTGCAAACTAAAAACTCATGAAACGTTTACTTGCACTGATGGCGGCTGCCGCGCTTACCCTCACAGGTTGCGCAAAGCAGGAGGACTTATTTAAGAAAGATTTGTCGAATTCGACATGCAAAGCCCCCGTGTGGAGCTTTAACGAAAACGGAGAGCTTTCGTCCACAAAAGACGAGATTCTTTGGACTAAGGGCGAGTACGAAAATTTCGTATTGGAGCTTGAGTTTAAAGTTACAAAGGCGGGCAATGGCGGCATCATTATTTACTCTACGAATACCGACAACTGGATTCCCGATTCTATTGAAATTCAGATAGCCGACAACGAACATTGGCTCAAGTCTGGCATATTGAGTACCTGCGGAGCTATATTCGGCTTTCAGCCGCCCTCCAAGGACGTCACAAAACCCGTGGGCGAGTGGAACACACTCAAGGCTGTTTGCAAAGGGCAGTCCGTAAAAGTTTACATAAACGGCGAGCTTATAAACGACTTTGATATGTCGAAGTTTACCGACGCCAAGAAAAATCCCGACGGCTCAGTTCCATACAAGTGGCTGCAAAACACACCGAGGGCAAAAGTTCCGACAAAGGGTAAGATTGGCTTCCAGGGGCACCATGGAAACGGCGATGCAATCTACCGCAATATAAAAATTACACAGGGAATATAAAATTTTGCATTTAGCTCTTAAGCCGAGGCGACTTTTCTCCCCGGCTTTTTTATTAAATGCTTAAGGGCAGAGTTAACCTTTTATTTATCTTTAATTTGCGCTTGCGGGCAGTCAGGATTTAAAAAGCTTTCAGGCTTTTGCTTTAAATTAAAATTTTTATTATGATTAGGTCTGGATTTTTCTAATGGTGCGCTTTCAATTTTTGTTGATTAAGCGGGGTGAATTTTTGAATATCTAGAGATGAAAATTTATCCCGCAATAGACATAAAGGAAGGCAAGTGCGTGCGTTTGCGCCAAGGGCTTGCAAGCGATAAGACAGTTTACTACGAAAATCCCTTAGACGCGGCAAAGATGTTTTTAGACGCCGGCAGCGACAGGATTCACGTTGTGGACTTAGACGGAGCCTTCGCGGGGGGAATTGCCAATTTAAATAGCGTTGCAAAGATTGCCTCCCTTGGAATGTTTGTTGAAATGGGCGGGGGAATGCGCGACAAAACTGCCGTTAAAAACGCCTTAGATAGCGGCGTTTCAAGAGCTATCATAGGAACAAAGGCCTGCACAAACCCCGAATTTATGGACGAGCTTGTTGCGGAATTTAAAGACGCAGTGGCGGTGGGCATAGACGCAAAAGACGGGAAGGTTGCGATAAAGGGCTGGGTTGAGATTGCGGAAAAATCCGCCCTTGAAATGGCTTTAGATATGGCAAAGAAAGGCGTAAAATACCTTATCTATACGGACATTTCAACAGACGGAATGCTCACTGGGCCAAACTTGAAAGCGCAAAGGGCAATGCTTGAGAAGATATCGCCATTTGGAATGAAGCTAATTGCATCCGGCGGAGTTTCAAGGCGCGAAGACATTGTGGCTCTAAACGACTTGCAGGGGCTTGAGGGTGCGATAGTCGGCAAGGCAATTTATGAAAAGCGCGTGGATTTGCGCGATTTAATTTCGATTGTAAGCTGAGGGCGCAATCTTTTCTAAAGGCGCAGTCACGCTTTTGTAGCACTTGGAGCTTTGCTTTTCTTTAATTGATTTGCGCCTTTTTATTTTGGGCGATATTTATAAATCCCAGTATGGTTTACTTCTTTTTAATCCGCTTAAGCACTGAGCTTAGGCGGATTTTTTTAGGCCTTGTAGGGGGAAAGACTTTAGGCTTTTAGAAATTCCGCAACTAATTCGCGGACGGCGTTGGCGGTGTCGGCGGGCTTTAGAACGTCGCTTACTGCAACAATCCTCTCAGCCCCGGCGTCTCGGACAGCCTTTGCCGTTTTTAGATTAACTCCACCTATCGCAAACCAAGGCAAGCGGGCCTTCATCTTGCTTGCGTATGAGACGAGCTCCAAGCCCACCGGCTTGCGCCCGGGTTTTGTCTGTGTCGCGTAAACTGGGCCCACTGCAAAGTAGTCTATAATGCCTGCCATCTTGTCGGCGGCACTTGCTTGCTCAGGCGAGTGGGTTGAAAGCCCTATGATTCTGCCTTCACCGAGAATCTCGCGAGCCTCCGCTGCCGGAGTGTCGTCTTGGCCTATGTGAAGCCCTGCAAATGAAATTGATTTTGCGAGGTCTATGTCGTCATCTATTATGAAAATTGGCGCGTTTTCGCGCTCGAAAAGCGGGGCAATTTCAAGTGCAATTTCGGCTCTTTGCTTTGTGGATTCCCGCTTGGCTCTAAGCTGAATAATCCCGGCACCGCCATCGATTAGGGCGCGGCATTTAAGCTTCATATCTTTGCGCGCAACATAACCTGTATCCAGTATTCCGTAAAATACGCAACTTTTTAAAATTTCGCTCGCCTTACTCATAAAACAAAGCGCAATTTTTGCAGCGAGTAAAACTTTTGGCAAGCGAATTTAGCTTTGCTTAAAGAAGGGATTGTTTTCCTGCCCGTCGTTTGCCGGAGTTTCGTCGAGAGCCTCCAAGGGCTTAAATGGCTCGTGTGGCTTTGAAAGTATTCCCTTAAAGCCTTTGATTCTGACGTCTATAGTTCCGAGCTTTTCCACGCCAAGGTGCTCGCGGCAGGCCTTTGTAAGCTCGTCTTGAAGTTCCGCGGATACCTCCGAGAGCTTCTGGCCCATCTCAAGCTTGAGAGACACTAACATGCACAGCTTCCCGCGCCTTACGTATATCTTAACACTTGGGCGGTTTAGCGCACCCATAGAGTAACATACGCTTTGCACTAGCTCGTCCAAAGCTTTTGGCGTAACGGTAATTACACCCGCCGAATTATTGAAAAGCTTTATTGGGGCAAACTTCTTTCTTATGCACCTTACAACTATTAAGAGCACAATTAGGCAGGCAATTGCTATCAGAATTCCCTTTGCGTGCGGCTGAGCCCACATAGCTTCAAAAAATCTGCCTGTAAGCGAGACTAAACTTTCAATTTTTTCAAAGACTTTATCCATGCTGGCTATCGGTGTAGAATTTATAGGTCGGAATAAATCCTCCCCGCATAATCAAATAAAAACAAAATTCTTTAATATAATCAATATTTTTATTCGTCAAAAACAAGCTCGTCCGGCCACGGGCGGGTGCGCCCGTCGGCGGCGTTTTTCTTGCAGGCGTCAACAAAAATTGCATTTGCCGAGAATATTACATCGCTTGCGGGATCAACGTTGTTAAAGCATTTCCAGAGCATTTTTGAGACGTTTTTTATATCTACATTCTCGTCAAAAATTGCAACTACCTTAAAGAACTTGAAGGCCTCCGAGCTTGAAAATTCCTTCAAGATATCGCGTCCGGAAAGCTCTCCTTTATCTATTTTTATAGCGCAAAATTTATCAAATACTTCCACGCAATCTTCATCGACTCCGGCGGCTTTTGCTATGTCCTTTACATCGCAATCCTCCGCAAATTTTTGCGGCGTGCGGCGAGGCTCGTCGCCCAATTTCGACGTTAGGTCTATGCCGATTTTAGAGCCGAATAACGCGCTGTTTGAGGCGTGGTCCAAAACGTCCAATACGCCCTTTGACAAAATTAAATCGGTGCTAAAATCAAAGCGCTCTGCAAAGATTTCCCAGACTCTCTTTAAATCCGATGGATCCACGTCTTCATCGACTGCGACTATGGCCTTGCAGAAGCTCATCTGCCCCTGTCCCCACAGCCCGCTTATTAGGCGGTCGGCGTGCGCCGGATACTCCTTCTTTATGGAGACTATAGCTATGTTGTGAAAGACGCCCTCCCAGGGCAAAAAGTAATCTCTAATTTCCGGAAAAATTGTCTTTAAAAGCGGCAGGAATATGCGCTCTGTGGCCTTTGCCATATAGCAGTCTTCCATGGGCGGAGGACCCACGAGGGTGGCGCAATATATGGGCTTTTCGCGCCTTGTAATTGCCGTAACGTGGAATACGGGGTACATATCGGCTAGAGAGTAGTAGCCGGTGTGGTCGCCAAATGGGCCTTCCAATCGCAATTCGTCCGGCTCAACGTAGCCTTCCAAAACAAAGTCAGCCTCCGCCGGAACTTCCATATCTATGGTCTTGCACTTTACCATTTTTACGGAGCCTTTCTGGAAAAAGCCCGCCAGTAAAAGCTCATCGACATTTCGCGGAAGTGGGGCAGTGGCGGCAAATATTGTTGCCGGAGATGCTCCTATTGCGACGGCTACGGGCATTCGCGCACCGGCTTTTTTGTATTCGCCGTAAAAGTGCGCGCCGTCTTTATGTATGTGCCAGTGCATGCCGGTTGTGTTTTTGTCGAAAACTTGTAGCCTGTACATTCCGAGATTCCCGACTTTGCCGTCGAGCGATTTTGTAAAGACAAGCGGCAGAGTCACAAATCTGCCCGCATCTTTAGGCCAGCACTTTAAAACGGGTATTTCCGACAAATCGACCTCGTCAAACTTCTTTACCACCTCTTGGCAGGGGGCGACTTTACCGCGATATTTTGAGGGCAAAATCTTGGCAAGAGGCAAAATCTTTTTTGCCGTCTCTAAAATGTCTGCAAAACTTTTGGGCGGTGAAATTTTTGTGAGCTTCTCTATTTCGTCGCCCGCATTTGCAAGAGTCTTTACTCCGAGAGCCATAGCCATTCTAAAGTCGCTGCCAAACAGATTTGTTGCAACCTTAAACTTTGAACCTTTGACATTTTCAAAGAGCAGCGCCTTGCCGCCGCGCGGCTTCTTTGACTCGGCGTCTGTAATCCTTGAAATCTCAATTTCAGGCGACACTTCCTCCGATATTCTCTTTAATTCGCCGCACTCCTCGAGGCTTTCTATAAATTCGTGTATATTTTTAAAGTACCTTCTCATATCACTCACCCCACGGTGCAATTTCATTGTGTTCAAAGCCCATTGCGGCAACGGTTCTTGCCGCCACAAAATTTACGAGGTCAAATACGCTCTCGCTTTTTCCGTAAAATGCGGGGCAGGCCGGAAGGATTACCGCTCCGGCTTCAGTTGCGGCGCACATATTCCTTAAGTGCGTTAGAGCAAGCGGGGTTTCGCGCGCCACAAGAACAAGCCGCCGCCTCTCCTTTAGGGCTACATCGGCGGCGCGGAGGAGCAGGTTTTCCGCATACCCGTGGCAAATGCCCGCCAGCGTTTTCATGGAACAGGGGCAGATTGCCATTGCGTCAAAGTTAAAGGAGCCGCTTGCTATAGGCGCCGAAAAGTCGGACTCGGAATAGAATTTCACTTCGGAATATTTCTCTGAAAATTCCGCGCTAAATCTTCCGAAACTTTCGCCCATCTCGCTCTCGTAAATCGGAAGCGAAGCATCGCTTGCAACTACGTAAAGCTCGACTTCCAACTTCGCCAAAATTTCCAGAAGCCTCCGCGCATACGGCATTCCGGAGGCTCCGCTTATGGCAACTGCAGCTCTTTTTGTCATAGCTTACTTCATAATAGCTTGCGGAAGCGGGGCAAGCATTATCAGTATGGAGCATAGGGCGTTCATGTAGAAAAATACAAGATTTATTTTTTGAAGCCCGGCTCTTGCAAATATGAAAAAGCCCACGAGGTAAATGGAGCTAATTAGTGCGGCACATACGTAGTAAAAGTAATTTAGCTCAAATATTGCGCCCGTCAGAAAGTGCATTAGAATTGCCGCCAAAAATAGGGCAAAGCATATATTGAGAGAGTCCTTTTTGCCGAATCTTGCTGGAATTGAATGGAGCTTGTTAGACTTGTCGAAATCTTCGTCTTGCAGCGCGTAAATTATGTCGAAGGCCGAAATCTGGAAAAATAGCGCAAAGGCAAGTGTGAGTATTCTTGGGCTAAAGCTGCCTGTAAATGCTATCCAAGCACCGATTGGCGCAAGTGCGAGAGCAACTCCCAGCACAAAGTGGCTAAGGCTTGTGAAGCGCTTGCAGTAGGAGTATCCAAAGAGAACAATTAGCGCTGGAAACGACAAAATAAAGCAGAGCTTATTTAGCATGTACGCGCTTAGCACCATTAAAATGGCTGAGATGACTACAAATATGGCAGCGTGGCTTTTGGATATTTTATTTATGCACAGAGCCCTGTCTTTAGTGCGCGGATTTTTTGCGTCTATTGCGGCATCGGCAATTCTGTTAAAGCCCATTGCGGCGGAGCGTGCGCCGGCAAAGGCAAGCGTAACCCACACGAATTTATCAGGCGTAAAATTGTAGCCGCAAATGTAGGCAAGAACAAGCGCGCTAAACGCAAATGGTAGGGCAAAAAGCGTGTGGCCGAGCTTTATCATCTCGGCGTATTCTACTGCTGACTTTGCTATTGACATTTCGATTTTGCGAAGTTTTCAATTTTTTCGCAGAGCTTTGAGAGGCCGTTTCGCCTGTTTGGCGATAGGTATTGCGCGATTTGAATTTCCTCCAAAAATGCGCAGTCAAAGTCCAATACTTCCTGCGGCGTTAGGCCGTCGTACATTCCGCACACAAGAAGCGCAATTCCCTTTGTTATTATGGAATCGGCGTCGGATTCAAACTTGCACTTTCCATTTTCAAAACTCGGCACGAGCCACAAATTTGACACGCAGCCCCTCACCAAGTTTTCATCGGTCTTTTGCGACTTATCAAGCCCTTTTGCGTGCTTGCTTTTTGAAATTATGTATTCAAAGCGCTCCTCGGGATTTTCAAAAAATCCGAACTCCTCGCGAAGCGAATTTTTTCTATCTTCTATGATGCTCATATAAATTTTAAACTCCGAATATTTTTACGCCAAGGTTCTCGGCAAGCTTTAGCGAATGTTCCGGATTCAGAATTATTACCTTCTCGGCTTCAACAGCCGCATTAAAAATTTTTGCCTCGGCAAGCTTTCTTATTGTGCGCTCGCCGACTACGGGAACGTCGAAGCGGTAGTCTTGATTAGGCTTTACCGTCTTTGCAAATAGGGCGTCTTTTGCCTCAAACTGTGCGGCTCGCTCTATCATTTTGTCGGTGCCTTCAAAGGCCTCCACCGCCAATACGCTGCCGCGCGAAACTACGCAGGATTGACCTATGTCTAGGCTTGCGCACGCCCTTGCAATCTTCATTGCGTGCTCCAGATGCTCCTCTTTTATACTCCAACTCTTGCCCGAGTTAAAACCCTTGTGGGCCAAATTCGAATCCAAAAAAGAGCGCGCGTCGAGAAGCTCGCAGCCGATTTTTGAAAGCTCGTTTGCTATGGCGCCAAAAATAGTTTCGGCGTTCTTTTCTTTGAGGGTGGCAAGAATTGCGATTGCGCGCAGGTCGGGCGTAAGCCCTTTAAATAGCTTCTTGGGAGTAATCTGCCCGGCCATGATTGCGTATTTTGCGCCAAATTTCTTGACGTTTTTTAAAAGCTTGCCGAGCTGGCCTATGTTTATCCTCACCCTGTCGCAGTCGTCGAAAGATTCGTATAAATCCTCGTCCGTCTCGTCTTCAAACGCAACAAGCTTTACCTTAATCCCGGATTTGCGCGCATTTTGAAGCGTTATTTTTGGGTACTCTCCCTTGCCCGCAAGCAGCGCAACTGCTGCGGTTTCATCAAAGTTTTGCGGTAGAAATTTTGACGGCGTCATAACTTAATTTTTTGGCAAAATCCTCTCTTGCCTTGCCCAGAAATTTGGCGAAAGTATGCGCCTTGCCACCGGTTTTTCCGGGTTTGTGTAGTCAAAGTAGGTAGACTTCCACGCGTCTTTTGCACTCTCAAAAAAGTCGATATTCTCGACGCTCTTATCCGAGGCCAATTTTTCGCGCGTTAGTTTTATCTTGCCATTTTCGCTCTTTATTTTTGCAAAGTAGCCCATGCCTATGTACTGTGGGCTTGAAGAGTCTATAGGGTAGTAATTTACTGCGGCGTCGTGGGCGTAGATTAAGAGTTCTTTGCCGGTTGCACTTATTCTCAGATTCTCTCCTAGCGCTTCAAAATTTCCAAGTTTGGTCTTAACTATGAATTTGCTCTTCGCCTTCGGCTCGGCGCGCGACATAAACATAGTTCCGCTTTCTATGTCTATTTCAAACACAGAGGGGCAGGATTCCTGGCTCAACTTTTTTTGAGGCTCATCCAAAAGTTCGAACTTTAAAATTTTTGCTTTTGTATTATCCGTAAAAATTAGAGCCATATTATTTGAGAGCGCAAGGCTTGCAAAGGAATCTTTGGGAACCTCTATATTAAGCCCCTCAGCCTTTGAAACTTCACCATTTTTTAGCTGCTTACCATCTTGCGCTTGGATACACGCCTTGTCTCTTGATGTTCTAACGAGCGCAAGCCCGTCGAGTGGCTCAGCTTGGCAAAGCGGCGAAAGCAGGGCGGAAATGAGAGCTATCTTTAAAAACGAGCGCAACATAATGCTATTTTGCAACTATATTTACGATTTTTCCGGGCACGAAAATCTCTTTTACAATCTCCTTGCCCGCAGTGAATTTCTTTACGCTTTCCTGCTCTTTCGCAAGAGACAGAACCTCGTCCTTTGAGGCCGTTTTCGACACCCTTATTTCGGCGCGCAACTTGCCGTTAACTTGAACCGCCATCTTCACGCTGTCGCTTGCAATTTTTGATTCGTCGCAAGTCGGGAAGGGAGCCTTTGATATAGATTCTGTCTCGCCGAACTTTTGCCAGATTTCTTCCGCGATGTGCGGGGCAAAGGGAGCCACAAGCTTTATGAAGCTCTTTGCGCTCTCTTCGGAAATTTGGCTTTCCTTTTGAAGCGCGCTTAGGCATATCATCATTTGCGATATCGCGGTATTGAAGCGCAGTCCTTCTATGTCGCCTGCAACCTTCTTGATTGTCTCGTTTAGAATCTTTAAGAATTCGGGGCTTTCCTTGGCGTCCTTTGAGATTTTTGAATTTATCGCGCCACTTCTATCTACATACTCTCGCCATATCTTCTTTAGGAATCTCGAAACGCCCTCTATGCCGCTTGTGTTCCAAGGCTTTTGGTCCTCTAGGGGGCCCAGGAACATTTCGTAGAGCCTCAGAGAGTCCGCTCCGTAGTCGCGTATGATTTCATCTGGGTTTACGACGTTGCCGCGGCTCTTTGACATCTTGTAGCTTCTGGCGTCAACTAGAATTTTAGGATTGGCCTTTAGCGCGTAGTTTGAGCCGACTTTTACGACGTCCGCCTCGTTCAGCTTCACAGCTTCTTCATCGCCCTTTAACTCGCTTTGGCTTACAAACTCGCCGTCCTTATTCTTGTAGCCTGTGTATTCCAGCTGCCCCAGTATTATGCCCTGGTGAAAGAGCTTTTTAAACGGCTCCGTATTCTTTACTACCCCGCAGTCAAAGAGCACCTTGTGCCAGAAGCGCGCGTAGAGCAAGTGCAGCACCGCATGCTCCGCTCCGCCTATGTAGAAATCCGGAGTTCCCCAGTAGTCTTCGGCCTCCTTTGAGACTGGTGCCGTGGAGCAGTGAGGGTCGCAGTAGCGCAGGTAATACCAGCAGCTACCAGCCCATTGGGGCATGGTGTTAGTTTCGCGCTTGCCCTCGAACCAGTCGCCGCCTTCGGGCTTGGGTTCTTTTTGCGAAATTGTTTGGCCGGTCTTTGCGTTAATCCAGACGTTTAGCCAGTCGGTGGCGTGCGCAAGCGGGCTTTCGCCGGTGCCGCTTGGCGCGTAGGTCTTAATTTCCGGAAGCGTAAGCGGCAAACTCGATTCAGGAATGGGAAGGGCAAAGTGCTCTTTGCCGCCTTCGTCTTTGTAAACTACCGCTTCTTTGGGCAGGCCCGCATATCCGCTTGCCAAAGCCACTTCGTAGGCCTCCTTAGAGACCCACACGATTGGGAAGGGCTCGCCCCAGTAGCGCTGGCGAGAGAAGAGCCAATCTCTGAGCTTGTAGTTTACGGACATCTTGCCTATGCCTCGCTGCTCGAGCATCTTTATAATTTTCGACTTGCCCTCAAGCGAGCTTGTGCCGTCAAATTCGCCGGAATTTACCATGGTGCCGACGTCCGTAAAGGGCAGGGGAATGTCTTTGCCGCTTTCGTCTTTCTTGTCGATTACGCGTATGATGGGCAGATTGTACTTTACTGCAAAGTCGTAATCGCGGTCGTCGTGCGCGGGAACTGCCATTATTGCGCCCGTGCCGTAGCTCATTAAAACGTAGTCGGCTATCCAAATCGGAATTTCACGGCCTGTGAGCGGATTTATAGCGTAAGAGCCCGTGAACACGCCCGTCTTATCTTTCGCAAGGTCTGTTCTGTCTAGGTCGCTCTTTGATGAAATGCTCTTTATGTAGGCCTCGACCGCCTCCTTATTTTCAGGCGTTGTTAGCTTTTTTACAAGCGGGTGCTCCGGAGCTATCACCATGTAGGTTGCTCCGTAGAGCGTGTCGGGGCGGGTTGTAAATATGCGCAGCTTTTCATCAAAGCCCTTTATTGCAAAATCTACTTGCGCACCCTCAGAGCGGCCTATCCAGTTTGCCTGCAATCTCTTTGTGGAGTCCGGCCAATCCAAATCTTTAAGCCCTTCCAATAGCTTGTCTGCATAGGCTGTAATTTTCAATACCCACTGCCTGAGCTTGCGCCTCTCTACGGGGTGCTTGCCCACTTCACTCTTGCCGTCTATCACTTCCTCGTTCGCAAGAACTGTTCCGAGTGCGGGGCACCACCAAACGGGCTTTTCGTCAACGTAAGCCAAACCTTTCTCAAACAGTCGCAGGAATATCCACTGGGTCCACTTGAAGTACTCGGGATCCGTCGTGTTTATCTCTCTATCCCAGTCTATTGCAAAGCCTATGGACTTTATTTGGCGGCGGAAATTATCTATGTTCTTGCGCGTCGTGATTGCGGGGTGCGTGCCCGTCTTTAGCGCGTACTGTTCCGCGGGCAGGCCAAATGCGTCCCAACCCATGGGGTGGAGGACGTTAAAGCCCTTCGCTCTCTTGTAGCGGGCAACTATGTCGCTTGCGGTGTAGCCCTCGGGGTGGCCTATGTGAAGCCCCGCTCCCGACGGATAGGGAAACATGTCCAATATGTAATACTTTGGGCGCGATGCGTCCAAAACCGCCTTAAATGTCTTATTGGCGTCCCAGTAGTTTTGCCAATATTTTTCTATTTTATTAAAATCGTATTCGGTGGAAATGTTTTCCATATCTTTTTTATTTTGTGTGAAAACTTGCAACTATGTACGATTTTGCCCAATCGTCAAACACTTTTGCTCTTTTTGCCACGGCGTTTGCGGAGCTTTTTTTTCGCTCAAATTTCTACGGGGGCAAAATCGCTACTATTATATTTGGCAGGCTTAAAAAAAAGTTGCAAAAATCTTACGATTCGGGTTTCATTTGCCCATTATGAAAAATATTTTGAGAATTTCAGCGATTTTTGGCGCGCTTTTGCTCGGCGCTTGCAATACCAGTGTTCAAGTTGATTCGCAGGCAAATCCGGTAGCCAACTACAATTCTTGCAGCGGCATATTCACAGGCAGCATACGCGGAAGCGTTCCCACCGTATTTAATGCGGCGAGGCTTGCGCTCTCAAATGATATGCACTACTACGTAAACGGTGAAATTACGAAAAATCCCAACGCAATGAAATTGCGCGCCCGAACAATCAGCGACGATAAGGTCATAATAACAATAACTCCCGATCCTAAAGACCCTGCAATTTCTCAGGTTGAAATTGACGTGGACGGCCTGATAAACGGTCAGAAGATATTTAACGCCATTGCCCGCCAGGCTCGCTAGAGCCTGAGGAGCGCTTTTAGATGAACTTCACGGATTTTATTCCGTACTATTCGGACTTGCGCTTGGCGGGATTGCTCGCTTGCGCCTATGCGGCTGCGGTTTCGGGCTTGGTTTTGATGCTGCTTGCGGCGCGGATTTTCAAGCTCAATTTCGGCTTTGAGAGGGCTGCTTGCTTTTGCCTTGTAGCCTCAGGAATATTGTGGATGCTGCCCGCCTTGCCCTTTGTCGAAAAGCAGTATTCAAATATAGAGCTCTTGGCTGTGCTATGCGCCTTTTTGCCGCTTATGCGCTTTGTCTATCAGATTGATTGGAAGGCGATATCGATACTTTGGCTTTCCTATGCACTTGCGCAAGTTTTGCTGTATCTTTACTTGATAAATTAAGCTATGTTTGACGCCCTAGGATTTACAAAAACTTTAATAAAAATTCCGAGCATTTCGGCGGACAGCTCGCGCCGCGAGGACGTTGCAAAGTGCGCCGCAGTCTATGTTGAAAAATTGCGGGAGCTAGGTTTTGATGCGGAGGCTGTAAAGACCGAGCTTCACCCAATTGTCTGGGCTACGCGCAAGGCAAAAGTTCCGCCAAAATTCAGGGTTCTATGCTACGGGCACTACGACGTTCAGCCGGTTGACCCGATTGACAAGTGGCAGACTCCGCCCTTTGAGCCCATCGTAAAGGAAGGCAGGCTCTGCGGCAGGGGTAGTGCCGACAATAAGGGGCCCTTTATGTGCCTCTTGGGCGGCCTTGTAAAATTCTTAGAGAAAAATCCGGACGCGCCAATAGACTTTGCCCTGATGATTGAGGGCGAAGAGGAAATTTCAAGCCCCAGCATGGGCGCATTTTTAAAGCAGAAGGCCGATGAACTTGCGGGCTACGACGTCTTGCTTCTATCGGATACTTCAAGCATTTCTGAAGACCAGATGGTTGTAACTACGGGGTTAAGGGGCGTATTTGCCTTTGACGTAACTTTTACCGGGCCTGCGAGTGACCTCCATTCGGGAATGTTTGGCGGGGCAATTTACAACCCTCTTCAGGCAATGTCCGAAGTTTGCGCATCTTTGCACGACAAGGACGGCTTTGTAAACATAGAGGGCTTTTACGACGGAGTTTTGCCGCTTGCCGACTGGGAGCGCGAGGATATTAAAAAATCGAATTTCGGCGACGAAAGCTTGTGCGCTTGCGCCGGTGTTAAAAAGCTCTACGCGCAGCGCGGATACAGCGCAAGCGAGGCTTTGCGAGTCTTGCCCACTCTGGAATTTACGGGCATGGGCGGAGGCTATCAGGGGCAGGGCAACAAGTCCATAATTCCCTCAACTTGCTTTTGCAAAATTTCAATACGCCTTGTGCCAAATCAAAACGGCGAAAAAATTTACAAGCTTGTAAGAGATGAAATAATAAAGCGCACTCCGCCGGCAGTTAAGGTTGAAGTTTCGCCGCTAGACGGCGTGGGAGATGCCTATTGCGTAATTCCCCCGAACAGGGAGGGCGCGCCGAATCCTTATCCGCAAAAACTTGCGAAAGTATTTGAGGCAGCCGAAGCGGCCGTAGAAAAAAATTTTGGCAATAAGCCCCTCTATTTGCGCGAGGGCGGGAGCATTCCGCTAATCTCGGACGTAAAGAGGATTACGGGCTTGGATTCTGTAATGCTTGGGCTTTTTACGCCCTCAGACAACTTGCATGCGCCAAACGAGTCTTTCTCGCTTAAGATTATGGAGCGCGCAATAAATTCATACGCGCAAATTTTCGAGGAACTTTCAAAATGATAATCTGCACGAAAAAGTACACCGACATTCCCTTCGCCCATCGCCAGCACTTGCACGATGGTCACTGCTCTTTTGTGCATGGCCACAACTGGGATATTTCGCTTGTCTTTGCCTGCCAAAAGCTCGACGAAAACGGCTTTGTCGTGGATTTTGGAAAGTTAAAATTTATAAGAAAGTGGATTGAGGACAATCTCGACCACGCCTGCGTTTTTGCAAAGAGCGACCCACTAAAAGACAAGCTTGTGGCGGCGGCTCCATGCGCTTGGAAAATTTATGAAGTCGAATCCTGCTCTTGCGAGGGGCTTGCGGCGCATCTATTGGACGTCTTTAACAAGCTCGTGCGCGAGCACACCGACGGGAGGGTATGGGTTTGCGAAGTGAGAGTTTCCGAAGACAAGAAAAACGAGGCTAGCGCCTTTAGGGACAAATGACTTACCCCGTAGTCGAGACATTTTACTCCGTTCAGGGCGAGG
>OJMH01000740.1_pt1 | contig 39491 bp, 35 predicted proteins | sample 1597111 | NCBI WGS metagenome assembly OJMH01 (sample SAMEA2452115, study PRJEB22498) | human gut metagenome | reverse complement strand
TCGTTCTCTTTGCCCTCTTTTTTTTCCACCATTCCACAATCTTTGACGTAGAGCGGATATTTTTATCATCTTTGTCTCCATCTTTTTTTAATTCTTGCCTTGTCTCGTATTTTTTTCATTCCAACTACGTTGATGAAAAATAAAAATTTTAACTAGGCTCAAAACTAAGTAAAAAAATCGAAAATAACAGAACCTAACTTAATTGGCTTTACAAAAACTGATAATAATACTACGAGTTCAGAGTGCTCTTGCGAATGCTTTTGTAACTTGCACTATTTTTGGAGGAATTTCAACTATGACGGAAATAAAATATTATATCGCTAGCATTGCATTTTTGTCTCTGTCGATGCCTATGTTCGGACAACTGGAAGAGGCTGAGTATTTTTCGCCGAGAAAGTGTTTTTCGATTGAAGCTAATGAAAGTTTTTTCACCAAAAACTACTACGAATTTGCCAAGCTCTACAACGCCCCGACGCGGGAAAAAGCCGTCGAAAACTTTAGAAACCTATTAAAAAACGCAAAGACTCAAGAGGCCAGGGCCTGGGCCTTCTTTGGCTTGCAAAACCTTAGAGAGGAACACATTCCCAAAAAAATGGAAAGCGTTAGGCTTTTTACCGGCAATATAGGCGTTCACAAAGATACCGTATTTTTTTATGCCGACTGCGACATACAAATTCCCAACAGGTACGCCGATATTGATATAAGAGATTTTGAACTTCCCCAAAGCTTGGAAATCCATGCAAAAAATGTCCTATGCGATAGCGGAATGTTCTCAACCGGAGCCATATATGAAGCCGGCATACTACCGGCTGAAGTCTGGGCCTTCAACTATCTGGCCAAAGGGAAAAGCGACTCGGAAATTTCGGAAATTGCAAAAGATATCTGGAATAGCTCCAAAAACTTTGAAGGTCGCCTTTATGCGCTATTGCTCTTTAAGAGAGCCGGTAACGAGAGCGAATTTTCCAAGCGCCTGTCTCAGTTGGATCCGCTTGAAAAATTTACGGAGATGGCTGGTTGTATTCTATTTAAAAACGCGACGATAAAAAATATCAAAGACTTGGAAACTTTTTTCAACGTGGAGTACGCCTTTAGAGACGACATCTCCGAGTATCCCCCGTGCGCAAATCCACGAAACAAGGATACAAATCTAATTCCGCTGCGCGAAATTAAAATTAGTTTGCAGGAGGCCGAAATAAAAGAAGACGCACTTGGGTACTTGCCTATGCGATTCCGCTCAGATGGAGCGAATTCTTTGTGCGGAGAAGGACTGCAAAAACTCGCTAGGCAATGGATTAAAACTAAAGATCCGTCGGAAAGAAAAACTTTGGAGAATATACTAAATCAATATCTTCCGCAAAATTCGCCCGCAAAATTTCTCTCAGATTACGGCGATTACCTTTCGCCGGTGTTTGTTGAAAAAGCAAAAAACAGATATCACTTGGTAAGTCGAGAGGTTAAGATCGGCGAGGAACCCTGCTTTGACCCGCTGTTTTACTCCTCGACAAAAATGCGGAAGTTCGAGAAAGAGGTTTTTTACGGCCTAATTAGATCGAGACTAAGCCGCAGTGATGCGGACTATGACGTTTCTTTTGCGAGCTTTTTCAAGCATGCAAATAAAGTCATGATGGAATCTCTAAAACCCTTTGGTCTATACAAAAAGAATATTGAGAAAGAATTTGCCGAAAGATTCAAGCCGGAAGAGATGTCGGGAGAATTTATCGTTTTGTCTAAATTCGGCAACGATATATCCGCTTTTTTATGCCCCATATTTAATGACACAAGCGCAAAGCAGATAGAGCTTCTCAAAAAACAACACAGGCGCTGTTTAAACGCGCTCGATTCCGCCGATAGAGAAAGTTACAATCTTATTGCAAAAAAGTATAAGACAATTCTCGAGTGCGACAAATTCGACTCTAAAAATTAGAAGCCCTCATCTTTTGTTATTTAGTCGATTGGAACTCCTCTGTGGATTCCATGCGCTTGTAAAAGACAAGACATTTTGAAATAGGATATAGACTTCTCATCTGTAAAGTTCGTCTTGCAAGGAGAAGATTGTCTAAAAGTCATATATTCCAAGAGCCTCTAGCTAATCTTTTACATTAAAAAAGAGTAAATAGTGCTAGGAACTGGGGCTTTTATCTATGGGAAAAGTCACGGAAATCTAAAGGTCAGGATTTATGTTTTGCACCGCCGCTTTATTTGGACTTATTGCTGCTATACTTACTTGTAGCTTCGATAGCTGCATTAAAGGCCTTTAAACTCTCTTTGGGCATCTTGCCGAGATTCCAACTAACGTATTTCTTTGCAAGCTCATTTGCATTGCAATTGGAAAGAAGGCTCCAGCAAGCAGACATTGCGGTAGCTCCCAAAAATACCTCAACGTCGCTCATTTCCTCTTTTACAGGTTTTCCGGCGCGTGCAAGCTCAGAAAGTTTTACGCAGTTTGCTGAATTATCAATAGCGCAAGAAATTATTTTTTCTATGGGTGCGCTTTCGCCGCTTCCAAAAAACTCTCCCCACAGAAAATCGAGCACGGCGCCGGAATTTGGTTTTGAATCGGATTTAGGCATGGAAAGGACAATCTCGCGCATTGAGTCACGCAGGGTTTCCTCAGATTTATCGAGGCCTTTTAGCCTATCGCTTGCTCCGAGTATTTCAAAAAGTTGTATTGTGTTTTTGCGTTGGTTTTCACTTGCTGATGGAAATTCTTTTTCCAACTCGGCTAGTAGAAATTGATTTCTCTTAAAGGCAGTCTTGAAAAATCCGCAGACGGCGTAGGCTAGATTTCCATCTCTGTCGAAGAAAGTCATGTGTGGACTAGTAAAGATTGAATAGATCTTTTTTGGGTCAAAAGACGTATTGAATTTTATAATAGCCGCGTTAAATTCCTTCTGGTCTTGAACTGCTTCGGGTTTTACCCACTCTATGAGTTTTATCGGAGTTTTTACTTCTGCTCGCTCGCCTGTTTTAATATTTTGAACTTCAAGGAGTAGCTCGTAAGTTCCATATTCGTCCGAGTCTTCAAACATGTATTTAATAGTCAGTGGAAGCGGAATAATAATACGTTTATCCGGCAACTTCGCTTTGAAAGTATCACCTGCTATGGTTTTTGAGGCCTTGCCGACTTTTGCAATCGATATTTTATATTTAAGCTCAAATTCGTCTCCGTCGTTTTCAACAACTGAAACTACAGTTGGCAGGTAGTACACGATATCGTTTTTGTATAAGCTGCCCGTGGTCGGAATAGCAACCGTATTTGTTGGAACTTTGCTTATAAAGTCAAAATTTGGCCCCGCTCGCGTCAAGGCTGCAAAAGCCTTCATAGGCGGCTTTTCTTCCGCATTCGCAAAGGCTGCAACAAATAGCGTCAGAAAAAAGAATAAAACACGGACCAAGTAGTTGCGTATCATACTTAGATACTCTAGCCTCGCACTTTTTAGTGTCAAGTTTTGTATATGAGTTCGGATAAAAAAACTATGTATTTTATCCAAGAAAGTCACGGTAGCTCTAAAGGTAAAATCGAGTAAAAGCTATTACTTAATCAACTGCTAAAATCTTGGGCAATTCTGATAAGAAACAAATAGCTTCCACAAAAAATATTTATATTGTAAAGCTGTGTGCGCGGAATAAAAATTGAATTTTAATATGTTTTAGTTTATGCTTTTTTACCTAATAAATTTAATATTTAGGCGATACTTTAATAGAAAGCTTAGCGTTAAAAAATATAATTATTTAAATATATAATGTTGAAAATCTCAGCCTTGCGATGTGATAGATCTCTCTTATTTTAAGTTTCGCAAGCGGATAGATTTTGATTTTGTTTTTAGTCAGTTGTATTTATTAAATTTTTTGATATATTTAATAACATGGTAGTATGTTACTGCGCATACTTACAATTGATAGTTAATGCAAGGTGCAGGTGTTTCTATTGATTACTTTGAGATTTCTCAAGAACTCTTGAAAATTTCTCTCGCAAAGTGGCAAAGGGGTCTATTCACTTGTTTTACTATCTATAAAGTTAAAAAATAAAACTCCAATGAATATATTTCCGGACAGCCGCACAAAGAAAGCATGCGAGTATATAGCAAGCTCCGCCGCCCAACTAGGCGGGAGAGCTTACTGCGTGGGAGGCTCCGTGCGCGATGCACTTCTGGGAATTACTCCAAAAGATGTCGATGTGGAAGTTTACGGCCTTATGCCGGACGCGCTAGAGCAGATGCTTGCAAAAAAATTTAAAATAGAAATCGTCGGTAAAAGCTTTGGAGTTTGGATTTTAAAGGGATACAATATTGACGTAAGCATTCCGCGCTCCGAGCGCAAAGTCGGGGTGGGGCACAAGGCCTTTGAGATTGAAGGCAACCCCTTTATGTCGGTAAAGGACGCCTGCGCCCGCCGCGACTTTACGATAAATGCAATGCTTTACGACATCATAAGCGGCGAAATTATCGACCCATATAAGGGCAGGCAAGACCTCAAAGATAAGATCTTAAGGCACACTTCAGACAGATTTGCAGAGGATAGCCTGCGCGTGTTGCGAGCCATGCAGTTTGCCGCCCGTTTTTCAATGAGTGTTGCTCCCGAAACCGTCGAGCTTTGCTCTAAAATAAGCATGTCGGACCTCCCTCAGGAGCGCGTCTTTGAGGAGTGGAAAAAGCTCATACTAAAGGGGGTGGAACCCTCAAGGGGGCTCTTCTTTTTGCGAGATTGCGGCTGGCTTAAATACTTCCCCGAGCTTGAGGCTCTCGACGGCTGCCCGCAAGACCCTCAGTGGCACCCGGAGGGCGATGTGTATAAGCACACTGCCTACTGCCTTGACGCCTTTGCCAAAGAGAGAATCGGCGACGATAAGGAAGATTTAATCGTGGGCTTTGCCGTGCTTTGCCACGACTTGGGAAAGCCCAAGTGCACCACTATCGACTCAGACGGGCGCATTCACTCCTACGCTCACGACGTTGTTGGCGAAAAGGTTGCGCGAGTGTTTTTAGAGAGGCTTACCCGCGAAAGGTCGCTTATAGAGGCCGTTTTGCCGCTTGTGCATAGGCACATGGCAATTCTCGATTTGTGGCGCAATAAGTCGGGCGACGGCGCGATAAGGCGGCTTGCAAACAAGGTGGGCAGGATAGATAGGCTCGTGCGCGTGGATTCCGCCGATAGGGCGGGCAGGCCCCCGCTTCCTGTAGAGCCCTCGCCGCAGGGAATGTGGGTCTTGGAGCGCGCGGAGGCTCTGGCTGTCAAGGATTCTGCGCCGAAGCCGATTTTAATGGGGCGGCATTTGATGAAGCTAGGCTTAAAGCCCTCGCCAATGTTTAAGGAAATCTTGGAGAAAGCTTACGATGCGCAGCTTGACGGCGAAATAGCAAATTTAGACGAGGCTCTGTCTTACATAAAGTCAAAAGGCTTAGTTTAAGGCGAAAAGACTTTCTAATTTTTAGCCCCAAGCCTGCGTATTTTGCGACTCATATTTGCAAGTTGCAAGGCCTATCAAGGTTGAAATTTAATTCTTTGGAGCCTATAACTACTACTCTCTCAAAGAAAATTATTTGTGGCAAGTGGGGTTTGGGTTAGGATTTTGAATTTTAAAGCATATTGCTGAAATCTTGAAGGCCTTGCAGGGGCTGGTAGTAGAACTAAAAGTGTTTATATGGCTATCTTTCCCGAATCTATCTTCGCAGTGCTTTATGGCGCAAGTTACGCTTGGCGGCTGAGAGCTTTGTTTATCCTTAAGTTTTAATTAGTTGCGTACTCGGCTCTCCGCTGGCGGCTTTTGTGAAAGTTTTTTGCGCGGAGGGCGGTATTAAAATTTTTCGGGTGCGGAGGGGCTTTTCCCCCATTTATTATTGGTTTTGCTGTTGGGTTTTGCGGAGTTTAACGCGTATGCGACAAATGCTTTTACTTTGCCGCATTACCAGACTGCCCCACGTCCACATTCCACTCGGCGGCGATTTTTTTTATCACGCGGCGCACCTGCAAATCTAGCTGTGAGCCCGCTCGGTAATCGGCCTTCGCAACATAGTGTACTCGGTTTTCGTTAAGTAACTTTTCGCTGCCCCTTGCCTTGCGAGGGTCGCCGTTGTGCACCGCTATTGAGTAGCCGCCTTGCGTCTTTACAAGTTTCATGGCTGGTATGTCGGTAGTGCCGTCGCCAAAATATATCATGCGCTTAAAGGGCACAGGTCTATCGGCTTCGGGCATATAGTGATTTATCGTTTTTTGTATGTCTAAGACCCCTTTATTTATCCTAAAGAGGTATTGCATCTTTGTAGTGTAATTTATGGCTTGCGCGGGCCACACGGCCTCGCCGTTTTCGTCGTATATGAAGCTTGAGGCGTAGATCTTATCGAATTTAGAGCCGATTTTTGTCCCCTCTATCATCTCCCTGATTCCCGATGAAATAACGTAGTGGCGCACCTCGGCGCCCAAGCTCTTGCCGTAGCTATTTATGTTTGAAAACCAATCGCCATCACCTTCGCGCTCCGCCACAAGCCCCGGGAAAAATTCAACGCTTTTGCCAAACTCAAAAAAGTCTTTTGCCCGCACGGCAATCCCCGCCTTTCTCGCGCGGGAGCACATTAGGTACATGTAGGCTAAAATTAAATCTGCATCGTTTGCCTTTGCGATTTTTCCGGTGTCGCCCCAAAACTTCTCGGGCTTTTGCTGAAGGGCAGGTATGAAGGAGTATTCCTGCATGTTGTGCGGGGTTAGAGTGCCGTCAAAGTCGTAGCACAGCGCTATTGTGAATTTTTTCTGAACTTTAAGCATTCCACAAATGTTCGTAAAGATGGGGCCCCTTTGCAAGTTTCTAAAAATTTTTTAACAAAAAAAGCGTAAAATTTCTAATTTTCTTGCATTTGTAAATTATTTGTCGAGACTTTGCGCCTATGGAAATGACAAGTTACATTCCAGTTTTAGTGCAAATAATCTTGGGCGTCGTCGTGGCGGGCGGGATTATCGTTGCAAGCCATATATTTGGTCAGCGCGGCAAAAAAAACGCCGTCAAAGACTCCGCCTACGAAAGCGGAATAAAGCCATTGGCAAAGCCGCATCCGCGCTTTGGCATAAAATTTTACGTTGTGGCAATGCTCTTTGTGGTTTTCGATATAGAGGCGGTGTTTATCATACCTCTGGCTCTCGTGTATCGCGACTTCATAGCGGCAAATTTGCCGGTAATTTTGCCCGTGATGTTCTTCATAGCCCTCATGGTGGCGGGCTTATTTTACGAAATTAAAAAGGACGCCCTCGATTGGAATATCCCGAGAACTAATAGGTAGGCGGATTAATGGCGCTTGAAAAGTATCTCTCAAAGGCACGCATAATCGACTTAAAGAGCGTCGATTTTGACGATGCATTGAAAGAGATGCTAGATACTGTCGCCGATTCCATCTTGGGCGCGACTTCCCGCAAGCAAATCTTGGACGAGCTCGTGGGGCGCGAGAAGGGCTTTTCGACTTACATAGGCAATTGCGTGAGTATGCCGCATGCGCAGGTGCCTACACTGTCGCAGCGCTATGTTTTTGTAGTAGGGCGCTGCAGGCAGGGCTTGAATTTTCGTGGCAGCGAGCAGTACTTGAGGGTGCGCTTTGTCTTTTTGCTCTTGGCGGCATCTTCTGAAGCTTCCTATTTGAATGTCTTGTCGGCTCTCGCGCGGACATTTTCCGATGATGAAACCATAGCGAAGATAATTTCATCGCGCACGATGGCTCTATTTAGAGAGCGCGTACTGGAAGTTTTTAGGGGGCCCGAGGGCATAATAGAAAAGGTGCGCAGGGAAAACCGCGTATTCCTCACAAATGCCGATAACATAGCAAGGGGAACTCTGTGCACTGCAGTTATTGTTCTGGGGGATACTTTCACTTCAGGCATAAGTTTTGAGGGCTTTTTCAAGGGGCTTAGACTAGTTTTTGTAAACGAGCGCTCCTCGGCTGTAGGGGCTGATAGCTCGGGCGAGTTTGTGAATGTGCGCTCATTTTCAAATGTGAGAATGGGGCAGCTTAAAAGTGCGCTTTTCGTGGCTCTTACCAAGGGCATAATAGGCCCTAAGGACAGAGTCTGCTGCATAGGGGGGCTCAAGGGCAGCGATAAGATAGATACGGTCGTGGTCTTTGATGTCGCAAGCGAGTTTGCCCAATTTTACATAGACAACAATTCCACGCTGCCAGAGGGCGTTAAGCCCGAAGTCTTGGAGCGCGTAATCGACATTGCCATGGAGCTTTCCGTTGAGGGCAGAGAGGGTAAGCCTGTTGGAAGCCTCTTTATAATAGGTAGATACGATGAAATAAAACCCTATATAAAGCAGCTTGTCCTAAATCCGTTTTTCGGTTACGAGGTAGATGAGCGCAACGTTCTAAGCCCCTTTATGGACGAGACAGTGAAGGAGTTTTCGCTTCTAGACGGAGCATTTGTAATTGATGGAGGCGGAACTTTGGAGTCTGCAGGGGCGCTTGTGCACACTCCAGACTTTAACCTGAAGCTTCCTGGAGGCCTGGGGGCAAGGCATGCGGCTGCTTATTCCATATCGCTTGCCGCAGACTGCATTTCAATAGTAGTTTCTTCCAGCACGGGGCAGGTTAGCCTCTTTAGACGGGGTCAGATGATACCTCTAAATGAGCCGCGTAGCTGACTCTAAGAATCGCGCAGTTTCGGTATAATTATTTTTTTTCTCGACAATTTTTAGTTTAGCTAGTAGCTTCATCGCGAGCGTTTTTCAAAGGGCTAAGTATAATTGGCTCTGCTATTTACTTGCTTTACATTTACAACAAACTGTTACAGGAGAGAATATGATGAATATAATATCTCGCCGCGACTTTATAAATAGGGCGGCGGTTTTGGGGGCGGGTCTTGCTTTTAGCTCTACGCTGTTTGGCAAGGACGAAAAAGTGATAGATAAAAATTGGGTTTCTCCGCATAAAAATTTGGTGAGCCCTGATAAAAAGGTTCGATTGGCTGTCATAGGCTGCGGCGGGCAGGGCAATGTCGATGCAAATATGATGGAAGGTCACGTTGAATTTACGGCCTTTGCAGATGTGGACTTTGATAGGGCTAGCAGCAGATTCGCAAGATATCCAAATGTTCCGCGCTACAAGGACTACCGCGCAATGTTTGAGCGCGAGGCCGATAATATCGATGCGGTAATCGTAGCAACTCCGGACCACATGCACTTTCCTGCAAGCGCTTTGGCTTTGACTTTGGGCAAGCACGTCTATGTTGAAAAGCCGGCAACCCACACCATAGGCGAGGCTCGCGCCCTGAAGGCCCTAGCTAAAAAGACGGGGCTAGTTACCCAAATGGGAAACCACGGGCACGCATTTGATACCACGCGCAAGTTGCGCGAGTGGATAGAGTCTGGCGTTATAGGAGACGTAACGGAAGTTCACATTTGGACAAATCGTCCTGTATGGCCTCAAGGCGTGGCTATGCCAGATGGCAGCAAAAAATTTGATGTTCCCCCAACCTTGGATTGGAACTTGTGGCTTGGAGTTTCAAAGGTCTATCCGTATAGTCCGGACTATGTGCCTTTCGATTGGCGCGGAATGTGGGATTGGGGAACGGGCGCAGTTGGCGATATGGCTTGCCACATGCTAGATCCAATCTTTAGCTCCATAGATTTGCGCGGAGACGTTAAAGTTTCCTCAGAGTCCGAGGGGGCTACGGAATTCTCATGCCCGAAGCAGGCTAGGGTAAAGTACGAATTTCCGAAGTCGGCAACACGCAAGCAGCCCGTCACTCTGTACTGGTATGAGGGCAAGCGCAGGCCGGCTCTCGAAGAGTTGCCAAGCGAATACTTTAAGGAGCCAAAGGACATTCCGTTTACAGGAATGCTCTACATAGGCACAAAGGGAGCAATAATCGACACCGACGACTACGGCAGGCAGATACGCCTCTTGCCGCGCGAGCGCATGAAGGACTTTGTGAAAAATCAGCCTCCCGCAAAGTACGCCAGAGTTCCCGACCAGAACGCGCGCTTGGAATTCATACGCGCCTGCAAGGGCGATGTAACTCCGGGCTCAAATTTCGTTGACCACTCTATGGATTTGACTGAGCTTGGTCTTCTGGGCGTTTTGTCGCTTAGAATGGGCAACAAGACTTTTGAATGGGACAGCGCAAGGGGCGTATGCAAAAACCTTCCGGAGGCCGCACAGTTTGTCCACAAGTCTTACAGAAAATTCTAATAGGAGGGCCTTTTAATGAAGAAGTATTTGATTTTATCTATCGTTGCAATGCTGTTTGCGGGCTTTGCCGAGGCTCAAAAGGCCTCTTTTGTTCCGGAAAAGCAAATTATGAAAATCCAAAAGGGTGCAAAGGACGCCGTTTGGCCCAAATCCGAACTTATATTGAGCGAGGATTTGGCAGCTGCCTCTTGCCGCGCGGGTACTTGGAAAGTCGAAAATAAGGAGCTTTCAAACGAGGGGACGGACCCTCTTGTAATTAAAAATCTCAAAGGCGACTTCGCGATAACTTTTGAGTATAAATTTGACTCCAATGAGGATGAGGGGGCGCTGTTTATATGTGCCACCAATAACGATCCCGACAAGGCTCTAAGGATAAAGCTATCCAACGTAAATGCTGCTCGCAGCGAGGATTCCATCGGCTCAATTAACGGTAAAGTTGCGCAAAAAAACAAGTTCGACGAATCTAATGGGCGTTGGATTAAGATGTTTTTGTTTGTCGAGGGCGATAGCATTCGCCTGAGCTCGGGTGACCGCATTTGCATGCACTATGCCGACAGAAACTTCCTGACAACTTCCTTTGATGAAATTTCAAAAAAGTTGGGGCAAGAGATTGACCGCAAGGGCGGGGTTGGCTTTGTCTGCAACAAGGGCAAGATAAAAATAAAGAATCTGAGCGTAACGAAATTTTAACTTATAGTTTTTTCATTCCGGCGGAAGGGCACCCTTCCGCTTTTTTTATTTAGAATAGGTTTGAAAAGTTTGCAAATTGCGTAGAGTATGTAGGGAAATTGAATTTTTGCTTATGAAATTGAAAACACTACCTATATTTTTGGCCTTTCTTTGCATGGGCTTTGGCGACGCGGTAAATTCTTTTGTTGGAAAGGCCAAGGCGCACTTTGAGCTCGGCAACTTCGAGGCTCAATTCGTCGCTTTTGCGGGCTTTATTATGTTCGGCGTGCTCTCCATACCTATGGGGATTATTCAGGATAGAATAGGCAGGAAAAAGACACTTCTAATAGGCCTTGCCGTGGCATTTATAGGCGTAATAACAGTGATGCTTGCGGGTGTTAATGATTTCTATGTATTTCTTTCCACAATTCTGCTTCTGGGGGCGGGTGCAACAATCTTGCAGGTTTCGGGAAACCCCATTATGCGAGATGTCTCCGACGAGGGCGCGTATTCCAGCAACTTGTCCCTAGGCCAATCAATAAAGGCGATAGGCTCTTTTACAGCCCCAGTATTTTTCTTTTTGGCCGCTAGCTTTGGGCTATCCGAGGCTGATAGTTGGACATATCTATTCCCGATTTTTGCCGTTGCCATAGGCCTGTCTTTTGTAAGCGTCTTGGGCCTTAAAATTGAAGAGAAGAAAAGCGACACAAAGGCGCCTTCAATATTTTCCTGCATAGCGCTTCTGGGTAACCCCTACGTGCTTTTGATGACACTAGGCATATTCCTGTATGTGGGGGCTGAAGCTTCAGTGGCAAATGGAATGCCTATTTACTTTAACCAGAAGTTTGCGGTAGATCCCGGGATTGCGAATCAGTACATTATATACTTCTATGTTGCGATAATGGTAGCGCGCTTTGCGGGGGCTGCAATTTTAAGAATGATTAGCCCCAAGAAGTTTTTAATTTTAACTTCAATTCTCACAATGCTCGGCTTTGCGATGCTTTTGCCCGAGCAGAAGATGCTTTCCACAATTGCCTTGTTTGTGATTGCCCTGGGATATGCTAACATCTTCCCGCTAATATTTTCAATGGCTATAGACAGAATGCCGTCAAAGTCAAACGAGCTTTCGGGGCTTATGATTACAGCCATTGTGGGCGGGGCTTTCGTGCCGCTTTTAATGGGAAAGCTCGCGGATATGACAAGCAACCTGATTGGCTTTGCGGTGCCCTTTGTCTGCGTAGTTTACATATTGCTTTTGGCGCTGTTTGCAAAGACTTCGCGCGTGGAAAATTCCTAATAGAAAATAGAAAAATCTTAAGTTTAGAATTTGCTTATGAATTACGAAAATGACAACAGAGTAGTTTTAACCTTGGACGCCGGCGGCACAAACTTTGTGTTTGTGGCGATGAAAAACGGCAGGCAGCTCGGCGAGAGCGTCCGTCTGCCCTCACAGCCCAACGATTTGGATAAGGCAATCGCCACCATAAAGGAGGGCTTTTACAAACTGATAGAAAAAATTGGCGAAAAGCCCGCTGCCATTAGCTTTGCATTCCCCGGACCTGCGGACTATCCCAAAGGCATAATTTACAATGTGGGTAACCTTCCCGCATTTGCGGGAGGCGTCGCGCTTGCGGACATTCTTGAAGATGAATTTAAAGTTCCGGTATTTATAAATAACGACGGGGATTTGTTTGTGTATGGCGAGGCTCTGGCGGGCTTCTTGCCCTACGTAAACTCAAAGCTGGCTGAGGCCGGGAGCGCAAAGCGCTACAAGAAGCTCTTTGGCGTTACTCTCGGCACGGGGCTTGGCGGCGGCTTGGTGGCGGACGGTGAACTTTACATAGGCGACAACTCAAATGCAACCGAGGTTTGGCTTATGCAAAACCCCTTGCATCCGGACTGCATCGCGGAGGAGGGCGCCTGCATTAGAGCCGTCCAAAAGGCCTATGCAAAGCGAGTCGGAAGTCCCGATTACAAGGCTCTATCGCCCAAAGATATTGAAGATATCGCACTCGGCAAAAAGGAGGGCGATAAGCAGGCTGCAATAGAGGCTTACGAGGAGCTTGCCTTTGTTCTTGGCGAGGTCTTGGCAAATGCAGCGACTCTCTTTGACTCCCTAATCGTAATAGGCGGCGGCTTGTCTCGCGGTCACAGGGTCTTCTTGGATTCGGTGGTTGAGAGGATGAATGGAAAAATTAAGAAGTACGACGGCACTGAGCTAAATAGGTTGGCGCAAAAGGCCTACAATCTTGAAGACGAGGCACAGTTTAAAGAGTTTGTAAAGGGCAGCGAAAAGAAAATCAAAGTTTACGGTTCCGACAGGGAGGTTGTTTTTGATCCTGTAAAGCGCGTAGGTGTGGGCGTTTCGAGGTTGGGAACCAGCGAGGCTGTCGCGGTGGGCGCATACTGCTACGCTTTAAACGCCATTTCAAAAAGAAAAGCATAGGGATTTTCTTCAGCTTCTTAGTTGAGCTTTCTAGATTTAAACTAAAATTTATATTTAGAATTTGCGGCGCACTCTAGTTGCGCCGCTTTTTTTTTATTTCAGGCGGCTAAATTTTGCATTATTTTGCCTTTGCGTTTTTGGGCGGATTTTTACCTTTATTGCGCATGGCTTTTTAAAGTATTTGCGGATTTCTAAACTTTAATAAGAATGTTGGGAAATCTCTACGGACTTTCCCATAGACATACGTATTTTCAGAGCGCAATTTTTAGTATCTGATGTTTACGCCTATCTTGAATATGCGCCCCTGACCGGGATAGACACTGTCGCCCCAAGTGCTGTATGTTGCGGTTGAGACGTACTTTTTGTCTGTTACGTTTTCTATTGCTCCAAAAATCTCAAAGTAATCGCAAACCTTGTAAACTGCCTGCAAATCCAGTATCGCGTAAGACGGAATCTGCCTGCCGACATTTTCAAAGTCGGCGCCTTGGTACATGTTGCCGAGATAGCGCGCGCGGGCAAGCAGGCGCAAATTTTCTATGGGCTTGACATAAACTGTTGCATTCAGTGTGTAGGAGGGCACGAGCGGAACGTAGTTTGACTTAAATTCGCCCTCTCTAAACTTTGCTCTTACCACGTTTGCCCCAAAGCTTGCGCCCCAAAATTTATCGTCGTAACTCAATTTGAAATCGACTCCGCAGCGGCTTGTGGGGTCTAAATTTATATTCCCAAGCGTATCCACATATGTGATTTCATCATTTAGTTCCGTTAGGAAGAAATTTAAAATCGCACTCCAATTTTCGTCCTGATACTTAACGCCAATTTCGTAATTCTGCCCGTGTTCGGCCTTGAGGTTTGGGTTGAATGGATTGCCTGTGTAGTAGCCCTGATACTGAGCCATCTCATCGAGGGTCGCGTAGTGGTAAATCTGATCGAACCTAAAGAAGGCGGAGGTGTTTTCGGTGAGTTTGTAGTTTACCGAAAATTCCGCGGCCCAGCCGTTTTGCCATACGGAGTCGTCGTAGTTTATAGGGGTTCCGTAGTAGTCGTCATTGCAGCTAGCGGAGGTGTCGGCGCCCTCGTAGCGGCCTATTGCCGAGAATGTCAATCTTTCCTGAGGAGTGTAATCCGAACCTATGTAGATGCCGTAGGAGTTTCTCGAGGCATCTCCCTTGCCTTTTAACTTTGACATTGCATCGTCGCTATAAGCTCTAAATTCAGCGTTGTCGAAGGCAAGATCTACTCCGCCAAAGAACTTAAATTCATCTTTTGGCGCAAATTCAACATAGGGAGTAAAGGAGGCGTTCCAAAGCTTTGTGTTATTATTTGTATTGCCCCATTGGCTATCGACGTGGCAGTCGGTATCGCGCATAAAGGCACCTCCGCGCATAAGCGCCTGCATCTTGTCATTCTGATATTTTACAAGGGCGTTTACTATGCCGTGTTTGCCCTTGTACTCGGGCAGCCAAGAGCCCTCTTGGCGAGGATTTTCGTCATACTGACTCCAAGTGAGCGCTCCCGGAGACTCCAAGTAATTTTCCGAATAGCCTCCTGAGACTTCCGCCATCAAGTTCTCAGAAAAATATTGCCCGACAGAAGCGTTTACGGAGTTATTCCAAGTTTTGGAGTGCGCGCGCCAGCCGTCGTCATTAAACATTTTTAAGTTTAGCGAATAGAATGTGTCTGTCGCTTCCTGCCCAGCAATACCGCCTGCAACATTGTAGAGCCCGTAAGTGCCGTATATGCCGCGCAGATAGGCCGAGCGCTTCTTTAGTCCCTTTAAGGTCGTGATTTTTATTACGCCTGCTTCGGCGGCGCTGCCATAGCGAGCAGTTTGCGCACCCTTTATAATTTCTATGTTTTCTATATTTTCAAGCGGGATTTGCGTCCAGTCTATCGCAGCCATATCGGCGGGGTTTATTTTTTGACCGTCCACTAAAACCAGCACTCTCGATTGCGAATTGTAGCCAAACCCCCTCATGGCGATATTGCCGGCGCTGGAATTGCCGTCGGTATTTTGGAACATCAGTTCTCCCTCCTTTTGCAGAACTTCCGCAAGATTTGTCGCGGAGCTTTCCAGTATGTCTTTGCGCGTGATTAGGCTTGTGTTAAAAGGGGTTTCAAGCGTTGGTAGCACAAATCTGTAACCCGCTGCCTCTATTTCGTCTAGTTGCCTTAGCTCTTCGGTGTTTTGCTCACTTTGGGAATTGTCGCTTGGGCTTTTTAGGGCTTTATTACTTTCTTCCGCCGCCGATGCGCTTAGTGCAAATAGTAGTGAAAATAGGCAGATTAGATGCTCTTGTGTGTTTTTCATTAAAATAGATGTTTTCCTTCTGTCAATATGCTGCAGAGTGTGGGTTCTGTAAGCGAATATTTTTATTAAAAATGCGAAATTTGCACTGGATACTATTTGATTTAAAGAGATATTCAAGTTTTGAATTAATGAAATTTTTTACTTGCGTACTGTGAATTTCCATCAGTTGCGTCAATTTTTTGCGCATTTATTAAAAATATAAAAGTAAATTTTTGCTAAGTTTAGTTTTGTAGCTGCTTGCGAAGCCGATTCTTAGAAAAATTAGTTTCGCTTTTAAATTTATTTCATTGAAAGATTTTTATTTTGGCGCTATTTATTTGAAACTTTTTTCTTACAAACTGCGTTTTATATTTTAAACTGCTGCTTGTGATTATAAGGGGGTATATGCATAGCTTAACAAGAGAAATAAATTTGTCAAAGGACGCGCGCGAACTTCACTCGAGCATTGTATTTGAGGACTTAGAGGACGCAAGAGCCCGGTTTGCAAGACTCGCCGACTACTTGAAATCAAGAAATGCAGAGCTTGTGGCGCTAGAGCTATTTGGAAAGCTTGGGTACGCTGAGATTGCAGAGTCTTTCAAGCGCACAATGGGGGCTTGCGATTGTCCATTGACGCACGTCTTACCGCTAGATGAGCTCTCCGAGCCCGAGCTTGCAGGTGTGCGCGCAATTTCTGTAGTAGGTGTAAAGCCGGAGTTTAAAACTTCGCAGCTAGGCTCTAAGGGTGTGTATTACAAGGTTGAAAATTACGAATATTGCAGGGGCCTCGGCATAGAAATACAGACAAATTCGGAGTCATTGAAAGATTACACCTTTGCAAATTTAGAGGAGATGGAAGAGCTTTTAAAGCTCTACTCAATGGACTTTTCCGACGTAGTTCGCACATGGTTTTACAATAGAAATATCTTGGAGTGGTACGCCGATTTCAATGAAGGCAGAACTTCTTTTTTCAATTCCCGCAAGGTATTTGAGCGCCTCTTGCCGGCTAGCACAGGCATAGGCTCGCCAAATCCGGCAGGAGTTCCCATTCAAAGCGCGTTTATAGCTCTAAAGGGCGCGGCAAAGCACGGCGAGGTGTTTGAGATAGAAAGCCCGCTTCAGTGCGGAGCTCCAAAGTATGGAAGTTCCTTTGCAAGAGCAGTTGAATTTGATATGCCGAGCTACAAGCGCATAATGGTGTCAGGGTCGGCGAGTATAGATTTTGTCGGCAATACTGCGCACTTCGGCGACATAAAAAAGCAGGTGAAACTCACTATGGATGTCATTGCAGCCATACTGGAGGCGAGAGGTCTTGATTTTGCCGATACGCTTTCCTCAGTTGCCTATTGCATGCGCCCCGAATACATTGAGGCCTTTAGAGAGTGGATGGAGCAAAATTGCAAAATTCCATATGTGCCATCGTACAGTACTGTCTGCAGGAGCGATTTAATGTTTGAAGTTGAGCTTGAGGCTTGCAGAAATGTCTAGCTTGAGCGCGCGTATTACTTTATAGAGTATAAGAACAGAACCGGCGATTTTGGATTGCTTGCGTCGCTATAAACTTTGGGCTTAAATTTTTCCAAGTATTTCGCGACAGCTTCAAATTCCTCTTCGCCACCTTTGTGGCCGCGGTAAGAAAGTACGCTTACGAGGTTTTTTGATTTGTCCAAAAGTTCATTTAGGCTCTCTAAGGCGGCTATGGTGCTTTCCGCCCTTGTAATTACACTCTTGTCTGAGCGCGGTAGCCAGCCCAGATTAAATACGGCTATATTTATCCTTCCAAAAAATTCGGAATCTATGGCTTCTTTCATCTGTTCGTGGCTTAAATTGAAGAATTTTACGCAGTTTGATAAATTGTATTTTGAAAGCAAGTTCTTTGAACTGTCTATTGCGCATTGCTGAATGTCGAAGGCAAAAATTTTAGCCGGGGCTAGGAGCGATTTTGCCAAATTTAGCGTGTCAAATCCGTTCCCGCAAGTGGCGTCTATAGCCGTATTGCATTTAAATTCCGACGCGAATGCCGCTATTGTGTCGTTTGCCTTTTGAGTCAGGTTCATTGGGCTTTTATACCACGCCTTATTTAATTTTTTTGCGAGCTAATTTTTAAATTTTTGGTTGCAGTAATTTTTCTTTTTTTTTATAAGAACTGGCAGAAAGGAAATTGTATTGCTATGTCAAATAAATCGAAATGCCCATACTGCAACGCGACGATAACGCGACTCAACGTAGAGGAAATTGAGCTTGAGCGGGATAACGGAGGCCCATGGAAGGGCGTTAGCTACGCTTGTCCGGTATGCCGTAAAATTCTATCCGTAAATGCGCATCCCGAGCAGCAGAAGCATAGCATTGTGCAGATGATTCAGGCCGCAATTGAGGGAATGCTTAAGAAGCATTAAATTGCATCAAAATAAAAAAGGCTCCTAGACTAAATCTTTAATTTTTTCGCTCTGAGCCCGCTAAATCTAACTTGACGCCCTTAGTTTCCCGCATTTATATTCGTGCGCTTAAGGATTTTTTAATATGGTAGACATGGCGACAATAGAGGGCCTTTGCAAGCGCAGAGGGTTTATCTTCAGATCTTCCGAAATTTACGGGGGCTTTAACGGCTTTTTCGATTATGGTCCGCTGGGGGTGGAGCTGAAGAACAACATAAAAAAGGCTTGGTGGAAAGACTTTGTCCACATGCGCGAGGACATTGTCGGTCTGGATGCGTCGATAATTATGCATCCAAATGTCTGGCGCGCATCGGGGCACGTGGCGGGCTTTTCAGACCCGATGGTGGACTGCAAAGAGTCTAAGTTGCGCTTTAGGGCAGACCAGATATTCTTTGCGCCGGTTTTGGTTGATTCCGAGGTAATCGGCTACGTGAGCGTTCTTGAAGACGAGAATATGCAAAAACAGGCCGAGGACAAGGCCGCGCACTTAAAGCGCAAACTCGCAAAGCAGGGAACTCTCGGCGAAATAGTTCTGAAAAACTACATGGAGGCCAAGCCCTTTGAGTACGATTTGATACCATCTCCCGCAACGGGCAATCCCGGAACCTTAACTCCGCCGCGCGATTTTAACTTGATGTTCCAAACCTACGTTGGTGCGCTCCGCGACGAAACCGCAGTTGCCTATCTGCGCCCTGAGACAGCACAGGGAATTTTTGCCGATTTTAAGAACATAGTGGATACTTCCCGCGTTAAGCTGCCCTTTGGCATAGCTCAAATCGGCAAGGCTTTCAGAAACGAGATTACGCCGCGCAACTTCATCTTTAGAAGCAGAGAGTTTGAGCAGATGGAGATTGAGTACTTTATATCGCCCTACGACGATTGGCAGTCTCTGCACCGCAAGTGGATAGACGATTGCAAAAACTGGTTCGTATCTATTGGCCTTCCGGCCGAGGATTTGGGTGAAGACGTCCACCCGAAGGAAAAGCTTGCGCACTATGCAAAGGCTTGCACCGATATCACATTCCACTTCCCGCACGGGCTTCAGGAGTTGCAGGGAATTGCCGTTAGAGGCAATTTCGACTTGACGCAGCATCAGAACGCCTCAAAGACGAATTTGGAATACTTTGACGAGGCTCGCAAAGAAAAGTATCTGCCGCACGTAATAGAGCCTTCCTTGGGTGTTGACAGAACATTCCTTGCAGTTATGAGCGCCGCATATTCAGAGGACGAAGTTCCCAACGATAAGGGGCAGGCTGAAAAGCGCACATTCTTGAAATTCCACCCGAGGGTTGCGCCGTTTAAGGCGGCGGTATTCCCGCTAGTGAAGAATAAGCCCGAGTTGTTTGAGCGCTCCAGGCAGGTCTTCAAGCGCTTGCAGAGCAAGTGGAACGTATTTTTCGATGCAAGTGGCGCAATCGGCAGGCGCTATCGCCGCCAAGATGAAATTGGAACGCCCTTCTGTGTTACGGTTGACTTTGAGACTATTGAGGGCAACGGCAGCGTGACCTTGCGCGAGCGCGACACCACAAAGCAGGTTCGCTTGAGCGTGGACGAAGTTGTAAAGTACATAGAGCAGGCAGGCGCGTAATTTAAACTTTGCGCACTAAAAAACTCCGAAGCTGAATGCTTTCGGAGTTTTTTTATCCCAAGGTATTTCTTATTCGGTGAAATCTTTCGGAGTGTAAAATTCTGGTTCAAGCGAAAAATCAATCTTGTATTGGAGTTTTTCAGGCGGCTCGAATGTATTTACGTATAAATTAAGCTTTCTATTAAATAGGTTTATCTCATATGGATATTGGTAGCCGCCATTTTCGACAAAGCTATTCAGATATACGTTTCCGTAGCAGTTAGCCGAAAAATAAATGGGGATATTAAACATAGCCTGAGTTAGCATATTTTCCCGCGTAATATCAGCTACAGATTCGTCTAATACGGGAGTTTCCATGCGCATTATAGAACCAATGTAAAATTGCGGATTGATGCGCCGTTCAGGTATTGTGCTAAAATCTCCGGAGAGTTCGCAGAAGTTAAAGTTTTCAACTTGGCCCGAGTTTTCCGACGTAGAGTACGTAGCGCTTTGGTTTACCGTTTCAGATTCGGAATTTTCTTTAAAACTTAGACTTATATTGAGATTGAGCGCCATATTTTTTAGGCCCCATAAAATCTCCACTACATCGCTTAGCTTTAGAGCCTTTAGATAGGTGTAAAGCTGGCCTGAGGAAGCTTCGTGCTGCGCCTGTGTTTTTAGATTGGCAAGGAAATGCGTCTCGAGAACTAGGCTTGTAAAGCTCTTCATACTTCCTCCTCAAAAGCTTCGGTAGTTAGTATATAGGCATAGGCCAGCTTTGCATTGTAAACTACGGCTAACTTGCGCGGTTGCATTACGAGATTATCTACTTCTATGAGCTTTGGGTCGAGTATGATTTCATTTAGTTTTTCGCCGTCTGAGACTATTTCAACCTGATTAAGTTCAGAATTGAAGGTTTGCGTGTCTGTCTGGTTATTTGCGGGCGATAGCTCTATGGGGGCGTCTTTGATTTCCTTTGCGGAATTTCTGGAAGTGTTGGCGGAGGCGAGCCTGCCTTTGGGTATTCTGTAAAGTTCTACAAAGTCGGCGCCCTGCAAGTATTTTTGAGGTCCAAAATTTAGCGTTAGATTCTTTGAGAATAAATCAAGCCTGCTTTCGTAAACTACGGCATTTTCAAATTTGCCTTCCATTTTAAGCTTGCTTGCGAGGTAATTTTCGCCGCTTTCGTCTATTAGGCTCATGGAGCCTTTGTACTGCAAATCGCAAAGGGACTCGTAGAGATTTTTTGCAACTCCTACGGGTGTTGGCTCGCTGTATTGCGTGACCGATACATTTGAATAGGTCTGGTTTGAAGCGTCGGTTGCAATCAGCTTAATCGTGATTTTCTTTGTCAAGATTTTTGAGTTGTCTTTGTATATTGATACATCCGCCGTTATGATGTCCCTTTCTACGCTCTTTAACATCCATTCCATAACGGTTCCGGATATGAGTTCCCTTGGTAGCGACGACACTCTCTTTACATTATCAATAGATATTGTGCAGCCTTCATATTCGTTTAGAAATGGAGCCTTGCTCTTCCACCAGTCGGGGGAGTCTGTGTCTATATTTTCAGCCTCTATTTTTTGGACGAGGGTATTTGATTTTTTGCCCGAAAGCTCCACCGTAAAGGAAAGGCAGTTTTTAAGATTTGCATTGTCGCTTGATGGGTAAGTATCGCTCTCAAAGCTAGAGTAGGTCTCTCCGTCGATAGTGTGGGTGCGCTCATATATGATGTTCACATTTTCCACTTGCAAGTCGCGGCAGGGGGCGTAGTTGAGCGATTTAATTTTGCCGATGGGCGGATTCTTTTCGGGAAGTAGCGAGCGCTTTTTTAAATTTAGAGCCGGAGGATTTTGCGAGTAGTCGAAATAGCTAATGATATCTGGCGACCATTTCAAAATTTTAAGCAGCGCCTGCTCGCATGTTAAGTCGCGTATTTCGTAGGAGGGAAATTGGGTTGAGGCCTCACAGTCTCCCAGGCTTATTGAGACTCCGTTTTTACTTGCGTAGTCTATAATTTCGGCAATGTGAGAGGCGGAGTTTACCCTCTTGCCCTCGTAATCTAGACCGAATAGATTTTTGCTTTTCAGTACGTTAAACGGCTTAAATTCAGTGTCCGACATACCGACGCATAACCACTCTTGCAGAAATGGCATTTCCTGCAAATCAAGCCATGCATTTTTAAATGTGTATGTGAATATCTCGCGCGAGCCCGCAATGCTTGCAGATATATCACAGCAGCTACCTACAAATTTTCTTGAGCCGTCAAGGAAGAGTTCGACGTACTGGTTTATGCTTGCAAAACTTTGCTTTGGAGTGCTTATGACTAATTCGTCGCAGGCGAGTGATTTTAGTGTGAGCACGCACGATGTAGCGCCGATGTCGGAAAGCTTAAAAGTAGCTTCTGAAATTTTTATGGACCAATTCATATCTCGTTTTTTAGGCTCTTAAGTTGATTTTCGGCGTCTTCTAGTTTTGCGTTTATGTCGCTTATTGTCCTTGATAGGGCGTTAATTTGATACTGGAGCTGCTCAATTGCCTGCTCCAGTTCGGCTTCCAAAGTTTTTATATCATCTTCCATATTAGCTTGTGTAAAATTCGAATGAAAATCTTGCGATTCTGCCATCTACTCTCGCGCTGCAGTTTGAGAGAGTGGCGCTTGAGATAGTTTTTGTCTTTGATGCTCCGGAATCCTTCAAATAAAAGTCGAGCTTTGCCGGGGAGTTTTCGTCGGCAAGGCGCAGCGTTTCAAAGATTGCACCCTGCGCTTCGCATTCATTTTTGTATGCGCGCTCTATTTCAAATGAAAGCGTCTCGCGGCGGTTTGACCTGTCCGCAATGTAGGAGCTTTTTGAGTCTATAATGTTTTCAATTTGAACGTTGCGCTTGATTGAGTTTTTCAGATTTATGGGCGTTTCGTTTTCGGCGCAAATTTGAAGTGTTCCAAATATTATTTTCATAGTTAATTCAAAACTGATTGGACTGTGAAGTTTACGGAGATTGCGCTTGAATTTTGAGCTTGGCACTGAAGCTTCTGCCATGGGCTTTGCGTATCAAGCACGAGCTTTCCATAGCAGGATTCAAGCGGAGCTACCCACTTGTGCAAAAGCTTTGAGACGCATTCTGCAAGGCTTGTCAAAGATGGGCTATGTATGGCAATAGAGTGGTTGCGCTCTATAATTACCTTTACAGATACCTTTGAAAAGACAGGACCTGCGGCGTATTTTGAAGCGCTTATTGGCATGGGGATTGCAACTGTTATTTTTACGCCGCTTGCCTTTGAATTTTGGCGGCTTAAGAAGTTTGCGGATTCCGAATGGATTTCCGCCACCGACAAGTCTGAGGAACTTGCGAGCTTGCGCGTGACGGCTTCCTGAAGTTTGTCTAACTGTCCTCTCATAAGCCCTGCATGGTTTTGCTTGTGAAATTAGGTCTGCGCATGCGCTTTGCAAAAATGGCCTTTTTTGAGGCTGCGCTTATACCGTATAGCGGGGCCGACACCGGCAGCGAGCCGCTTGATATTCTAAGTAGCGTGGAGCGTGCGTTTTCAGCGCGCCTGAGTACGGAGTCAGGCATGGGCATATCGGGGATTCTCGATTGCAGCATCTCAAGCGAAAGGGCGAGCGCGCACTCCTTTAGTTCGGGCGGTATTTTTGAGTGATCAGTCGAAAGCCTACTTATGTTGCCCGCCGCAATTTCGGCGCGTATTCTCGACACCACGCTTGAAATTATATCTTTTAAAATGTCGTGTCCGGCGCTCGCAAGGCTTGCGGATTTTAGCATGTCGAGCTGCGGCTTATTCAGCAGGCATTCAAGGTCAGAATTTTTAACGTATATCCAATCCATATTTAAAGTTTGGTTTGCGCGGCGCATAATTTCATGCGCCGCGCATTGTTATTGTTTGTTAGTTTATGAGTTCTTTACGCTTATTGCGCGCACGCCGATGTCGCTTGCAGCGATAATGCTTGAGTAGTGTTCGACTGTGATGTCGGTGTACTTTGCGTGCTCGTCGCAATATACCCTAAACGGAGTTCCGTCCTGGGTCGGGGTGTAGAAGCGCTTTAGGTTGGACGGCTCATCCTTTGACACTCCGTCGAAAGCGCAGAATGCAAAGACCTTGTCGGAGGCGATTTTTGCCTTTGTAGTTGATGTCGCCTGGTAGCGGGCGGAAACAACCTCGCAACCGTCGAGCATAAACTTGTTGCCCAGTTCCTCCGGGCTAAGCGAGCTTGCGCGGAAGGCAACTGATGAATTCTGGCTTTCAAGGCAGCTCATTCTGAAGTTCCAAGCGTCCTCGCCAAAGAGGATTTTATTTGGCCTTATTCCGCTTTCGTCGGCGGCTTCCGATAGGAGCTTGCGGATATCGGAATCGGGGTTATTGGTGGAAGATTCGCTCCAGACAACAGCTTCTTCATCTATGCTTGCTATTGTCTGCAAAGCGGCAACGGCGCGGCGGAGTTCATTTCTTAGCAGGCGCTGGAGGAGTATTTGGGTGTAGCGCTCCTGCCAGTTGTCGTCGGCAACCTCGTCGTGGTCCACTCTTATAGTAAGACCCTTGTTGAGGGTTTTTTCGTTTACGGTTTCGCCGTGATAGACAACTCGCTTAAATTCGGAGCCTATTGCGCGCAAGTCGTCGCTTTCCGAATAGAAGGCCTCTGCATTGTCAGCCCTCTTAAATTCAAACCTCCTGCCGACCGGGATAGACGGGGCTATGAATTCAAGCAACTTAGCGGGCGTATAGTCGCTCCAGCCGACTGTAAATGCGGTCAAAGGCTCCGAGTATGTGGCGGCCTGAAGTTTGTTTTCGTTTGCGATTGTGATATTCTGTGTCTGCATAATTTTACTTTCTTAGGCGTTTCTTACTATCATCCAGTTTATGATGGTGGAGTCGTTTACGCCGTTTTGGTTTAGCGTGAATTTAATCTTTGAGCTTTCGGCGTCTATGCTTGCCGTAACCGATGTGGCCGAGCTTGTGCCGGCATCTGCAATTACTGCGAAGGCGGCGTCGCCAGCCTTTAGGGAGGATATTGCAATTTCGTCTGTCAGCGCCGAGCCTCCAGCCCATGTGTGGGTTCCGCCGGCAAATATCTGGAAGGCCTTTGCCCCGAAGTTCTGGGGGTCTACTTCAACTATACCTTCAGATGAGGTGGAGTTGAGCGCAATTCCCACTTTGTGCGAGTTTGAGCTAGGCAGAGCGCTAACCTTTCCGGAGGCGGCGGTATATACGCAGTCGCCCTGGTTTACTTGCGAAGCTGCAACGCATAGTATTGTGCTTTCCGCACATGCCGGTAGTGCCACGTCCAGAATTTCGCCGACGTCTCCCATATCGGTGCATACGCCAATCGGCGCATCTTCCGCTCCGCACACGCTTATGCCGCCCTCCGAAAACTTTACAAGCAGATTAGACTGCGGTATTTCCGCAGTGGCAAGCATTGAGATGTGCCCGGCGTGAGTACCTTCGGCGATGTTGCAAAACACGCGTCGCGTTATGAGATTGCGAATTTTTTTAAAAAACGCATTTAATAACTTCATATATTTTTTCCTATTTTATATTTTCTTGTTTGTGACTGACGGATTGGCTCCGATTTTCTTTGCGGAGTTGCTTCCGTAAAATTTTCTTCTGATTGCCGCAAAGGCCTCGTAGTAGGCCTCGCCCGTTTCTTTTGAGCGCTGAATGGCCATTTCTGCTAGCTCTTGCGGCGAAGGCTTTTGCTTTAATTTTTCCAGAGCCGCATCTATGCGCCGCATCTTTATTGACTTGCCCTCGCGCGAAATTTCATCTGCGCTTTTAGAAGTTTGCCCGAGTTTTTCCGCTACTAGCTTGCAGCTGGAGGCGGCATTTTTTACCATGCTTGCAGCTGCTGAAAGATTTAGCATCTCAGCTTTTTTTGCGGATAAAATCGTGCCGCTTTTTGGTATGTTTGGATTGTTTGTCATACCAACCGAAATCAGGCGCACGGGTCTGAAGCGCCCGTCCTGCAGCTTTTGCATTTGCCAGCGCGGCGATAGCCACTTAAGCTTGCCCTCCGAAATTTTTTCAAAGGCCTTTTCCGAATATATCGCCGATACAGCAATCCCTTCGTCTGTTACGCATATGCTTTCTATTTTTCCGACGGCTTGCGGCTTTTTTGTTGAGGGTGAATCGTCGGGGTGGCCTATGTAAATTGGCACGCCCCAGATTCTGTCGAAACTTCTCATGAAGGAGTTTCTTATTTTTTCCGCCGATGTCTTATCGACAAGCTGCATACCCTTTGAGTGTTTCCAGTTGCCGTAGGGGCAGAGCAGTTGCACGAGTTCTCTATTCGCCTTCATTTGCCTTCTGCTCCACGCCTTCTTTAGCATTGTTCTCTACGCCTTGATCGACTGCCAGCGGAAATCCGAAGCGCTTTGCAAGGATTTTTTGGTCCGGCTTTAGCCCGAGTTTTGCCAAGCGTTCTATGACGTCTAGTTCCGAAAGATGAGTTTGATAGTCGGGCAGTCGCAACACGAATTTTGCAAGCGGTTTCTCATTAAATAGAATTTTAATTACTCTTGCGTCTAGTTGGGCATTTAGCGTGGAAGATATGTTTTCGGCGTCGTCCTCTTCTATCAGAGTTGACTCGTACCATTGCGAGGAGCTGCCCATCATGGAATCGCCGCTCATGGTTGAGAGGTCTCCGCCGCGCCATAGCGAGCACAGCATTCTGTCCATTCTCTCTACTAGCTGCGGATAAGGCAGTGTTCCCTTGCTCGATAGGTCTATTGCCTCCATATCGGTTCCCTGCGAAAATACCGCGTGAAATTCCGCGCCAAAATCTCTAGCGGCCTGTCTTGCGGCCTCCCATTGCTCGCTGCCTGGGAAGGCGTCTGTCTTTGCCTTTATTCCGGGCATTCCGTTGCGCTCGCTGTAGATTAGCCAGTCGCGCAGAGTTAGGCGCTTGAAAATATATGCAACCGAGCTTGGCAGCATAAGGCCGTCTCCGCTTGTAATTAGCCATTCATCGTCTCTAAGTTCGGTTCCCTCCATTATCTGCCCCTCTCGCTCAAGTATTCTAAGAGAGCCTGTCGTGTTTTCAAAAAGCCAGAGAGGGTAGTGGGTGATATCTGCCGCCAAATCCTCGCCAATTCGCTTAAAGGAAATTTTGTGGGCGCTATAACGCATGGCAACGGCGCTCATCATTTGCGAGATAAGCAGGCGCAGCCCGCCCTTTTGGTTTGAGTCGCAAAAACTCTTAACGCTGAGATTCTCATAGAATCGGCGCAGGGCTTGGGCGTGTAGTTTCGCCTTTCTCGATTCGTCTAGTTCGACTACAGAGCCTTCGAGTCGGGCTACGCATTTGCAGCGCTTTAGGTAGAGGCCGCTTATCAAATCGTCGCGCTTAATAATTGCGTCGAATATTCTGACGGCGCTTCCCAGCCTGCCGGCTTCAAATGCATCGAGCGCCCTTGATAGCGACTCAGGAGTTAAGTTTCTTAATGGATTAAAGTTTTGATTAAAACTTCGAGCCAATATCTTTTTGCTTGGAGTTGCGTTCATGGGCTCGAATATAACAGATTTTTCTTAAAGCGCAAATTAACTTTTGATATTTTTGAATAAATTTAATTTTTTGAAAAATTTGAGCAAAATTTTTGAAATTTTTGAAGTTTCACAAATTTGGGCGCACAAAATTTTTTTTTGAAAAATTGTTTGAGAAAAAATCCAAAAAGGGGGAATATTTGCGCATGGAAAATCCCAAGCAAGAGATTGAAAATTTGCGCGCTAATCTGAGGGAGTACGAGCGTCTGTACCGCATAGAAAACGCGCCTGCAATAAGCGATGCTCAGTACGACGAACTCTTGCGGAGGCTGAGAGATTTGGAGGCGCGCTTTCCACAGTACGCCGATAAAAATTCGCCCACAGTAAAAGTTGGCGACGATTCCGTTTCGGGCTTTGAAAAGCGCGCGCACTTGTCGCGCATGTTAAGCTTGGATAACGCCTTTAATTTTGAGGATTTAAAGGATTTTGACGCGCGTTTGCAAAAGGCCTTGGGCAAGTCCTGCAAACTTGAGTATGTCGTTGAGCCCAAGATAGACGGCGCGGGAATTTCGGCGGTTTACGAGGGCGGGAAATTGACGAGGCTACTGACCCGCGGGAATGGCACCGAGGGAGACGACATAACAAAAAATTTGAGCGTGCTAAAGAATATCCCCACAGTTCTAAGCGGTAAAAATATTCCCGATTTACTTGAAGTTAGGGGCGAGGCCTACATGCTAAATAGCGACTTTGAAAAGCTCAGGGGAAAGCAGCTGCAGGAGCTGTCAATGAAGCAGCAAGAGGAGTTTGAGGGAGAGCTTAGCGAGTCTGATAGGGTTGAAACTCTAAAGCAAAAGAGCCTGTATGCAAACCCGAGAAATCTTGCGTCTGGAACATTGAAGCTTCTGGATAGGCGCATATTGTCAGACCGAGCGCTGTATGCCACATTTTACTCGATAGGAACTATTAAAGGCGGCGGAGTTTCGCGGCAGTCTGAGCTTTCGGGCTACTTAAAATCACTGGGCTTGCCGCATATAGAAACTTCACTGAGGGCGTCTGGGGCAGATGAGGTTTATCGAGCAATAGAGAAGCTCGACGAATTGCGCAGGGGCTTTGACTTTAATACAGACGGCGCAGTAGTTAAGCTTGACGATATGTCGCTTTACACCCTCGCAGGTTGGACGAGCAAGGCGCCGCGCTGGGCGATTGCGTGGAAGTACAAACCGGAGCGCGCAAAAGTGAGGATTTACCAGATTACGCTTCAAGTTGGAAGAACGGGTGCCGTCACGCCTGTTGCCGAGCTTGAGGATGCTGAAAAGTTGGGAAGTAAGGAGGGTGTCTTGATTTCCGGCTCAAGGGTATCGCGCGCAACCTTGCACAATTTTGACGAGATTGCCCGCAAGGATATACGCGTAAACGACATAGCTCTCATCGAAAAGGCCGGTGAAATTATACCGGCTGTGGTTTGCGTTTTGCCGGAGTTGAGAAAGGGAGACTCAGAGCCTTACAAGGCTCCCAAAAATTGCCCTGTTTGCGGAGAGCCTCTAGTGCGCGATATTGACGAGGCTGTTCTTTGCTGCATAAACCCGGAGTGCCCTGAGCAAGTCAGGCGCAGAATAATACACTTTGCCTCACGCAGTTGTATGGATATAGACGGTTTGGGAGAGGCCGTCGTAACGCAGCTTTTAGACAGGGGGCTTCTGAAAAATTTTGCGGATATATACGCGCTTACAAGCGAGCAAGTTGCAACCCTTGAAGGCTTTAAGCAAAAGAGTGTAGAGAACCTAATTGGCGCTATAGCAGACTCAAAGGGGCGCGATTTGTGGCGTTTGATATTTGGCCTTGGAATACCCTATGTTGGCGAGCGCGTGGCAAAAGATTTGGCTTTGGAATTTAAAACGCTGGATAATTTGATGGCTTCGGATGCCGCAGCCCTTTCAAACGTAACCGGCGTTGGCGAGCGCATAGAGCTATCTATTTTGGACTTTTTTAAGAGCGCGGCAAATTTGCGCGTAATAGATAAACTCAGAACCTTCGGCGTAAATTTTGAAACTCGCGCTGGAGTGTCGAGCTCTGAATTTGCGGGCAAGATTTTTGTCCTTACTGGCACTCTTTCCTCCATGGGCAGAAGCGAGGCAAAGCGGCTTATAGAATCGTACGGCGGCAGGGTTGCGTCGGGAGTTTCAAACTCCACCAACTACCTAATTTCAAGCGGGGAAAATTCCACAAAGCAGCGCAAGGCCTTGGAGCTTGGCATAAAAATTTTGTCCGAGCGCGAATTTCTGGAAATGTTAAAAAGCGCCTCTCAAAATTCCCTTGGAAATCTAAGCGAATCCACGCAAGATAAGCAGAGCCCGAAGGATAATGACGGCAAGGACTCGCAGATGACTTTCGGGTTTTAAGCACTGTGTGCCACTAGCAGAGCTTAAGTGCTATTTAGCTTGTTTTTTTATCGCAAATGCTGAGCTAAAATATATGGGCGCTTAAGTTGAGTAATTTTGCATTTAAAAGCAAAGATAAGTTTTAACTTATAAAAAAACGCACGAGCTATTGCTGCCCGCGCGTCTTTTAGGTTAAGATGATGCAGATTTTTTGCTATGCCTTAAAGTCTTCAATAACTTTCGACTTAAGGCCTATCATTGAACAGATAGCATAGACCACGGCACCTGCTACAAAAGCGCAAATGGGAGCAAGCGGAATTTCAACGCCCATAAAGGGGAGTATCCCGACTATGAATCCGATAGCCCACGCAAGCCAGCCTGCCGGATTAAGACCCGCTCTTGGGCCTGACCAATTGCACTTGTTCATAAAGTAATCCACACACATCGCACCGCATATCGGGCCAAAGCTTGCCCCTATTATGTTAAATACCTTTGCAGATTCGCCGGCATAGCCGCTTATTGCAAGCGCTATTGCCGCTATTCCGCCAACGGAAACTGCGAGGGTCGAATTAACTTTGGGAAGCATTGTCTTAAACGAATTTGCCGCAATTAAAGATGAGAAACACGCTGCGGGGAAGGCCGCTATTGCCAACATAAACATCAAAAACTTTGCAGTTCCATCGCCGAGCAGAGCCTTGAAAGTTTCAGTTACTACTATGGGCGAGCCGCTTGCAAAAAGCTTTTGTGAGACTTCCGGATTTGCGTAGGCTCCGGCTAGTATTAGCACGGCTGCAACACCCGTAAATATCATTGCAAGTGTCACACCCACAAGGCCGCCCAATGCCACGTCTTTTGTATTTCTTGCGTTTGTTCCAAAGTCAACACCTGCGGCTCCTGCAGTTGCAAAAAAGCCTATTACAACCGTAGAGATTATCGAGAAAATTGCAAACTGAGATAGGGGTTCGGAAGCTGCCGCTGCGGGGGATGTGGCTGCGGCCGACTTTACGGATTCAGCCACGAGCTTTGCGCTGTCAAAATCGCCCACAAAGCAGGCTGTTTTGAAGATTAGATAAATTAAAATTACAAGCGGAATCAAGGGCAGGTAGGTCGAGATTTTTGCGACATACTGAATGCCCTTTAAGCCTATAAAAGTTGCAGCGGCACCCCACACAATCATAATTACGTATAGAGGAACCATTGAGAGGGTCTCGTGCAGCAGAACTGAAGATGCGAATATGTTAACACCCACCCAACCGAATTGGAGAATTCCCATCAGAAGCCCCGGCATAATAATTCCGCCCTTAGTGCCGAATACGGAGCTTCCTACAACGTAAAGCGGCAAGCCCGTCTTTAACCCGAACATTCCGGGCACAAAGTAAAAGAGGGCAAAGCAGACTAGCGCTGCAAATATAATTGATATTATAGGCAGGCCTATGCCCCAAGCGAGTCCGCCGCCGGGTACTCCGCCGCATTTTGCAATTTCATTCCAAAATACGAACCACAAGATTATACCCGCGTAAGACGGCGCGGTATTTTTAAACCAAGGGGCTCTGTTTGATAGCGGATTTGCCTTAGCTTCCGCGAGATACGATGGTAGGGTTTCCTTATTCATAAACAGTTTCTGCAGTTAATAATAAATGCGCGACACTTAAAAAGCGCACAGGCTAAAGCTATATGCTTTTCAGCGCAAAATCAAGTTATAGTTGCAAATTTTATAATTTTACAAAGCTAAGCTCTGCGCAAAATTTCCCACTTAAGTTGGCGTATATATTTTTTAGAATCCGAATTTAAGCGACACTCCATACCATATGTTGCGCTGCGATGTGGAGTAATTCGGGTCTATGCCTGAGCCGTTAAAGGCCTGCGAGTAGCGCAAGCCTATGCGTATTGAAGAGTAATCGCAAATTCTGTAAGCTAAATCTATGGAAGCGCCAAAATACATGTAGCTTGAATGCATATTGCTTTGTCCATAGCATTGGTCGCCATTTACCCTCTCTGAAGATGTGTAGCCGTAATAGATTCTAATCGGCACGGAAAAGCCCTCTACGGGCAGCAGCTCGTCGAGGTAATGCTCGTATGAAATCGAGGCCTCCAAGGTATTTCTAAGCAGCTCAAAATCGTAGTAGTAATATAGCGACGGCGTGATGTTTAGTCCGTCTAGAAATGTAGCAAGGTCAAGTGAAGCCCCTACAAAAATTTCGGAATCTCGGCTGCGCCCGGGAGTTTCGCCACAGTACCAGTAATAGACGTAGCCAACGTCAAATGTTACGGGTCCGTAGCCGTACAAGAGCCCGGCGTAGGCGTCGAGCTGCTGCAAATTTACAAGCTCTCCCTCTGCGTTTAATTGACCCTTCAGGGGTTGGTTTATCAAAATTCCAGCATATGCGTCAAAGCCCAATATTTGGTATGACAAATCCAAGCTTGGCCTTATTGAAAATGAAGCCCTCTTTTGAGCTCTAAAAACGTATTCCGATTCGTAGCTTACAGATGCGTTTACGCTCAGGTAGTCGGTCGATGGATTTTCTATTGAGTCTAAAGAAAAGTCGCCGTCGTGCGCTAGCGCAGGGAACAGAGCAGAGCAGAGCGCGCATGTAAGCAGTGCTGTTTTGGAGGGCATATTTCCAAATAATTTCAAATTAAACTACATTTCTTCAACCCAGATATTTCTAAACTTAATCGGGTTGCCGTGGTCTTGCAGAGAAATTTTATAGGGCGGCTTCGGGTGCTTGTAAGAGGCTCTCTTTGGTTGTGGTAGCGATGTTCCGTGGGGAATTTCCATCTTATTTTGGACAAGTATGCCATTAAGATAAACGGTGATTTTTGGAAGGCTTAGCAATTTACCATCTTCGAACTTTGGAGCTTCAAATATTATGTCGTAAGTTTGCCACTTCTGCGAGGGCAGGACGGCATTTGAAATTGGCGGGTATATTCTATATATTGCACCGCACTCGTTCCAGAGGCCTTCGCAGTTGAAGGAATCGAGTATTTGCACTTCGTACGGGCCTATGAATACGCCCGAATTAGCGCGGAATTGCCCGGACTGCTTATGCATATCGGGCAGCATAAATTCAAGGTGCAACTTAAAGTTGCTGAAGGCCTCGCTAGAAAATATGGTTTGATTTTTCGGCGGGTCTTTAGGATCGCGGGCAACTTCCATTGCGCCGTCTTCTGTGAGCTTCCAGACGCAATCTTTGCCCTTTGCTGTTTTCCATGCGGCTGTGTTTTTGCCGTCGAACAAAATTTTTGCGTTTTGAGGGGCCTTTTCACCGAGTGTGGGCGATACTCTTTCGAATTTTTTAAGCTTAATGGTAAAGTCGTTTTTGCCCTCGCGGCCTCTTAGCTTTATCTCGCCATTTTCCACCTCGCCATTAAGTTTCCAATAGCCCAAGTCTTTAATTTCTATCTTGCCGTCTTTTGCTTTCAGTGCACTTGCAAATGCAACATCGTCTGAGCGCTTGAAGAGTTCAGGCAGTATGCGCAGCTTGTAGCCGTCGGCATGCTTTGAAATTTGCGCGCACATTTCCTTATTGTTGTCAAATGGGTAGCCTTTTTTACCCTCGATAGTTCCCTTGTATTCTCCAACTAAATCGTCTTGCGAAAATGAAATTTGAGATGCTGCGCACAATAGCGAAATTGCGATTAATTTTTTCAACATAAACATATATCTTTATAATTTTGCAAGAGCTGTTTTACGCTTGGTAAATGAGATGCATAAAGCTCTTAAGCGCGGAATAAAATCGCTTATTTTAGAAATAGTCAAGCGCATAGCGGCGGCTTGGATTTTAAATAAATTAAAAAAAACATTAAAAGTTGAGAATTTATTCCGAAATATAGCTGAGTCGAACTTTTAAATAGGGCAGATTATGAACAGGGAAAAGAGCATAGAGCTAATGAATAAGGCTGTCGCCGACGAGCTTTTGGCGATAGAGCAGTATCTCTACTTTCACTTTATTTGCGAGGACAGGGGTTACGATCCGCTATCCGCCATATTCAAGCGAGTTTCCATAGTTGAGATGACGCATCTTGAGATGCTTGCCGAGCGCATACTATTTCTGGGCGGTGACGTCGTCTTGAAAACGTGCGGGCCTGTTGAGCAAATTCGCGACGTAAGAAAGATGCTTGAAAGGGCTATGGAGCTTGAGGAGTCGAGTGCCGACGCCTACAACGAGTGGGCGAAGCTCTGCGCCGAAAATGAAGATAGCGCAACAAAGGCTCTCTTTGAAAAACTCGTAGGAATCGAGGAGCAACATCTCGATACCTTTGAGACGGAAATGAAAAATATGGAAAAATTTGGCGATAATTACTTGGCGCTCCAAGCCATATCGCGCTCTCAAAAAGAGGGCGGCAAAGAGGGCTCAGAGTAGCTTTAATTTCATCTCTCGAAAGCCAGGGAGGGGGCGTGCAATTTCTTTTTCGCGCCCCCTCTTCTTTTTTGTAAAGACAGCGGGAGTTTAGCGTTAAAAAAACATCTTTTGCCGGCGCATTGGCTAAAAGAATAAACTTAAGATGCACAAGCCAAGTTAGAAGGCCAAGGTGTCGGCAGCTGCAGTTTTTTAGCTTTAGAGAGGTGGCTATTATTTTTAGGCTTAGGTTTTGCTTAATTTAATACGCAAAGTTTCTCTCTTTCGCAACTTAATGGCAGGCGGCTTACTTTGCCTGCAAAATTAAAAATCTCTCGCGTCCGGATAAATCCTTAAGCACTTCGGCTCTCTGCCACTTATCCGCGAAAGTATCCGCCAAGGTTTGCGCTTGGTTTAGGCCGCATTCGAGCGCTAAAGTTCCGCCAGAGTTTAAAAATTTCGGCGCAAGTTCGATTATTTTCCTTAAGTCTTGCAAGCCGTTTTCGGGGCTAAAGAGCGCGCTGTAGGGGTCGAATTTCTTAACTTCAATTTGGGCTTGTTCAATCTCGCCCTCAGTGAGATAGGGCGGGTTTGAGACTATTAAATCGAATGTTCCCGAGGCGTTTTCAAACCAATCGCTCTCAAAAAAATCGACACAAAGCCCGCATAGGGCGGCGTTTTCCCTGGCTAGAGAGAGCGCTTCTTTGCTTTTGTCGCAGGCGAGGCACGCGGCGTTTTTAAATGCGCTTTTAAGGGCCAGAATTATCGCGCCTGAGCCTGTTCCCAAATCTAAAATTTTAAAGTTTTGCGAATCTTTTGGAAATCTGCCGGCTAATATTTCACAGAGCTCTTCCGTTTCGCTTCTAGGAATTAGGGCGCGGGCGTCGCACTTTAATTTAAGTCCAAAAAATTCCACATTGCCCAGTATGTGCTGCAGGGGCTCGCGCTTGGCTCTCCTTCTTACGTCCTCTCTAAATTCTGCCAGAGTTTCTTCAAATACGGGGTCTTCAAAATGTAAAAACAAATCGAGCCGCTTGCATTTCATAGCCTTTGCAAGCAGAATTTGCGCATCTAACTTTGCGTTGGGCACTCCCTTTTTGGCAAAGAATGCTTCGCACTTGTTTAGAATTTCAAGAACGCTTTGCACAATTACTCCGACTCTTTAATTAGAGCCTCTATGCGCTTGTTGTAGTACGCCTCTTCTAGAGCGCGCACAATATCGTCTATCTCGCCGTCCATGACTTGGGTGAGCGAGTGCACCGTAAGGCCTATTCTGTGATCGGTTAGCCTGCTTTGCGGGAAATTGTAGGTTCTGATGCGCTCGGAGCGGTCGCCGCTGCCGATTTGTTCGCGCCTGTTTTGCGCGTATTTTTCGCGCTCCTCATTTTGCTTCATCTCCAAGAGGCGCGAGCGCAATACCTTGAGGGCCTTTTGCTTGTTTTTTAGCTGAGAGCGCTCGTCGGCGCACTTTACAATCATGCCGGTGGGCTTGTGCAGAATTTGCACGGCGCTGTCTGTGGTGTTTACGCCCTGTCCGCCGGGGCCGCTAGCTCTGGCTATTGAAATTTCTATTTCGGAAGGGTCTATTTGTATATCGACTTCCTCCGCTTCTGGCAGAACCGCAACTGTTGCTGCCGATGTATGTATTCTGCCGCTTGCCTCCGTGACGGGAACCCTCTGGACTCTGTGCGTGCCGCTCTCGTACTTCATGTAGCGGTAAACGTCGGTGCCGCTTAGCAAAAAGCATATTTCCTTAAAACCGCCCGCCGGGGATTCGCTGGAGCTTAGCTGCTCAACTTTCCAGCCCTTTATATCTGCATATCTGCAGTACATTCTGTATAGGTCTGCAGCAAATAGAGAGGCCTCGTCGCCGCCGGTACCCGCCCTTATTTCGACTACGGTGTTCCTTGAGTCGGTCTCATCCGGCGGAATCATGAAGCGCAAAATTTCCTTTTTTAGCGGCTCTATTTTTGCATCGAGAGCTTGCAAATCTTCCTTGGCAAGTTCGACTAAATCCGGGTCGGAGGAGGAGTCTGCAATCATCTCCTCATTTTCTTTTATCTCGCCCAATATTTTCTCGAGCTCCTCGTACTTTTCCTTGAGGGTAGTCAGGTGCTGATGCTCGCGCGATATGGCGGAGGCCGAGCGCTGGTCGTTGTAGAAATCTGGAGCGCTCATTTTTTCGTCGAGCGCCTTAAGCCTTATTAGAAATGGTGTGATAGGTGGAATTCCGTCCATAGGTAAATTTTGATAATTTGAGCAAAAACCGCGCGCGAGCGCAATTCCTGATTTTGGGCAAATATAAGGATTGCATTTGTCTTTGCAACTTGGAAAATCGGTGCCGTTAACAAATTTCAATGAAAAACGAACAAGACAACCTCGGACGCAAACACATAATCGCCTGTATTTGGGATTTTGATAAGACCTTAATTCCGGCTTACATGCAGACACCCATATTTGAGGAGTACGGTATAGACGAGCGCCTATTTTGGGAGGAAGTCAATATGCTTCCCGCTCTCTATGCTAAAAAGGGCGTCAGAGTTTCGCCCGAGACCGTCTACTTAAACCATCTATTAAGCTTTGTAAAAAGCGGCATAATGCCCGATTTAAGCAATGCGAAATTGCGGAAGCTCGGCGCAAAAATTAAGTTCTGCAAGGGCATACTTGAGTTCCTTGACGAATTAAGGGCAATTCCTACAAGCGAGGAAAAATATAGAAAGCTCGATATAAAGCTGGAGCATTACATCGTGAGTACCGGGCTTGCCGAGATGATAAAGGGAAGTGCCATAGCCTCGAAAGTTGACGGGATTTTTGCCTGCGAGTTTATCGAGGAACCTTTTCCTCCATACTTTTCAAAGCAGGCTGAGTTCGACTTAAATTCGCTTTCAACGCGCATAAACCAGATAGGCATGATAGTCGATAACACCATCAAGACGCGCTTTATATTTGAGATAAATAAGGGTGTAAATAAGAATTCCTCAATAGACGTAAACGCCCAGATGCAGGAGAGCGACAGGCGCGTGCCAATCTCAAATATGATTTACATAGCAGACGGCCCTAGCGACGTCCCCGTATTTTCTGTCGTGCGCAAGGGCGGCGGCAAGACCTTTGCGGTTTACACGCGCGAAAGCGACGCCGAGTTTGAGCAAAACGACATGCTTTTGCAGTCGCAGCGCATAGATTCCTACGGTCCCAATGATTATTCAGAGGGAACTGCCACAAATAAGTGGCTGAGGCTGCACGTGCGCAAGATGTGCGATAAAATTTTGGCGGAGAATGAGAGCCTCATTGCAAGCAGGGTGGGCAGGGCGCCTACACACATAAGAAAGGGCGAGCTTAAATTTCCTAAGATTGTCGATGGCGCGAAAGATAAAAGCGAGTTAAAGCAGGAAGATTTGGATTTGTGAGGGGTTTTTTTACAAATTTTAAGTTTTAGTTGACTGTTTTTTTAGTATTTTGATTATGATGTAGATGGAAAAGGAATGATTATGAAATTTAGTGAGCGCGAAGGAAGAGGCGGTGTTATTATTGTGGAGCTTGAGGGCAGAATGGATTCTGAAGGAGTTTCGCAAATTGAGGGTAGGCTATCTGAGATATCTGCTATGGGGAGGGGGCTTGTGATAGACATGTGCAGGGTTGACTACATGGCCTCCTTGGGAATAAGAAAGCTCTTGCAGACGGCAAAGAGCCTTGCTGCAAGCGGCAAGAAGCTCGCTTTGGTGTCTCCGCAGAGCTTGGTTTTGGGCGTCTTAAAAGTTGCAAATATAGACTCTGTGATTGCCATTTTGCCAAACATAGACGAGGCCGCAGACTTTGTTAAGTGAGGGATTTTTGCAATTTTACAAAAAAACGCAAAAAAAGGTTGAAATTTATTTTTTAGAGTCCACCATAGTCGTCTTTAACAATTTAACTTTAAAAGACAATGCCAAGAGAAACAGTAATCATAGAATGCACGGAAGCCCGCAAAGAAGGCAAGTCGCCTTCGCGCTATCTGACCTCGCGCAATCCGCGTAAGCAGCTTGAGAAGGTTGAGAAGATGAAGTACAATCCTGCCTTGAAGCGCCGCACTCTCCACAGAGAGATAAAGAAGTAGGCTTTAGGCATACAAACGAATTTAAAAAAGCGTCGGAGTTTGTCCGCCGCTTTTTTATTTTCCAGCAATGCTGCATTCTTGCACAGGGCTTTTGACGAATTTAGTAATTTTCGCCTTCTATCATTCGCAGATTAAGCTTAAATGGCGCCGCAGTTTCCCCGCGATAAAATCTTGGGAGTTTTTTACACTAAATTAAAAAATTGGCCTGTGCAGAATTAAACTCAGCTTCTAGCGTACGTAGATTACCTCGGTGCATGGTGCTTTCCGCTACTTCTATTTTCTTTGCAAGGCGCTAGTTCGTTGGGCGCTTTTGCCCACTAAAAAACTTGCACTCTTGTTTATATTGTGGCGCTTAGCGCACAGTGCAAGTAGCTAATAGGCCTAAGCGTGCGCTCAATTTAGATTTATCCAGGCCTTGTTAAATTCCCCAACGTCAAGAGGAGTAAAGAATGATGAATCCAAGTTCCTGAGCTTTGCGGAGGGCAACTTGTTTTGCATGTATTTTTCAACCAAGGCTACTGCGCTTAAGTATCCGAAGCCGTAGTAGTCGGGCATCGCAACTAAAGTTATCTGCTTTGAATTTAGGTACTGAGCCATATATGGATTGCCGCCTATTGATACGGCCGAAAGCCTGTCGGAATCTTCCGCAAGGGGCGAGACGTCGTTTAGCGGCAGTTCGCTTAAAAATACCAGCGAATAGTTGTCTAAAGCCAATAGCTCAGCCGCATATTTCTTTTGAAATTCAGAAAAGTGCGAGGCCGATATAAATTTTACGGGGGCTATTTTTAAGAGGGCTTCCGCCACGTCTCGCTTTATGCCGCTTAGCGATTCAAGGGCTTGTTTTTCATCTATGAAAGCATCATCTTTGCCGCTTATGACGGCAAGAATTTGGAATTTAGCCCTGTCTTTTTTTGAGTTTAAGTCTAAAGTCAGTCTTTTTATCAGATCGTCTTTAGAAATTGAAATAGTCTGAAGAGCCCCCTCTTGATTCAGTGGAAAGGCCAGGGCAATTGTCGGAAATTTCTTAGATGCAAGTAAGATTACCTGAGCTTCCAATTCGCCCTTTGAGCCTTCTAGTGGTATTACCGCAGCCCCTATATTTTGCGGATCTTTTGCAGCCTCTTTAAGCAGCTGCGCCTGCGATATGTCATCTTTACCCTGAGAGAAATCCACGGCTTTAAAATTTTTGCCGTATCGCAAGTTGAAGTCCTTTAGCGCGTCGTTTGCACCCTTTAAAATTGCCAAGTGGGTGTTGTTAGTGGGGCCATCAAAGATGTAAACGAGGTTTTCGGCGCACAGGCGCGCGCAGAAGATTAACGCAAGAACTAGTGCAACCGAAAACCTCGACATAAAAACGCCCTATTATTTTAGAACTTCGCCTTGTGCATATCGCCCTCTGTTACAAAGGCCTCGTGCATAGCGTAGGCCTTTGAGAGGGTCTGCGGGGTGTGGCCATGCTTTACGCAGTGCAAGTAAGAGCGCAAGAGGTCTCTGTATTCGGGAGCGACGCAGTTATTTATTATCAGTTCCGCCCTCTGTTCCGGAGACTTGCAGCGCAAGTCGGCCACGCCGTGCTCGGATATTACAACATTTACGCTGTGCTCTGTGTGGT